>Ga0307515_10019791_pt1 | contig 12076 bp, 14 predicted proteins | sample 17_EM_MG_FD_194513 | JGI IMG/M metagenome (GOLD analysis project Ga0307515, IMG submission 194513) | Populus trichocarpa ectomycorrhiza microbial communities from riparian zone in the Pacific Northwest, United States - 17_EM | ecosystem: Host-associated > Plants > Roots > Unclassified | place...
GCGATCAAAATTTTACCTGAGTTTCCGGAGGCATGTTTCGAAATAGTGGATGTGGAATCGATACTCGGTGAGGAGGAGGTCAGGTCGCTTCAGGGAAGAGTAACAGGTCAAACGGGACATAACTTTTGATCCGATCGTTGGATCGCGATCATAATTTTACCTGAATTTCCGTAGGCCCTTTTCCATATAGTGGACGTGGAATCGATACTCAGTGAGGAGGAGGTCTGGTCACGCTAGGCTAGAGTAAAGGTTTGTAAAGGCAATTACTTTTGATCCGACCGTTAGATCTGGAATAAATTTTACAGGAGTTTCCGGATGCCCTTTTCCTTATAGTGGATGTGGAATCGATACTCGGTGAGGAGGAGATCTGGTTGCGCAAGGCTACAGTAATGGTTCGTAAAGGCAATAACTTTTGATCCGACCGTTCGATCTCGATCTAAATTTTACAGGAGTTTCCGGATGCCCTTTTCCATATAGTGGATGTGGAAACGATTGTAACACCCCACCTCACTAGCAAGATATTGTCCGCTTTGGGCCTCCCAGTCCACCCATGTCCAGGGCTTCCACCCAGGTCCCCCTCACGGGTTTGTTCTTGGCAGCCACGCATGGCCCCAAAACGCGTCTTACTAGTCAAGGTGAGCATGCACTTATAAGGCCCTGGCTCTGGACGCTCGCTTCCGATGTGGGATCTTACAATCCCCCCACCTTAAGACGAGCCGTCCTCGGCTCTGATACCAAATGTAACACCCCACCTCACTAGCAAGATATTGTCCGCTTTGGGCCTCCCAGTCCACCCATGTCCAGGGCTTCCACCCAGGTCCCCCTCACGGGTTTGTTCATGGCAGCCACACATGGCCCCAAAACGCGTCTTACTAGTCAAGGTGAGCATGCACTTATAAGGCCCTGGCTCTGGAAGCTCGCTTCCGATGTGGGATCTTACAACGATACTCGGTGAGGAAGAGATCTGGTCGTGCCAGACTAGAGTAACGGGTTGAACGAGCCATAACTTTTGATCCGGTAGTTGGGTCGCGATCAAAATTTTACATGAGTTTTCAAATGTCCTTTTCCAAATAGTGGATGTGGAATCGATACTCGATGAGGAGGAGGTCTGGTCGCGCAAGGCTACAGTTACGATTCGTAAAGGCAATAACTTTTGATCCGACCGTTCGATCTCGATCTAAATTTTACAGGAGTTTCCGGATGCCCTTTTCCATATAGTGGATGTGGAAACGATACTCGGTGAGGAAGAGATCTGGTCGCGCCATACTAGAGTAACGGTTCGTAAGGGCCATAACTTTTGATCCGACAGTTAGATCTGGATTTAAATTTTACAGGAGTTTCCGGATGCCCTTTTTCCATATAGTGGATGTGGAATCAATACTCGGTGAGAAGGAGGTCTGGTCGCGCCAGGCTAGAGTAACGGTTCGTAAGGGCCATAACTTTTGATCCCGCCGTCGGATCGCGATCAAAATTTTACCTGAGTTTCTGGAGGCATTTTTCCATATAGTGGATGTGGAATCGATACTCGGTGAGGAGGAGGTCTGGTCGCGCCATGATAGAGTAACAGGTCGAACGGGCCATAACTTTTGATCCGATCGTTGGATCGCTATCAAAATTTTACATGAGTTTTCGAATGCCCTTTTCCAAATAGTGGATGTGGAATTGATAGTCGGTGAGGAGCAGGTCTGGTCGCGCTAGGCTAGAGTAACGGTTTGTAAAGGCAATTACTTTTGATCCGACCGTTAGATCTGGAATAAATTTTACAGGAGTTTCTGGATGCCCTTTTTCCATATAGTGGATGTGGAATCGATACTCGGTGAGGAGAAGGTCTGGTCGCGGCAGGCAAGAGTAACGGTTCGAAGGGGCCATAAGTTTTGATCCGACTGTCGGATCGTGATCAAAATTTTAATGGAGTTTTCGGAGGCCCTTTTTCTATATAGTGGATGTGGAATCAATACTCGGTGAGGAGAAGGTCTGGTCGTGGCAGGCAAGAGTAACGGTTCGAAGGGTCCATAACTTTTGATCTGATCGTTGGATCGCTATCAAAATTTTACATGAGTTTTCGAATGCCCTTTTCCAAATAGTGGATGTGGAATCGATATTCGGTGAGAAGGAGGTCTGGTCGTGCCAGGCTCTTGTAACGGTTTGTAAAGGCAATTACTTTCGATCCCAGCGTTAGATCTCGATATAAATTTTACAGGAGTTTCCGGATGCCCATTTTCATATAGTGGATGTGGAATCGATACTCGGTGAGGAGGAAATCTGGTCGCGCCAGGCGAGAGTAACGGTTCGAACGGGCCATAACTTTTTATCCGACCGTTGGATCACGATCAAAATTTTACATGACTTTTCGAATGCTGTTTTCCATATAGTTGATGTGGAATCGATACTCGGTGAGGAGGAGGTCTGGTCGTGCCAGGCGAGAGTAACGGTTCATAAAGGCAATAACTTTTGATCCGGCCGTTAGATCTGGATCTAAATTTTACAGGAGTTCCCAGATGTCCTTTTCCATATACTGGATATGGAATTGATACTCGGGGAGGAGGAAGTCTGGTCGTGCCAGGGAAGAGTAATGGTTCGTAAGGGCCATAACTTTTGATTCGACCGTTAGATCTCGATCTAAATTTTACTGGAGTTTCAGGAGGCCCTTTTCTATATAGTGGATTTGGAATCAATACTCGTTGATGACGAGGTTTGGTCGCGCCAGGCTAGAGTAACGGTTCGTAAGCGCAATAACTTCTAATCCGGACGTTGGATCTCGATCTAAATTTTACAGGAGTTTCCGGATGCCCTTATATGTATAGTGGATGTGGAATCTATACTCGGTGAGGAGGAGGTCTGGTCGTGCTAGGCAAGAGTAACGGTTCGAAGGTGCCATAACTTTTGATGCGATCGTTGGATCGCGATTAAAATTTTACCTGAGTTTCCGGAGGCTGTATTCCATATAGTGGATGTGGAATCGATACTCGGTGAGGAGGAGGTCTGGTCGCGACAGGCTAGAATAACGTTTTCATAAACGCAATAACTATTGATCCGACCGTTAGATCTCGATCTAAATTTTACAGGAGTTTCCGGATGCCCTTTTCCATATAGTGGATGTGGAATCGATACTCGGTGAGGAGGAGATCTGGTCGCGCCAGGCTAGACTAACGGTTCGTAAGGGCCATAACTTTTGATCTGACCGTTGGATCGCGATCAAAATTTTACCTGAGTTTCCAAAGGGCCTTTTCCATATAGTGGTTGTGGAGTCGATACTCGGTTAGGAGGAGGTCTGGTCGCGTCAGGGAAGAGTAACGGGTCGAACGGGCCATAACTTTTGAACCGATCATTTGATCGCGGTTAAAATTTTACATGAGTTTTCGAATGCCCTTTTCCAAATAGTGGATGTGGAATCGATACTCGGTGAGGAGGAGGTCTAGTCGCGGCAGGCAAGAGTAACGGTTTTAAGGGGCGATAATTTTTTATCCGACCGTCGGATCGTGATCAAAATTTTACTAGAGTTTCTGAAGGCCTTTTTGCATATAGTGGATGTGGAATCCATACTTAGTGAGGAGGAGGTCTGGTCGCGCTAGGCAAGGGAAACGGTTCGTAAGGGCCATAACTTTTGATCCGATCGTTGGATCGCGATCTAAATTTTACAGGAGTTTCCCTATGCCCTTTTCCATATAGTGGATGTGGAATCAATACTTGATGAGGAGGAGGTCTTGTCGAGCCAGGCTAGAGTAACGGGTCGTAACGGCCATAACTTTTTATCCCACCGTTGGATCGCGATCAAAATTTTACTTGAGTTTCTGGATGCCCTTTTCCATATAGTGGATGTGGAATCGATACTTGATGAGGAGGAGGTCTGGTCGCACTAGGGAAGAGTAACGGGTCGAACGAGCCATAATTTTTGATCCGACCGTTGGATCGCGATCTAAATTTTACAGGAGTTTCCGGATGTCCTTTTCCATATAGTGGATGTGGAATCAATACTTGATGAGGAGGAGGTCTTGTCGAGCCAGGCTAGAGTAACGGGTCGTAACGGCCATAAGTTTTTATCCCACCTTTGGATCGCGATCAAAATTTTACATGAGTTTCTGGATGCCCTTTTCCAGATAGTGGATGTGGAATCGATACTCGGTGAGGTGGAGGTCTGGTCGCGGCAGGCAAGAGTAACGGTTCGAAGGGGCGATAACTTTTGATCCGACCGTCGGATCATGATCAAAATTTTACTAGAGTTTCTGGAGGCCCTTTTTGCATATAGTGGATGTGGAATCCATACTCAGTGAGGAGGAGGTCTAGTCGCGCCAGACAAGGGAAAAGGTTCGATGGGGCCATAACTTTTGATCCGACCGTTGCATCGGGATCAAAATTTTACTGGAGTTTCCGGAGACCCTTTTTCCATATAGTGGATGTGGAATCAATACTTGATGAGGAGGAGGTCTTGTCAAGCCAGGCTAGAGTAACGGTTCGTAAGGGCCATAACTTTTTATCCCACCGTTGGATCGCGATCAAAATTTTACCTGAGTTTCCGAAGGCATTTTTCCTTATAGTGGATGTGGAATCGATACTCGGTGAGGAGGAGGTCTGGTCGCGCCAAGCTAGAGTAACGGGTCGAACGGGCCATAACTTTTGATCCGATCGTTGGATCGCGATCAAAATTTTACATGAGTTTCCGGATGCCCTTTTCCATATAGTGGATGTGGAATCGATACGCGGTGAGGAGAACGTCTGGTCGTGCTAGGCTAGAGTAACGGTTCGTAAAGGCAATAAGTTTTGATCCGACCATTAGATCTCGATCTAAATTTTACTGGAGTTTCTGGATGCCCTTTTCTATATAGTGGATATGGAATCGATACTCGTTGAGGAGAAGGTCTTGTCGTGCCAGGAAAGAGTAACGGCTCGAAGGGGCCATAACTTTTGATCCGACCGTTGGATCGTGAACAAAATTTTACTGGAGTTTCCGGAGGCCCTTTTTTTTTTATAAAAAATGTAAGTATATTAAAAGATCAAAAATATACATTGCTGGTAAGCCAGCAAGAATAGATACATGGATGATCAGAAAGGGAACAGGCTCTCTTAGAGACCAAAACAGCAACCCACTGAAAAATAATAACAGTGACAAACGGACAATGGTTATGAGAGGAACCAAAAATTACAAGGTTCCCAACCTAACACAAAGCAAAGACAGGACGAAGAAGCATCCTGAAAAACAAAACAATAGTGATGAAAGACCAGAGAACTAAGCTTTAGAGACGAACAACCAAGATAGCAAGCAGCAAGCCGACGAGGATGAAGCAGCTACAGCTACTGGACAAAAGGATTAATGAGCTCTAAGCTGGAGAGACAAGCTGGAGCCAGGAACCCACAAGCTGGAGCCAAGAGCGGGCAAGCCGATGAGCATGAGAGGAAGCCATGCAAGCCATGCAGCAAATCCACACAACCAGAACGGCGCCAGACGATTGGAACCATAAATACCAACAAGCCATCAGCAGAAGACCCCCACTTGGAAAGGGATCACAAGCAGATGACAAGAGGAACCGGCCAATGGGGAGAGCACACAACAACAATAGACAATGTGTAGAGCATTTATGAGATGCTGCAGCAATAAATGAAAAGCTAGGCCACCCTAAGGAGCCCCTCACGTGGTAAGAAATCACATGGAGCAGCATCCACGTGGTAAGAAAACATGGGCAGGCATGGAAGCTTATCATGCAGGAACGAAGAACTTTCTGCCACCCATGAGGAGACAAATATCAGCCATCCATGCAAAGCATACCCACCCATACAGAGATGTAGAAAGTCATCCTTGCAGAACACAATAAAGCACTAGCAGCCAAGAACAGGTGGCAACAGCTCATCCATGCAGATATAGGGAACAGTGAACATGAGAGAAGTTGGATAGATGTCTAAAGATCAGCCAAGAAGCACAGGACCGGTGTCAATAAAAGCGACTAACAGTTGGAGCACCAAGCAAATGAGGCCACAAGTGAGAGGATGCAGAGCCCTTTCATCATCACATACAGAGAACAAAGTGTAGCCAATCAGAAGCTCCCACCCATCCAAGGTAAAAGAAAACCATGCAGAGACTAGAAGCCGTACAAAAGCCCATGCATGCACAAACCACGTATTACAACTCATCAGCTCAGCACAGCAAAGGCGAAGGCAACATGCAGAAATGAGGAACCATGCACATCCAGCCCTCAACATGCAAGGCCAAACGACTTGCAAACCAAGAACTGATCAAAAGAAAAGAACGTGAAAACGCATGCAAGCTTATGCGGTCCCATGCAGAACACGAAGAAGCAAATAACTTCAGCCAAAGAGACCATAACCAACGACTTGCACAAACAAAGAAGAACCCACCGAACAAACCATCAGTGCACAACCAAAAAGGGACAAGACAACAGACTGGTCAGCGGCCCACATGGAGAGAAAAATGATCAGTGTCGTGGAAATGGAAAACCATGAAAAACAGAGTCTGGAATTTGCGAAAGAGAGAAGCGATGGAGCTGCATGTGCTATCAAAAATTCTTTAGTTCCTCTCCTCCCAGATAATATAAACAAGGATACCAAGAGAGACACGCCTCATTCTGCCATCAACATTGTTTCTGCCCCTACACAGCCCCCGAATGGCACTTCTTATGGTTGACATGCGCCTAGTGATGCGCAACCAGGATCTAATCAACTGCCAGAAGAGAGAGGTCCAGTGGCAACTAAAGAATAGGTGGTTGTGGGACTCCTCATCCACTTGGCAGAAAACACATGTTGGGTCTGTTTGAAGGAAACGAAGCCTATCTCTGGTACGCAACCTACCCAAAACCGCCAACCATAAAGTAAAACTGTATCTAGGCATGGACCATGACTCCCAGACAACCCTTTTCCAAAGCACTGGAGTGCTTCGAAACCGCAAGAAATCATAAGCATGAGCTGTGAAAGGGCCAACAGAGTTGCTCCAGCTTTCCAACAACGAGAGAGCTTGAGACCGGCTGCCACCCTTATCAACAAGTTTGTCCCGAAAGTTGAGAATGGATTTCCACAAAGGAGATGAACATGGGTGAGCTGTAGAGTCCCAAATGGACTGAGTGTGTAAGTAGAAGTGATGTACCCATTGAATCCAAATGGAGTCAGCTTTAAGATGAATATTCTAGAGTTGTTTAGCAAGAAAGCTGTTATTACGAGCTCTAATGTCAAAGAGACCCAACCCACCTTCAGTCTTAGGGAGACAAACCATGTGCCAAGCCACCAGTGTAGATTTGTTCCTAGAGACAGAACCAGTCCACAAGAAATTACGACATATACAAATGATTTGTTTGAGCACAGTATCAGGAACAGGAAAAATGTTTAACCAGAATTGAACCATGCCATATAAAACAGACTTAAGCAGCTCCACTCTGCCAGCGTAGCTGAGGTGCTTCCCTAGCCAACATTGGATTGCCGACTCAAGCTTATGGAGAAGTGGAGAGTATTGACTGGCAAGGAGTCTGTGAGGGCTGAGGGGTACACCAAGGTAGCGGAAAGGAAATGACCCTTCAACAAACCCAGTATCAGATAGAAGAAGTTGCTTCATGTTGGCTAATACACCACCAAAAAATATGAAGGATTTGCTGGCATTAATATCCAGCCCTGAGGTTCTCCCAAAGATGGCTAGTTGCTGAAACAGAGTGGCAACCGAATGCCTATCTCCCCTTGAAAGCAGAATAACATCATCAGCAAATGCCAGATGACAAATACCAAGAGTGGCACACTTCAGGTCGAAGCGAAAGCCAGGAGACAAAGAAGCCATGTGGAGCATCCGGGAGAGATATTCCATGCAAACAATAAAAAGATAAGGGGATAATGGATCACCTTGTTGAACACCATTCATCCCATGAAAAAAACCATAAATACTTCCATTAACAGCTACAAAGTAAGTGGCTGTTTCTACACATTGCATCACTAAGTGAACAAAACGACTTGGAAACCCAAGCAACAACAACAGGTGGCGGAGAAAAGGCCATTGAACTGAGTCAAATGCTTTCCTGAAATCAATCTTCATCATGCATCGAGGAGAAGTCCGTTTACGTTCATAGTTTCGAAGGAGCTCTTGAACTAAATGAATGTTATCTGCCATCAAACGACCCCCTAGAAAGGCATTCTGCATTGGACTAATAATAGTAGCAAGAGTATGGGATAGCCTCACAGCAAGAATCTTGGCATTAATCACCTTGTATATCACATTACAACAGGAAATCGAACGAAAATCTGAAGCAGAGGAAGCATTGGCTGATTTGGGAATAAGGGCAATGATGCAGTGGTTAATTTGTTTGAGGAGAGCACCCGACTCAAAGAAATCCCTCATAGCAAGACAAAAGTCCTGACCGACAACATCCCAAGACTTTTTGAAAAAGCAAGAGGAGAACCCATCTGGCCCGGGGGCTTTGTCATCAGCTATAGCAAAGAGAGCATGTTTGATGTCCGCGTCAGACACTGGAGCAAGAAGAGAAGAAATAGAAGCAGTGTCCAGGCAAGGGCCATGCTGAATAACATTAACATCCAGGGGGAGAGTGCCCTTTGAAGTACCAAGCAACTGACTATAATAGTCCACAAAGACAGCCCCGACTTCATCCATAGAAGAAGTGAGAGAGCCATTGCTGCGTTGCATGGCAGGAATAAAGTTCTGCCCATGCTTCCTATTCATGAGGGCATGAAAGAAGGAAGTGCCTTTATCACTCTCCTTGAAAAATTTACACTTAAGCTTTTGGGAAAAGAACTGTTGTTCAGCTGCCTTAAGATGGAGAAGATTCTGGCGGAGGTGCATGTCCGCTTCATGAAGTTGAGTATTCCCCCGATCATTAATTAGAGAAAAGAGTTTGATGAGCATCCAGGGCAGCTTCAGCACGAGCGACCCTCTCAGAAATGTGGCTGTAATGAAGATTATTGAGCTCACGTAGAGGCCCCTTAAGATGTTTCAAGCGCTTACAGAGAATGAACATGGGAGTCCCTTGGACTGCATAATGCCATTTATCTGCAACCAACTCCAAGAAACTAGCATGGTTAGACCACATATTAAAGAATTTGAAGTACTTCTTTCCCATCAGTTGCCGAGAGTTGCAAGAAACAGTGGCAGGAGAATGATCAGAGAATGCACCAGGATTATCAAAGTGAACATGAACTGAAGAGTGATCAAAAAACCAAAAAGGATTGACAAGGGCGCGACCAAGTTTACTCCAAACTCTGCCATTAGACCATATGAAGTGGCAACCAGAGTAATTTAAATCAGTTAACCCAAGATCAGAGCAGCACTGCCTGAAATCAGCAGTTTCATAGTTGGACACAGGCTCCCCATGATGCTTGTCTGCTTGAGAAAGAAGAGAATTGAAGTCCCCTAAAACAAGCCAAGGGGAATGAGGACTCCAGTTCCTCAAATCAGTCCAAAGAGATCTCCTAGCTGTGACAGTGTTAAGCCCATAAACAAAAGAAGCATAAAATCTGAACTGATGAACCAAGCTATATATTAGAACATGGAGGCCTTGAGCTGAAAAATCAATTAAGTCAACATTGACCGTAACAGGGTTCTAGAGAACAACTATTCTAGCTGTTGAGGCCGCAGCTGCATTGGTCAAAACCTTCCATTTTTTCAATCGAAATTTCTACATCAATGCCACTTTAGACGAAACCAATTTGGTCTCCAAAAGACCACAGACATCTAATTTATTCTTCCGCATGAGGTTGGCAACCTCATGTTGCTTCAAAGGGTTGTTTAACCCTCTGATTTTCCAACTGTGAATTAACATAAAGAGGAGGGGGTGGGAAGTAACCCCTCACCCCTACCAGGGACACCACCCATGTGTTGCTGAGCCCTTCTCCTTGTGGGCAAACCAGTTGGACTAGGTGGACAATGACCCGATGCGCCTGAAACCACAGATTTGCCCTTGTCTGTCTTATGGCCAGCTAAAACTGTAGGAGCTGAAGCATGGGTGATACGGGCAGCAGGGAGAGGCAGAGTAGGCTGGCGTTCCCTGTGAACCAAATGAGGGTTCTCTTGAGCCAGGCAAGATGAAGATCCAAAAGAGGACCTTGAGGGGGAAGGTTTGCGCTTAACTTTTTTGTTTCTAACAACTTCCCAAGCACTAGAGGGAGGCACAACATCACCATTTACAGAAACAAGCTCAGCTTCAACCGGCGGAGGATTAGGTCTACAGTCAATAGGCAGGGTTGCCTCTGGACTTTCAACTACAACTGCGTCACCCTAAGGCCCCAAACGATTGAAAACACTAGTCTTGCCATTAGAGACTGGAGCAACAGAGGCATGAGCCCGCTGTGGGGTTGAAACATTGGTAGGCTGGGATTTAGTGTAAGTTGAAGTAATATGACCAAGAGTCCTGCAATGCTTGCAAAAGCATGGGAGGGTCTCGTAAACAACTTGCTGGTGAAGTATACTGCCATTAGGGAGAGTAACCTCAATAGAGTAAGGCAAATCAGAGAGCAAATTAACTTCCACCAACACCCTGGCATACAATAGTTTGGACATGGAAGAAGTGAGCATGTCACTTTAAATAGGTTTGCCAAGTACACTGGCGATTTTGGATAGACATTTGAGAGACCAGCACTTGAAAGGGAGATTAGGGAATTTAACCCAGACCGGGACAGTATGCATATTAGAAGAAGAGAAGTCAAAGTATTCTGGCATTGCCCTAAGAATTAAGGGTCTGCCATAAACAAGATAAGGGCCACCAGATAAAACATTCAATTTATCTTCTTCATTAGCAAATTGAAAAATCAACCAACCAGATGCATGAATAGTCAAGGAGGCTTCACAGTGCCAGGAGTTAAGAATAAGATTCTGTAAGGCTTTAAAACCTGGTGAACGACCAGCAATATAGCCGACAAGGCTCAGCTTCCAAAGATCACATTTAGTGTGTAAATCATCATCAAGCAAATTACAACCCCTAGTTTCAGTAAAAACAGAGTAATGAAGGAGCTTGGGGCAACTATTGATGTTGCGATTAGGGGCAAACAGATTACGCCAAGCTTTAGGTGTTGGCTTAGAAGGATTAGGAGTTTCACTTACTGAAGCAGCCAAAGGAACATCATCCACCTCCGCAGGAGTAACAGGAGTGGACGAGGCACGCACTGAGGAAGCAACAGGAGCTGGAAAGGTGCATGTAGGGGGAGCAACAGAGACCGACTGAGCACCTATAGGGGAAACAGTAGGGACGGAGGGGGCCTCAAATACTGAAGAAGTGAAGAATTTAGACCCTCCAGCGTAGTCCTCTCCAGAAGAGGCATAATCCACTTCCTCATCATCAAGAGCATCATCGTCAGAATAATCTTCCACAAACACATGGTTGATACTAGGGGATGGATCAACAGGGATCTGAGGTAGAGAGCCATGTCAAGTGGAAGGGACATGGTGAATAGGCTTAGAAAGCTCTGAATGAAAGACAACAGGCGGGCATGGATTTGAATTTGAAATTAAGGGAACAGTAGCATGAACAGTATGAGACGGGGCCTCTAAAGCAAGAACAGCGCGTTCATTCAAATCAGCCAAATATTGCTGTTTAAGCTTAGATTTATGGGACCCAACCTTCTTCTTTTTGTTCGCCATAGACAGAAAATCAACAGAACAAAGGAAGGACAAGAGCAAACAACGGCAGTAGATCAAACACGAGGGAAAAGCTTCATATAGAAGTAGAGCATCTCTCTCTAAATTCTCTCTCAAGATTCTACTACTACTGAGAGCTCTTTTTTTTTCCGAAGGCCCTTTTTCCATATAGTGAATGTGGAATCGATACTCGGTGAGGAGGAGGTCTGGTCGCGCCAGGCAAGACTAACGGTTCCTAAAGGCAATAACTATTGATTCGACCGTTAGATCTCGATCTAAATTTTACTGGAGTTTCAGGAGGCCTTTTTCCATATAGTGCATGTGGAATCAATACTCGTTGATGAGGAGGTGTGGTCGCGCCAGGCAAGAGTAACGGTTCGAACGAGCCATAACTTTTGATCCGACCGTTGGATCGTGATCAAAATTTTACATGAGTTTCCGGATGCCCTTTTCCATATAGTGGATGTGGAATCAATACTCGGTTAGGAGGAGGTCTGGTCGCGCCAG
>Ga0307515_10019792_pt1 | contig 12076 bp, 14 predicted proteins | sample 17_EM_MG_FD_194513 | JGI IMG/M metagenome (GOLD analysis project Ga0307515, IMG submission 194513) | Populus trichocarpa ectomycorrhiza microbial communities from riparian zone in the Pacific Northwest, United States - 17_EM | ecosystem: Host-associated > Plants > Roots > Unclassified | place...
AAAACCGGCCCATTTGCAACGGTCCGGGTTTTCGTGTGGTAGAGCCCGTTGCAACGGTTCGGTTTCGGTTCCAACCCTAACCCGGAACCGTTCTAGCGGGTTGGAACCGTTGCTAACACTATCCATAAGGCATGCGATCTTTGAAGTCCAAATCCAAATCCATGATCCGGCTCTTGAGCACATGATCTCATTCGACGTGATTGCGTGAATACCACTCGACTCAACTCTGAGAAGTTGTAAATCCGCCCAAATGGGTATTTGTAGCTGGGCTCCAAATTCATTACATAGTCAATTGACCGATGCGGTGGGAGTGTCTCCGCCTCTTTGCTGAAAACCGCAATGAATTCTCCGTATATAGCCGGGATATGTCCTGCATTGTCTGTAGGCACCATCTATGTTGTTGTGCCGGCTGCAGCTGCAAACGTTAGTTCTCAATTCATACTAGATATGGCGCAGTATGAAGGAAAATCCAGGAGCCCGGGTTTAAAACGGTTTGCCACTAAAAGGCGAAATCGCCCCATCCTGTACTCCCTTCGTGTCTCGGCGTGCCGGTAACAGTCATTCAAGGTCCACATTGTGGGTACACTCTTCTGCCGCAACTACTGCCGCAGCTCCCAGCTCCCCCGTCCAGTGCCTGGTGCCCATCTCACTTTTCACCACTACAGATGCTTTCCACAGTCAATCCCAGCAGCCCTATACGAACTCCCACTGTTGAGAAGGACTTCCCAACGACCTCATCACTGGCCAGTTGATCGTCAAAGGGAATTGCTCCAAGTATTTAAATATCCGGAATACCACCACCTCCTTCGGAACACACCTCCCTCCTAGCCGTGATCCATGTACATTCCCTGCCCTCACCTGATGGCCTGCCTGGTCCACTGCCACCTCTTCCGCTCACCATGGGGTTGCAGAGCCAACAGTCGAATGCATTGCAAGTCGATGCTAGGATTCTTGGATCTGTACCAAACCAATCCCTGTCTCCAGGTCACACAGTGCGTCCACTGCGGCTGCCACCAGTTGTACGAATAAGCCCACTCAGCGAATCGTGTACTTTTCACACCCAATGGGGACTGTCTGACAACCAAATACTGTCCATTCTCACGTGGGGATACGACACATCAATTGAACCTCCGCGCCTTAAATACATGCTGAATCCGCTGGTCTGCTGAGGGTGCCCAGACGGTCCATCCGGTAGCCCCTTGGATCCTGAGTATCCCGGCTACAAAATAACAACCATCTCCATTGTATTCCTAAAAACCCTGTTCATATAGCATCGTATGGGCACATCCCGATTCGCTCATTGGCCATTTATCAGCTTTCGTTGACTTGTTTGACAAAATAGATTAGAGTTGGCACAGATGGCTCTCTCTGCTCACAACAATCCGATTTGATCATCCAATCAGGTGCCAAAGGGGATAATTGACAATGGTAATTGTGAATCATATCTGGTTGCCACTTTTGGAACATTCGGGGTTATTGTATTTCCTATATGGAGCTGCCACACGATCTGCGATCGCTGCTCCACTATTTTGAACTCTGCCCATCGGTAGACAATTGATACCAGTAATCATATCGGTAATCGCAGTTGATTGATTGCATAGCCGCTGACCGTATATAGCTTTGTAAGACATCTGTACCCTAGGCGGAAAACTCCTATCATCATCCGTAATGTAGATAATCCCAATGAGTCTTGCAGATAGTAATTGCGATTGGAAATGCCATCGGTGGCGCCGCTGGATGTGAATTGGGCGTATCGCGTGAATCGGCCCTGATAGTCCGTGGGTGCACTTTGCAGCTGCGCTCGGCTCAGGAATATAATCGTGGGTGCACTTGGGTGCGCCATTGTGGCCTGAGTCGTCTCGATAGATCGCATGCGATTGCGCAGGTCTGACAAGATTCAGGGCAATTTCTGGAGTGGCCAGCTTCGGCATTGCCAGTGACGCGACTCTCCGAGACAAACGGGCTCTAGAATCGTCTCTGCAATCGTCATTCGACTCAATTGGATGGTAACTTATCCACCCTCTTTGCTTCTGCAATCTGTCGCTGTCCGATCCGGACGATTTCTCGTTCTGAGGTGTTGCGACCCGTCTCTGGTCGATTGGCCTCAGAAATCCGCTCCAGATCGTCTCTGCTACCGTTAACCTCAATTCGATAGTATTATGAAGGCCTATCGCTTCTGCAATCAGTGGTCCCCAATCTGTATGATATCTCGCGAATGGACTGCATGTGGTGACTGGTCGGAAAGGGGTACTTCATGAAATCCCATATGCGAAACGTAGATGAAATTGTCGAGCGATGACAGTGTACAGGCATACGCCCGTATATGGCCTCGTAGGAAGGTAGATCAGTAGATATGGTTGCAAACGTCGATATCAACAGTATAGAGTAGTATAAGGGTAAGTTTATCGCTACAGATCTATGGCTTGTGGCGAGCCAACTATATAAAGCAGGTGTAATCCGGCCGTGGACACGTCACGTACAGCCGTGCAATTTGAAATATTGTGGTTCGTGATTGGAATTGGCAGGAGACCGACAATTACGACACTGTGCCTTGAGGGCATCTGGCAGATCTTCGATGATTGATTGCCAATTGTCATGTATACAGGCCACTCTTGCGTGTCGCCTGCAAAATGTGAGAGATGGGTCCCGTCGGACATAAAGATCTAGCAACCAGTGTATCCCGCACTCTGAGCTTTGACTAAACGTCAATTAGCACGTTAATATCCTGGAGTATCACTCCTTACCTGTGTCTCACACCAGCAGTTCGCAGTGTGAATTTCGGTATAGAGGAGTTTTGGTGGCGTATTGCTGTTAAAGCAACACTGTAGGGCGTAAATAAGATGCTCGGCATAGGCTGGCTGCCGCATTAACCATCTCATGCTTTTGATGATGTCTCAACAACAGTATGTGATAGGGCTTTGGTGATCGTCATTCTATCTGAACTCCTCGAGAGTGTGTTGTTCCCACTCCCCAAAAGCCTCATCAACTGGCATGCTAGCGACGAGCTTGTCGATGCAATCCCCCTTTTTGAAGCTTGGGAAGCGCAGAGTGGTGTATTCTTCATGCCCTTCTTCTTAATCCCACACTGGATATATATGTACTCTTCAGGCGTCGGAAATGGGTAGTAGGGTTGTTTGCTAGGGTCGTCTCAGGGCCACCCTCAGGAGCGTCGTGTTCCGAGGGCTCAACAATGTGATCCATCAGCTGAGCACTAGTGCCGGGGTATCTTTCTGTCCGCGGCAGAGCAGGTGGCGGTGGTTGAGAATACAAATCCGTGATGTTTTCAACGTGTTCGACGTAGGGAAATGGGTCCAACTGTTCAATTGAATATTTATTAGCGTTGAATTCACGAGGCAGAGCAGGTTCAACCCGTTGGAGCGCGCTGCGAATGGTCAGATTCTTTTCACGTTCAACTTGAACCTGTTCATGATGGTGAAATTTGATATTTTTAAGTTGCCAGCTGTCTGAGGTGAACTTCTTTCGGAATCAAATATCGGGGCAACAGACAGGGGTCTCCTTGGGCATTGTCGTCGACACGGTAGGAGCGGAGTGTACATTTAGAAAGGGATGAAAGTTGGAGCTCGGCCTGAGCAGCCTGCTGTGTAAGCTCACGATACTTTCAGCTAACTCATTGAGCCTCAACACCATCACAAGGAGGTACCTTAAACACCTGGAGTTGCAAAAACGCTGCATGCACGATGTCCCGTAATACTATGAATAAAATATAACCAATACACAACCCATAAAGAAAATACACCCTGAGCAGTCCAAAAACCTCGCGACGACTGTAATAGGCAATGCCTGAGATCGATTGATTAGAACAAAGGAACCGAACATAACAAGAACCCGACCCTAACCCTAACACAACAACCATCGCCTCCTCTGCAACGGGAGCACTGGTTGACTCCTCGCCTCCCGAGCAGTCCGGGCGCGCCTCTCGGAGAGGGGCACCAGCGAGACGGACATCAGGGAGACTGTCGCCACCTGCCGATTTGCCCAGTAGCTGCTGATCCACATCCACATCCAAGGTGTTTCCAGCTGCCTCAGCTTCTCGCAGAGTTGGCACTGCTGGGCGAGGTTCGCGTGGAGTCTCAGACCCCTAATACTCCAGCCAACTGAGGAGACGAGTCTCTGGAGTGCATGGTCGTGGGTGAGGTTCAATGGTTTGCAGCCGTGGTTCAGGCACTGGAGGTAGTGGCCATGGGGTATCTTCGCGCATCTCCTGGGCTTGCTCAGGTAGCACCATCGGCTGATTGTGTACCATGGTATCTACATCGTCAGCGAATGTATGTAGCATCCCTCACTGGCCAATCGTCCGAGGTTCTTTGCCATCATCCTCATCCTTATCCTTCTTGTCAACCTTATCTGTCTCCTTATCCTCATCCTCCTCCTCTTCATCTTCCTCCTCTTCATCATCACCGTCCGGTTCTATATCAACATCGACGTCTAGATCGATGCCGTCCAGTGCGTCCAAATCATGCTCAGTGCACATATTCATATTAGGATCGTGATCTGAGTCATATTCGCCATCTGACTCGGTAGAGTCGGTATCATCATCTGAGGAAATTGAGACAATGGGCGATGCTTCCAGCTCTAAATATCCACGATCGAGTTAGCCCTCCATGCCACAGTCTGCCTGATACATTTCCCTCTGCAACTGAAAAGCAACGCCACGAGACATAGCATTTCCCCCTGGGGTTTGTTCAACGATATCTTTCCCTTTCCCTTTGCCGCTTCCCTTCCCCTTCCCTTTCCCGTTCCCCATACCATCCTTTGTTCCGTTCTCCTTCCCGGTCGCTTTCTCACCGCGCTCCGTGTCGTCCTCACCCTCGCCGTCATCATTGTCATTGCCATTACTAGGACGGCTCCTTCCGCCACTCGCCAGATGACGATCCGCCCAGTTCTCATCATCATCATCCTCGTCCATCAGCTCATCCCGATTCAGTAGTCAAACAACCAGGACGTCGCCCGGCTTGTGCTTCCCGCAGCTTGGTAGCTCAATCTGTGGCCTGAGATCATTGCTACCAGACCAAGAGAAACGCTCAGTGGTTCGTTTAACCTTCCCCGAGCGGGATGTCTGCGGATTGAGCAATCGACTTGATCCCCAAAAGCACGGGGCTTGTTCTACCTCCAATTGTTCATATGCTCGCGGCTTTTGTCAAACATTTGCCCCATATATTTGCGGAAGGCTGCCCACCACTCCGGAAAAGACGTACTCCTGCTCCGGCGCTGGGGCCACACTAGCTGGAATGTTGAAAAGTGGCAAGTCGTGAGTGGATCAATAAAGATTATATCATAAAAGACATCCCATGCCCTCTCATCCTTAATGCCGCAAACGTTGTATATCTGTACGAGTCCACAGACAAGCCGGGTGATGAATCGATTTATAAGCTCCCGATCCAATGACAGGCGTCGATTAATAACCAATGTTGGCATTTTCGCCTTAGCAGTTGCCTTCCCCTTTCCTTTGTGGCTGCCCTTAGGTGGCATCGCTGTTAGTTGAAAATGAATCAACATCCGTGGTAATAGCATCATGATACAGTTGTACATAGCGGAACCAAGCGCAGAGGGAACATACAAAGTTGTAAGGGTTATGGGGTGGGATTTGGAACGAGAGGCATCGTTGTGTGTAAGTCACATGATGTCGGGAGAGTTGAGGATGCTGGCGGATTGATAGATGCGGGAGGATAAGAGAATGGAGGTGGAGGCGGGAAGAAGGGATATATATACTGGAGTTCCTGCAATTTGATTCATATCCTGTGTTTTGTTGGTTAATGAACACAAAACAGCCCAGCCTTCGTCTTGCCCAACCACCAGGCACTTCATGAATTAAAAGCCTCGAGAGGAGAAGTAGTACTCAGGGTCAGGATAGTTTGGGAAGACGGGCGTTGGTTTAGCATCACATTCCACGTTTTCTGGTCAGACCTCGTGCATCCTGGAGAAAACTGAGTAGTTCACAAGTAGTCCCAACTGTGCCACCATCCAACACAGCTACCAACCCCTAGCGGTTGAAAAAGCACACACAACTGATGTCATAGGATAGAGAATACATCATTGTTCGCTTTGTGATGCTTTTAGCTCTGCCAAAGGGGGATTTCCACCTGGAAGCTGAAGATATACACAATTGAGGGTTTGAAATATTGTGCCAGGAACGAGTGCAATACTATGATACCCGATCCATGAAGGCCAAAACACCTTTCAAGCGGTGCAATTAGGCCTTCAGACGTTGGTGTAACAGTGAATGTCAATGCTGAGTTTAATCTGATGTCAGTTAACCCCACAATTGAATGCTTTTTAAGGGATCTCATCACTGAGTATTGTCACGGTTTAGAGTCTAGCGCCGTCTACCCTGCGCCTCACTTTTTTGTCGAAACCCTCCATTGTGGCTCAAATATACGTCTACCTCGCCTGCCGTTGTTGATGCATGCAGAGGCAGTCATTCCCACATTCTTAACGTCGAACATCCATTTGGAACTATGCCTTCCCAATGCCCTCACCCGGACACGACTCCAGTCGTGTGAAATGTGCTAAGTCTTGCTAATCGTCAGAATCAACACACGGGTGCGCCTTTTGTGAATTCTTAACTTCCACCTGCTAAAAGAGGTGTTTTTGTACCGGCTCGCAAGAGGGATTCCTGTCGAGGCGGGAGTGCCATTGCCTCTACAATCCAAGATCAGAACACCACCCTTCATATCCGCTGAACACTTCTCATGTTGCAGATATCACTCAATGCGTGACTTCGAACACGTCCGCTAACAGTGACGGTCATTAAATACTCCAACCGCCACGTCTGGTACCGGGAGTCGTAACACACCAGCACCCGGACCAACCTCATCCCGTCGCGTTGTATCAAGCCCCCAATCCGGCATTGCTATCACTCCCACTCCTCTCAGTGGTCATGAAAATCTGCCTACCCCCAACCCAGATCCCGAAGCCCACACAATAGTCACAAATCTACTCTGAACGCGAGCTACAGAACAGAATCAGTCACAGAGGCAGTAGCAATTGCAACAGCAGGCGGTGTGTACACCTCGATCAATGGTTTCCGTCAGTCGCAGTAGCCATCTATTAGGTCACTCAGACCTGACGCGTCTTGTGTTTGCAACCGGAAGACTCCTGGAGCTCTATATAGTGTTAGCAACGGGTCCGGGTAACCCGCCAGCGGTCCGGGTTTGGACCGCAAAAATGGGTCGGTTCGGTTCCAGAACCGTCCAAAAACCGGACCTGCAGACTCTTGGCGGGCCAAACCCGGACCTGTACCCGTCAATCCGTGGGTTTCGCCGGGTTTGGCTAGACCCGTCGGTTCCAATCTCCGGTTCTGCGTTTCGGGTTTCACATTTATGGTCGCATTCAGATATGCGACTGTTAATCGTAAAATATTGACCATGGTACGTCACGGTTCGTTCTCGACGTATTAGCCGCCTTGATGTGCAAAATTACAATACTCAAGCGCCCAACTACATCCTGAAAATGAGCATCAACAGAGCGTCAACGATATTTGGTCTTGCATCTTCGGTAATATGAGTGCTGCGTGATCACAAACATCCATAAAGAAGGATATGACAGCCTTTATAGGCATATATGTATGGGATATTCTAGCCACATCCCCCGGGACAGTAACAACTTATTTCATTTACAGAGCTACCACCAAGTATTCTTGAGCCTTTTAGAGTATAATAACAGTCAAAACGATATATATAGACAATAACCGCCACATCACGCTGTGCTTAACCATGATGGAAGGCCAACAATCATTGACACTCTGTTGACACTCATTTTGACGATGGGGCAGGAAGTGTTTCACTTTCACTTTTGCCTATAAAGGCAGTCAATAATCAGTTTATGACAATGTGCAACCTGTCGCCCCCCAGATTACCCATGATACATGACCAACAATCGTTAACGCTCCGTTGACGCTCATTTTCATGATGGGGCATGGATGGTATTGCACACTGTTTTGCCTATAAAGGCAGCCAAAAATTCCTTTATGACTCAATACACCCTATCGGAGGTGTCATTTCCCAAGACGCATGACTAAAAATCATTGACGCTCCATTGACGCTCATTTTCACGATGGGGCAGGGAGGGTATTGCTATCTGTTTTGCCTATAAAGGCAGCCAAACATTGTTTTATGACTGAGTACAACCCATCGGAGGTGTGATTTCCCAGGACACATGACCAAAAATCGTTGACGCTCCGTTGATGCTCATTTTCATGATGGGGCAGGGAGGGTATAGCTGTCTCTTTTGCCTATAAAGGCGACCAAAAATTCCTTTCTGACTGACTACAACCTATCGGAGGTGTTAATTCCCAGGTCGTATGACCAAAAATCGTTGACGCTCCGTTGATGCTTATTTTGCCATGGCTGTATCCACAATATGCAATCATTCATTTTGGTACAATTCATCATTCACTGTGTTTTGGCTACCTTTCTGGCGTTTTCATATACTTTCTTCTTGATCACTACGTTGTTCTTTAATAATACATAGATATATATAATAATAATCTCCAAAATCCCGCGTCTTTCGGTCAATGCTCGTCATCAGTACCAGGATCGCTCAATCCGCTGCTTTTCTCTTCAAAATCAATGTTAGACGCATTAACACAGAACAGATAGTGTACTAACCATCATCAGTCAGCATCCCTGGATCAAAATCGGTATCGTGCTCGGTATCCTCATCATCTTCGAAAAATTCCGCACAAGGACAAGCTGTATGTGAATAAGTATATCTGGCCAGCAAATTGACGATTTCAGACGGTTGAACTCCGGAGGTGTTACCGGTTGGGGCCGGTGGCGTGCCGGGCGGAGGTGGAGTCGGCTCTGGAGTCCGCACTCTGCGCCGGGCGGGGGGAGGTGCACCTGTTCCTTTGCGTCTCCAGCGTGTCTGCTGACTCTTTGCGGTGCCATTTTGGCAAGGAAGGCAGCCGGGCGTTTGGTTATGACAAAGCATTGCCGGGTGTCTTTGTATCGCAGCCTTCACCATTTTATGCCCAGGAAACTCAACACCTCGCTTCTTCTCTTCTCGGACCTCGGCGTGTGGTTTCTTAATGAGATATTTCGTTTCCTCTATTTCGGCGCGCGAAAAGCCTTCTTTGGCCATTTTGGCCATATTCAACGCCAGGCGCATGTCGGACTGTTCCAGCTGTACCCGACCTCCTTGCCTTGCCACAGTTGCAGACATGTTGAAAACCTACAAGACATTAGTCGACGCTTCTAACAATGAAATTCGACTGTTACCTCTACCATTTACACTTCCGTAGCCTCCTCTAAAGTGATTAAAGCCTGTTTCGTCCACTCACGGGGACGCTTATCAGGAAATTCATCTGCGAAAATCCCAGAGCTTACAACATCATGATGTTCGATTTCGCGGACTGTGCGGACAAATGCCTTTGTCGACCATGGAGGTTTCCCGTTACGGGCAGCGATGAATTCGTTATGTAGCTCTCTACGTACACCCGCTGTACGTTATTCAGTTAATTGACCGCCGTTTGCCACGATAAGGATATACTTACATCCAACTGCATGCTGCTTCTTGTTTCTGCTGCTGCCAGTCTTGCGGACGATCTTTAAATGTGCATCCTGGGTCATATGTTTGGTGGCTCCATTGGCAGCATCGCGGTGAACTAACTTGTGTCTGCGTTCTTGTTGTGTGCCAAGAAGCTCCGTGTTGTTTGTAGCGCCCGCCAATCTGCCGGTATTTGATCTGCTCTCACCTGCCGGAGGTGGTTGTGTATCCATAATGTGCTGATGTGGAATAGGAGAGGAAGATGATAACGAGAGGAAGTGGGAAGCCCTGAAGACTAGATAGTTAGCTTCATGTCAGAATGGAATATATAGCAGCCTACATGATCGTTATGATCAAGATGAATCCTACTGAGTATGGATGCAAGTTGCAGGGGTTTCCCACCGCCCCGCAATTTGCAATCAGTTAGTCTGATGTTGCCTGTTTGATAACAGGGATCAATTGAGGTGTACGACCGCCGAAATCGCCCGATTGCTGGATATTAATAGGATGTAGTTCGAGCGAAAGGAAGTCTGCTGATGTTTGTCTCAAATAATCCCCGGGATATTATATGAAACTGACGCTAACAATCATGTCATGTTGTACGGTTAGCGTCATTATTCCGGATTATTGACGGTCAAGAGAGCGGTTTTGCTTTGTTCGGGATGAGTAAACGTACTAACCTTGACATAAAAGACGCAGCTTACCGCCATATTGTCCTGAACTTGCAACATCCAACATCTCGCCCAACAACAAATTCCACGAAAACTACAAATGGTCAATGCTCCGAAAAAAAACTTTTCGCCACTTCCGGCGGGCAGATACGGCAAATCGAAGAAGCTGTCAACCCAACAACGTCATCAAGCGAATGAAGGCAAGAGCGGCTTGGTGGCAGAGAGAATCCGAGCCCTTGGGGCATTGCGCAGCTTGAGATCCAAAAAGAAGCTTGCGGCGGAGAAGCAACGAGAAACGCACTTCTTAAGCAATGAAGAGATAGAGAAAGGGATTGAGGATTATGTGGAGAGAGAGACCGCTGGGGCAAGAAAGCGAGTTGAAGACGCAGAGGCCGCGGTTCAACAAGAGCAGGATGTTACGACGCAGGCTGAAATAGCGTGATTGACGTCCAGAGAGCCCGAAAAGACGTTTGAGGAGATGCTCGTTGCTATCGGAGACAGTCTGAGTGATCTTGCAAGTTCCGACGATGGGGAGGATGGGGAAGAAGAAGATGATGAAGAGACTGAGTAGGGCAATTTGAGCTAAGATGACGAACCCGGCTGGGTGATGGGCACAATCACCAAAACGGTCCAGCAGCGCATGGAGAGATTTCGGCAGAAGCAGATGAACCTCGACCAATTGGCCCAACCGGAATGAGAGGATGCAGCCGACTACTTCCGTGAACGAGATAAAAAGTACGGCACCACCCAATTGAGGGTTCCGGCCGTCGTCCAGCCGCAAACAATGGATGACGCTCCGGCACCTCCAACAGCAACATTTGGAGAGCTGATGGAGAGTCTTGACATTGTCCCCGGAATGTCGCAAAGGCCGCAAAGGACTTCTCGACCAGGAAGTAGTCATATTAGGCTAGGTTCGGTGAAGCTGCAGTCGCAATCGAGCATACCAAGTGGTGAGCCAGCTGCAGAGCCCGATCCTTCAATGTTGCTGAACACGAAGCCAATTGACTCAGTAAGCTTTTACCCCTGCATATAGCCTCCAGCTAATTACCATATAGATATCGGAGTCCGACGAAGAGATGGTGACGGCTCCAGCGTCTGCGGAAGAATAGGAGTGCAAACTGTACTTTTTGACGTCTGATCGTGGTGAAAAGCATGTTCTATACCAATTTTGTTACGTGTCAGCTTTGGCTTGATTTCAGAGACCAAATTGTGAGACATGATAATTCGTCTGTTCATGTGCAAGGGTCGAACGCACCATGTGAAAGTTCTAAAATCCAAATCGGGTTGTAAGACGGCCATCACGTTCGGTTTGATTCTGCAAGTGACTCTTAAGTGACAAAGGAAAAGCAATATTAGTGACGAAATGTGCTATCAAAATTTAAGTGAGTGATGTGAGATGTGTCATTGGAAGAGCGGTCAGTGCGCATGACGAATCAATCTATACGACAGCGGTCATGCCATATTCATCCATGTATCCAACTGCATAACTTTCCGCACAGACCTGGTGCACATGGTTGAGATATTTGAAATTGCTTGTGGTACGTCATCGAAATCGAGGAGAAGGAGCTGGATAAGGAATGGTGAGGAAGTCGAGCTATATTTACCAAAAACTAGTGAAATGATTCACATGCCGTCAATTGCCTGCCGAAAGCGCAGGAATGTGATAGGGCGACGTCATTTCTCACTCAGATAGCATAGATAGCAGTTGATCAAAAATTGAGAGGTAACAATACTCCTGGATGCAAACGATAATAGATACAAACGCAATAATGGATGTCATAACTGTGTATTTGATTTGTTGGATACAATTATTGAGTGTACAAAGGCTGTTTCGATGTGAATAATGTGAGCGTCAACGGAGCGTCAATGATTTTTGGCATTGTGTCATGAAACATCCA
>Ga0307515_10019793_pt1 | contig 12076 bp, 11 predicted proteins | sample 17_EM_MG_FD_194513 | JGI IMG/M metagenome (GOLD analysis project Ga0307515, IMG submission 194513) | Populus trichocarpa ectomycorrhiza microbial communities from riparian zone in the Pacific Northwest, United States - 17_EM | ecosystem: Host-associated > Plants > Roots > Unclassified | place...
GTCGCGGTGCTCCAGCTTCAGGGCATTGGTAATGGCAACGGAGAGGCGTTCGGGCGACACCGGCTTGACGACGAAATCAAAGGCGCCGGCCTGCATCGCCATGACCACCGTCTCGATACCGCCCTGCCCCGTCTGCACGATGACGGGCGTTTCGATGCCGCGCTCGGCGATCGCTTCGAGGAAACCATGGCCGTTCATTTCCGGCATCATCAGGTCGAGCAGGATGACGCTGATCAGGCCGCGCTTGCGCTCGAGAAGCTCAAGACCGCTGCGGCCGTTGTCGGCGAGATGCGCGATATGGCCGAGACGCTCGATCATGTTCGTCAGCAGCCGGCGCTGGACCGGATCGTCATCGATGACGAGAATTTGGGATGTCATGAAGGCCTCCTGCTTTCCGCGTAGAACCCGATCGCCACGTCATGTGCCGTATCGTGAGAAGCATTCCTGTCAGAAAGGCCTGAAAATCCTCTTTTGAGAAATGCTTGCATTTTATCCATTGCCGACGTTAGGTCATGGCCCCATATCCGCCCTCTGCTTCGCCGTCCCAGTCCGGGTCGGCATCGACAAAAAGAGTGACCGCTCATGCATCATCTCCCCTCTTTCCAGCCTTCCTCGCGCGTTGCCCATGCCGCCTCTTCAGTGGCTGCTGAAGCGGCACTTCTCGGCGATCTGCCGTCCTGGAAACTGGAGGATCTCTACCCTTCGGCCACATCTCAGGAATATCTCGGCGACATGGCGAAGGCCGAGACCATGTCGCCGGCATTCGAGACCAAATGGAAGGGCAAGCTCGCGCAAGCCGCGACACTTTCGGGCGATGAGGGTATCGGCGCGGCGGTCAGGGAATTCGAAGCGCTCGAGGATCTGATGGGCAAGATCGGCTCCTTTGCCGGCCTCACCTATTTCTCCGACACGTCCAATCCGGCCAACGGCAAGCTCTATGGCGACGCCCAGTCGAAACTGACGGATATGGCCAGTCATCTCCTGTTCTTTTCGTTGGAAATGAACAGGATCGACGATGCCGTCATCGATGCCGCGCTCGAAAGCGATGCGCTGGCGGGCCATTACAAGCCATGGATCGTCGATCTGCGCATGGACAAGCCCTACCAGCTCGACGACAAGCTGGAGCAGCTCTTCCTCGAAAAATCCATGACCGGTGCCAGCGCCTTCAACCGCCTGTTCGACGAGACGATGGCGTCGCTGACCTTCAATGTCGACGGCGAGGAGCTGCCGCTCGAAGTGACGCTGAGCATGCTGCAGGAGGCCGATCCGGCCATCCGCAGGAAAGCGGCTCAGGCGCTGGCCGAGACCTTCAAGGCCAATATCCGCACCTTCACGCTGATCACCAACACACTCGCCAAGGACAAGGAAATCTCCGACCGCTGGCGCGGCTTTGCCGACATCGCCGACAGCCGGCATCTGGCCAACCGCGTCGAACGCGACGTGGTCGATGCGCTGGCCGCCGCCGTGAAGGATGCCTATCCCCGCCTCTCGCACCGCTATTACGCGATGAAGGCCAAGTGGCTCGGAATGGAACAGATGGAATTCTGGGACCGCAACGCACCGCTGCCGGAAACCCCGACATCGCTCATCCCGTGGAGCGAAGCCAAGGAAACCGTGTTGTCGGCCTATAACGGCTTCGAGCCGGAAATGGCCGATATCGCCCGCCGCTTCTTCGATGGCGGCTGGATCGACGCGCCGGTGCGTCCCGGCAAGGCGCCGGGCGCCTTCGCGCATCCGACCGTCCCCTCGGCGCATCCCTATGTGCTGGTCAACTATATGGGCAAGCCGCGCGACGTGATGACGCTCGCCCATGAGCTCGGCCACGGCGTGCACCAGGTTCTGGCCGGCGGCCAGGGCGCACTGATGGCCTCGACGCCGCTCACGCTCGCCGAAACCGCCTCCGTCTTCGGCGAGATGCTGACCTTCCGAGCGCTGCTCGACAAGACGAAGGACAAGCGCGAACGCAAGGCGATGCTCGCCCAGAAGGTCGAGGACATGATCAACACGGTCGTGCGCCAGATCGCCTTCTATGAATTCGAGCGCAAGGTCCACACCGCGCGGAAAAACGGCGAACTGACTGCCGACGACATCGGTGAGCTCTGGCTGTCGGTGCAGGAAGAAAGCCTGGGGCCGGCGATCCGGATTTCCGAAGGCTACGAGACCTATTGGGCCTACATCCCCCACTTCATCCATTCGCCCTTCTACGTCTACGCCTATGCGTTCGGCGATTGCCTGGTGAACTCGCTCTATGCCGTCTACCAGAAGGCCGAAACCGGGTTCCAACAGAAGTATTTCGAACTCCTGAAAGCCGGCGGCACCAAGCATCACTCCGAACTGCTCGCACCCTTCGGGCTGGATGCCACCGATCCGTCGTTCTGGGCACAGGGCCTGTCGATGCTGGAAGGGCTGATCGACGAACTTGAGGCGCTTGATAGACAGGCGTAATCAAGACCTCGATCGGCGACCAAAGGCATGACCGACACCGGCCCCTATGTCCTGTTCCGGGACGACAGCGAAGACAGGACGACTGTCTTCGCCGAGCCGTCACGAGTCATCACCGCTCGCACGCAAGCGGACTTCTGGCGCGGGCTTGCAGAAATGGAAGCCGCCCACAAGGCCGGGAAATGGCTTGCCGGCTTCATGAGCTATGAGGCAGGGCATCTCTTCGAAAAGAAGCTCGCCCCCTTCACTGAGGAAAATCGCCGCACGCCGCTGATGTCCTTCGGCGTCTTCGACAGGCCTGCGCAGGAGCATCCGCTGACGGAGCCCCGGCGCCGCATCGAAAACGAACCGCTTATCACCGAGCCCCGCGCAAGCTGGAACTTCGAGGCCTACAGGCAGCGCTTCGACCGGCTGCACCGGCACCTGCGCCAAGGCGATTGTTATCAGGCGAACCTGACCATGCCGGTCAATGCGCGCTGGAAGGGCGACCCGCTTGCCGCCTTCTGGTCGTTGATCGAACGGCAGCCCGTCAAGTATGGCGCCCTTGTTTCGCTTGATGGCCCGATCCTCCTGTCACGCTCGCCCGAACTGTTCTTCAAGGTCGACAAGGATGGCTGGATCGAGACGCATCCGATGAAGGGCACGGCCCGCCGAGGCGCAACACCCGAGGAAGACCGGGAGTTGATCCGCGAGATGCGCGAGGATCCGAAATCCCAGGCCGAGAACCGCATGATCGTCGATCTCCTGCGCAACGACATTTCCCGCATAGCGGAAGTGGGCACGCTCGACGTGCCGAAGCTGTTCGATATCGAGACCTATCCGACCGTGCACCAGATGGTCAGCCACGTCCGCGCAAAGCTTCTGCCCGATATCGGCATCAGCCAAGTTTTCGAGGCGCTGTTCCCTTGCGGCTCCGTCACCGGCACACCAAAGATGCGGGCAATGGAAATCCTGCATGATCTGGAAGACGGACCGCGTGACGCCTATTGCGGCTCGATCGGCTTCATCGCGCCGGATGGCACCATGCGTTTCAACGTCGCGATCCGAACCCTGTCTCTCTTTCCAGGTGGCGAGGCCATCTTCAATGTCGGCGGCGGCATCGTTTTCGATTCGACCGCCGAGGCTGAATACGAGGAATGCCTGCTGAAAGCCCGCTTCGCGATCGGCGATGCCTGGATCGAACGATGATGGATTTTTCGCTGATCGAGACGATGCGATGGGAGCCCGGCACCGGCATCATCCGCCTGCGGCTGCATCTGGCCCGGCTGAGGCGCTCGGCAGGGCGGCTGGGGTTTGTGGGAGCCGCACGGGCGGAGGAAAAACTGGCGGAAGCGCTTGGGGAGAGCTTACCCCCCTCTGCCCTGTCGGGCATCTCCCCCTCAAGGGGGGAGATCGCTGGAAACGGATCCCTCGTAAATATCAGCCCCGGATTGATCCCCCCCCTTGAGGGGGAGATGTCGGCCCGGCCGACAGAGGGGACCAACTCCGCCAAGACAGCCACCGACAAAGTCCCCCTCCGCGTCCGCCTGACGCTCAGCTCCACCGGCGAGATAGCCATCACCACCGCGCCCTTCACTCCGCTGCCGGAAACCACCATCTGGCGCGTTGCGGTCGCCTCGACCCGCCTCGATTCTTCCAACAAGCTCCTGCGCCACAAGACCACCCGGCGCGAAATCTACGAAGCCGCCCGCGCCGAATATGCCGCGACTGACGCAGATGAAGTCCTCTTGCTCAGCGAAAAGGGCGAGCCATGCGAAGGCACCATCACCTCGATCTTTCTCGACGATGGCTCCGGCGTCCTGAAAACACCGCCGATTTCCTGCGGGCTGCTGGCCGGCGTGCTGCGAACCGAAATGATCTGTACCCGCCGCGCCCGCATCCAGCGCTTGACGCTGGCCGAACTGCAGAGTGGTACACTCTATATGGGCAATTCGCTGCGCGGGTTGATCCGGGCCGAACTGATGTCAGCGTAGGCTGACCGCGATCCTGTCGCGGCCGGAATGCTTGGCCTCGTAGAGCGCCGCATCGGCCCGCGCATAGAGCGTCCTGGCGCTGTCGCCCGGCTCCAGAACGGCAATGCCGGCGGAACAGGTGTAGAAAAACTGGGGCGCCGCCGCCAGAGGACGCGCAGTTCGGATACCATCCAACACGCGGTCGACGATCTTGCGGCCTTCCGGCAAGGTCGTTTCCGGAAAGATCAGCATGAACTCCTCTCCGCCGATGCGCCCGAAACAATCATGCCGCCGGACGACCGGATGCACCCGGCGAGCAAAATCGAGCAGAATGTCGTCGCCGGTCTGATGGCCGTAGCTATCGTTGATGCCCTTGAAAAAATCGATGTCGAGAATGCAGACGCAGCCGCTGAGGCTATCCCGGGCGGGCTGGTTCCGGATCAACTCGTCAAGTTTCGCCATCATGTATCGCCGGTTGGAAATACCGGTCAGTTCGTCGGTCTGGGATGCCTTGACGGCAAAATCGCGATCCTGCCGCAAGGTACGCTCGTCGGCCCGCAGATGCGTGATGTCGTTGGCGATGCACAGCATCCAGCCGTTCCGATCGACGGTTTCCGTCATCCACAGCCAGCGGCCGTCGACCAGATCGGTCTCGAAGGCCCTGAACTTGACCTTGCCGCGCCGCGACTGGGCCGAGACTACCCAGGCCTCGAAATCCGGCACGCTGATGACGGTGCCGAGACCCAGCGCCTGATTGCGGCGCATCAGGTCGGGCCAGAGCGGTGTTTCCTGTTCGCCGAGAGCAAAGGCCGAACGGAAGGCCTTGTTGGCATAGCGCAGGCGGTCGTCATGATCGTAGAGCGCGATGAGAACGTCAGTGTCGTCTCTCAATGACGCCAGGCTAGCCGCTAAATCATCCATGAAATCGATTCCGTACCACGACTCCATTGTAAGGCGCGCAAGACGCGGCACCACCCCGAAATATGACGAGTTGCGCAGATTTAAAGGGTCATGCCGTCCGTATGTTTAATGAAGCGGGACATTGTGTCCGAAGAAGGAACATCGCAGGAGCATCAAGGCATTGATAAAAACACGCTTTTTGCGGCTTTTGACGGATCATGCGCTTTCAGTGCCCCAGATACGAGCTATCGACAAAAAGCCCCACCGGCTTCACACCGGCGGGGCTCGTAACGTGAAAGCCTTCGTTTATTCGGCAGCGGCCGGATGCAGCACACCGCGCCGGATCTGGTCCGCCTCGATCGATTCGAACAGCGCGCGGAAATTTCCTTCGCCGAACCCTTCATCGCCCTTGCGCTGGATGAATTCGAAGAAGATCGGGCCGATCACCGTCTTCGAGAAAATCTGCAACAGGATGCGGGTCAGGCCACCGTCCACCACGCCCTCGCCGTCGATCAGGATACCGTGCTGCTTCATCCGCTCGATCGGTTCGTCATGGCCGTTCACGCGGTCATGCGACAGTTCGTAATAGGTGTCCGGCGGGCCGGGCATGAACTTCAGGCCGTTGTCGGCCAGCTTGTCGGTCGCCTCATAGATGCCGTCCGTCCCAACGGCGATGTGCTGGATACCCTCGCCTTTGTACTTGCGCAGATATTCCTCGATCTGGCTGGTGTCGTCCTTGGACTCGTTCAGCGGAATGCGGATCTTGCCGCAGGGCGAGGTGATCGCCCGGCTCGTCAGCCCGGTGATGCGTCCGTCGATATTGAAGAAATGGATCTGCTTGAAGCCGAACAGCTCGCGATAGAAATCCCACCACGTGTCCATGTTGCCGCGATAGACGTTGTGGGTGAGGTGATCGAGGTAATAGAAACCGACGCCTTCCGGCTTCGGATCGCGTTCGCCCAGCCATTCGAACTCGGCGTCGTAGGGCGAGCCCTTCTTGCCGTAAGTTTCGATGAAATAGAGCAGCGAGCCGCCGATGCCGACAATGGCCGGAACGTCGAGCGCCTTGTCCGTGCCTTCATAGGGCGTCGCACCCTTTGAAACGGCGCGCTCGAAAGCAAGTTTCGCATCGACGACACGCCAGGCCATGGACGGCGCGCAGGGGCCGTGATCGGCCACGAAGCGCATGGCATGGCTCCCCGGCTCGGCATTCAGGATGTAGTTGATATCACCCTGGCGCCAGACGCTGATGTCCTTGGCCCGGTGCTGGGCGACACAACGGTAGCCCATGCGGGTGAAAAGCTCGCGCAGTTTCTCCGGCTCGGGATGGGCAAACTCGACGAACTCGAAACCGTCCGTGCCGGCGGGGTTTTCGGTGGTGATGCCTGTCGGCGGTGCGTCATGCGGGAAGGGTCCCATGGTTCTCTCCTCTGAACTCCATGTCGAGGATCATCATGACGCAAATTTCATGCATTGTTCTTGCATTCTTGCGCATACTATCGGAATTATGCGCATGCTTCATGCATATTATTGAGGATATCTGCACGAATGGAACAGATGGATGGATATGACCTCAAGATCCTCGCCGAATTGCAGGGCGATGGCCGCCTGACGAATAACGAACTATCGGAACGGATCGCCCTGTCACCGTCGCAATGCTCCAGACGGCGGGCGAGACTGGAGGCGGAGGGGTTCATTCACAGCTACCGGGCCGTGCTCGATCGCGCCAGGCTGGGGCTCGATCTCATGGTCGTCATCGCCGTTACGCTCGCGACCCACAATCGCGACAACGCCAAGCGTTTCGCCGCCCTGATCGCCGACCTGCCGGAGGTGCTGGAATGCTACGCCCTGACCGGCGAGATGGACTATCACCTCAAGGTCGTGACCTATGACCTTGCCGGGCTTTCGCACTTCGTCAACGATGTACTCTTGCCGCATGACAGCGTGCAGCATGTCAAGACGTCGATCGTGCTGGCGACGCTGAAGGATTTTCAAGGGTTGCCGGTGCGTCAACGCGGCAGGCACTGATGCGCATCATCAGCGCCGTTTCACCATCACGCCTTCAACGGCGGCCAGCCCGGACGACAGCGCTTTCAGGCCATCCTTTCCCAACAGTGTTTCGAGTTCCGCCGAATAGTCGCGCGCCAGCCTCGTCAGTTCCTGATAGGCCTTGGCACCGGCAGCTGTCAGTTCCAGATGCTCGACGCGGCGGTCCTCTTCATGCTGAGTCCGCTTCAGCCAGCGGCGTTCCTCCAGCGCGAAGACGGCCCGGCTGACCTTGGTCTTGTGCATGGTTGAATGAACGCCGACTTCCGTGGCCGTCATGCGCCCGGAGCTTCCGAGCGCCGCCAGTGTCCGCCATTCCGGCCGTGTCAGACCGTATTCGGCCTTGTAGGCGGCGGCAAAGCGCAGGGCGATGAATTCCGCCGCCCGATTGAGGCGAAACGGCAGGAACTGCTCCAGATCGAAACCGCCGATGACATTCTTGGAGTCCATGGCTTCCTTGATAGTTACAAAATAGACAGTTACATTTGTAACCATAACCTTGGAGGAGGTGCAAGCCATGCTGGAGAAAACCCGGATTGTCGCTGTCGACGCGGTGGCCAACAGCCCGCAATATATGCCGGGCTTCGGCAACGATTTCGAGACCGAGTCCCTTCCGGGCGCGCTGCCGCAGGGCCAGAACAGTCCCCAGAAATGCAACTACGGGCTCTACGCCGAGCAGCTGTCCGGCTCCCCCTTCACAGCGCCGCGCGGAACCAACGAGCGCTCCTGGCTCTACCGTATCCGCCCGAGCGTGCGGCATACCCGCCGCTTCTCCAATGCCAGCTACCCCTTCTGGAAATCGGCCCCCTGCCTCGACGATCACTCCCTGCCGCTCGGCCAGCTGCGGTGGAACCCGATCCCAGCCTCGTCTGAAAAGCTCAACTTCCTCTCAGGCATCCGCACCATGACGGCCGCCGGCGACGTCATGACACAGGTCGGCATGGCGGCGCACGCCTATGTGTTCAACGACGACATGGTCGACGATTACTTCTTCAATGCTGATGGCGAACTGCTGGTCGTGCCGCAGCTTGGCACCATCCGCGTCTTCACTGAAATGGGCATCATCGATATCGAGCCCTCGGAAATCTGCCTGATCCCGCGCGGCATGATGTTCAAGGTCTCGCGCCTCGGCGACGGCTCGGACTGGCGCGGCTATATCTGCGAAAACTACGGCGCCAAGTTCACGCTGCCGGATCGCGGCCCGATCGGTGCCAATTGCCTCGCCAATCCGCGCGACTTCAAGACGCCGGTGGCGGCTTACGAGGACAAGGAGACGCCGTGCCGGGTGCACGTGAAATGGTGCGGCAAGTTCTATGTCACCGAGATCGGCCACTCGCCGCTCGACGTGGTCGCCTGGCACGGCAACTACGCGCCTTTCAAGTACGACCTCAGAACCTTCTCGCCGGTCGGCGCCATCCTGTTCGACCATCCGGATCCGTCGATCTTCACCGTGCTGACGGCACCGACGGAGGAATCGGGAACCGCCAATGTCGATTTCGTCATCTTCCCGCCGCGCTGGCTGGTGGCAGAACACACGTTCCGCCCGCCCTGGTACCATCGCAACATCATGAGCGAGTTCATGGGCCTGATCCATGGCCAATACGATGCCAAGGAAGAGGGCTTCGTGCCCGGCGGCATGAGCCTGCACAACATGATGCTTCCGCATGGCCCGGATGCGCCGGGTTTCGAGAAGGCGTCCAATGTCGATCTCAAGCCGGTCAAGCTCGACCACACCATGGCCTTCATGTTCGAGACCCGCTACCCGCAGCAACTGACACGCTACGCCGCCGAGCTCGAAACCTTGCAGGACAACTATCTCGAATGCTGGGATGGTCTGGAACGCAAGTTCGACGGAACGCCCGGGATCAAGTGACGCCCTGACGCAATAGCGCACGCAGATCATTCAAGAATGGAATTCAACACATGAAACTCGCAACCCTCAAGGATTCCACCCGCGACGGCCGGTTGATTGTCGTCTCCAAGGATCTCACCCGTTGTTCGGAGGTCGGCCATATTGCCCGCACGCTGCAGGCAGCGCTGGACGACTGGGAATACGTGGGGCCGCGTCTGGCCGAAGTCGCAGAAGGTATGGAGACTGGCTCTCAGCCCTCGATGCGGTTTCACGAGCACGCCGCCGCCTCGCCGCTGCCGCGCGCCTATCAATGGGCGGATGGTTCGGCCTACGTCAACCATGTCGAGCTGGTGCGCAAGGCCCGCAACGCCGACATGCCCGCGACGTTCTGGACCGAGCCCTTGATGTATCAGGGCGGCTCGGACAGTTTTCTCGGGCCTCGCGATCCGATCGTCATGGCCGACGAATCCTACGGCATCGACATGGAGGCCGAGATCGCCGTCATTGTCGATGACGTGCCGATGGGCGCGACGGTCGAGGAAGCACGCGCCGCCATCCGCCTCGTCATGCTGGTCAACGACGTCTCCCTGCGCGGCCTGATCCCGGCGGAACTGGCCAAGGGCTTCGGCTTCTTCCAGTCGAAGCCGTCCTCGGCTTTTTCGCCGGTTGCTGTGACGCCCGACGAACTCGGCGAAGCCTGGGTCGGCGGCAAGCTGCACCTGCCGCTTCTGGTCGATCTCAACGGCAAAGCCTTCGGCCGCGCCAATGCCGGCATCGACATGACCTTCGATTTCGGCCAGCTCATCGCCCATGCTGCCAAGACACGACCACTGTGCGCCGGTACCATCATCGGTTCGGGCACCGTCTCCAACAAGCTGGACGGCGGGCCGGGCAAGCCGGTCTCGCAAGGCGGGGCCGGCTATTCCTGCATCGCCGAGATCCGCACGATCGAAACCATCGAAACAGGAACGGCCCTTACACCGTTCATGCGCTTCGGCGATACCGTCCGCATCGAGATGAAGGACAAAGTGGGGCATTCCATTTTCGGCGCGATCGAGCAGACCGTCACGAGATATGAACGAGGCTGAGGCGGCTCCCATGAACGAGACGGTTCTGTTCGACTACTGGCGCTCGTCGGCCAGCTACCGGGTGCGGATCGCGCTCAACATGCTGGCGATCCCCTATCGCTCCGTCGCCGTCGACCTTCTGGCCGGGCAGCACAAGCAGCCGGAGCATCTTGCCCGCAATCCGCAAGGCCTGGTGCCGGCGCTTCAGATCGATGGCCAGATGCTGACGCAGTCGCTGGCGATCATCGAGTATCTTTCCGAGACGCGACCGAATGCCATCCTCCTGCCCTCCGATCCGCTGGAGCGCCACCGTGTCAGAGCGCTGTCCTATGCAATCGCCATGGACATCCACCCGGCCTGCAATCTCAGCGTCGTCGCGCACATCATGCGGCAGTCGGACGATCCGGAGGCTGCGCGGGCAGCATGGATGCGCAAGTTCATCGGTGAAGGTCTTAAAGCGCTCGAGCGCATGCTGAACGACGCCGATACAGGCGCGTTCTGCCATGGCGGCCGGCCGACCATGGCCGATCTTTGTCTCGTGCCGCAGATCTACAATGCCAGGCGCTGGAACATCGACCTATCCGCCTGTCCGCGCGTGGTGGCAATCGCCGACAGATGCGTAGCGCTTCCCGCCTTCGCGGCGGCTCATCCGGATCAGGTCGCACCAAAGCAGCCTCCGACGCATTAAGCTGCTTTTCGACAAGAGCGGATTTCGGCATAACGCTCCTATCGATTGACCACGCGCGGGCCTCATCATGCATCCAGACTTTCTCATCGACGGCCCGGACGACGCGGTGGCGACCATCCTGCTTGCACACGGCGCGGGAGCGCCGATGGACTCCGCGTCCATGAAGGCGAGCACGATGGCCCTCGTTGCCGCCGGATTTCGGGTGGCCCGCTTCGAGTTCGGCTACATGGCTGCGCGCCGCAGCACCGGCACACGCAAGCCGCCGCCGCGGGCAGACACGCTGATACCCGAATACAGGGCAGCCGTCGCCCGGCTCGGCGCAAGCGGACCGCTGATCATCGGCGGCAAATCGATGGGCGGCCGCGTCGCCAGCATGGTCGCCGACGAGCTTCTGTCTGCGGGAGCGATCGCCGGCCTCCTGTGCCTCGGATATCCGTTCCATCCGCCCGGCAAGCCTGAGAGCCTCCGCACGCAACATCTGACGGAGCTGAAAACGCCCGCGCTCATCTGCCAGGGAACCCGCGACGAATTCGGCACGCGCGACGAGGTTGCAGGGTACGCGCTGTCCGGCAATATCCGCATTCTCTGGCTGGAAGACGGTGATCACGACCTGAAGCCGCGCAAGATGCTTTCCGGTTTCTCGACCGCCGACCACCTGAAGGCTATGGCCGAAACAGTGAAGGCATGGTCCGCCGAAATCACGGGGACAGCCTGAGGACGGCCTCTTCCCGCCATCCACAAACCTGTCATCAGCAGCGTGCTACAAACCCGTCGAGTTGCCGCGCCGCCCTTTATTGTGACAGAAATCTATGCTCTAGGGCCTTTCAACGAGAGGGCAGGCACGATATGCCCTCCATATCAAGACGAACCCGTCCGCAGGAGACAAGCGAAATGGCAGAAACCACCTACCCGATTCACGGCGAAATTACCGGCCCGATCGTCATGATCGGCTTTGGCTCCATCGGCCGCGGTACCCTGCCCCTGATCGAGCGCCACTTCAAATTCGACAAGAGCCGGATGGTCGTCATCGACCCGCGCACCGACGACGCCGAAATCCTCGCAAAGCACGGCGTTCGCCACATCCAGGCGCATGTGACCAAGGACAATTACAAGGAACTGCTGAAGCCGC
>Ga0307515_10019794_pt1 | contig 12074 bp, 1 predicted proteins | sample 17_EM_MG_FD_194513 | JGI IMG/M metagenome (GOLD analysis project Ga0307515, IMG submission 194513) | Populus trichocarpa ectomycorrhiza microbial communities from riparian zone in the Pacific Northwest, United States - 17_EM | ecosystem: Host-associated > Plants > Roots > Unclassified | place...
AATTACTATAAGGAAGAAACTATCTAGGTAGGGACTAAGGGTCCTTAAATACACAACCATACTCCTATAAAATCCTTCTTATATATAATATACGTCTTATACATAAGGTATATAAGTTCCTCCTATTCCTCTTATTTAATACGTAGCATATTATATAACCTTAGTTACTATTCCTTATTATATAGTTCTATCGGCTCTATCTTAGACCGTACCTAAATTAACCAACTAGCTTCTTTTGACTCCTCTCTAAGTAGTTATAATATTATACTTAAAGCGTCTATAACACTATCTCCCTCCTCTTTATCTTTATCCTTAAAGATTTAAAATATCTCTAAATTATTTACTAGAGGTGTAATATCCGTTTAATTAATTTAGTTAATATTATTGCTTATTATACCTAAAGCAATTTCTTCTTCGCACGCCCAACGTCGTACCCACACTATTGCTGTAATATTGTCTCTTAGTAAGATTATACTATCTCCATATTCTTATTGTTTAAAAAAGGGGTTAGTTTATATTATATTAGCGAGTCCATCTTTGTAATAACCATCCTCTTACTTAGAGTATACTAAAGCAAATATTCGTTTATCCTATAACGTTCGCTCCACTTCTAATGCTAAATATACGCGACCTATTACTCTTAATAGTCATCTAGTTCTCTAATTAATTTGTCTTAGGGTTTTATATTTAATCTACAGTCAAATCTCTTTAGTACGATACGGTTGGTTCGGCCGAGCGTATCGTAATACCAAGGGTATCGTTGTATTACATACTTGTATGTAAAATGCACCCAAATTCAAAATTAGGTAATGATATTATGTATCTACGCTTGTGAAGTCGTAATTGAGCGATCGGCTATACCAAAATATATCGCGATCGATTGCTGTTTGGTGTTTTGAGGTCGTCGGCCTTGAAGCCGACGCTCATGCCTTGATAGAGTCGTAATTACGTCTCTATTAGAATCGCTTTGCTGCTCCTTATAGAGACGAAGCTTTTATAAGGCCACGAGCGCCTTACTAAGCTTAATTTGAGGCTGCTCAATAACTTCTTCATCTGTTTCCATATCGCGATCGGGCCCTGCGTAGAGCTCTGCTACGTGCTCAATAAGATCCTCTAACGAATCCTCCACTTCCTCACCTGGTAGCTTAATGAAATCCTGAATATTCATTACATCGCGAATTCTTCCTGCGGCCTTCAGTTGTTCCGCCATTTGCTCCATCTCAGTAATAACGGGAGGATCTATATAGTCTTGAGGGCGAGGCCGTGGGCCTATACGAGAGCCAAATAATGTAGACTTAATAAAGTAATTCTTAATCGTCTGTGGTGTAACTTCCACCCAAGCTTCAATTGACCATCGAATTGCCCATAAGACGTGGATCTGCTTAATTGGATCCTTACCTTAAAGCGAGCGCTCCACCATAAATTGCAGCCAGTATCGCCTGTAGAGCAGCTTAAAGTTTGCGATTATCCCTTGATTAAGAGGCTGGTATACTGAGGTGTAATTAGGAGGAAGGAACTCCACGCGCGTATTCTTAAGAGAGCTATTCTCAATTAGTGTTCGAACAGCTGCTTTATGGGCGCTGAAGCCATCAATTAAGAGGAGTATCTTTCTGCGGTGCATCCTTTTATCAAACCAGGTGAGCCACTTAAGCATAATCACCGTCGTCATCCAGGCCTTCTTATTGAACCTCCACGTAACGTTTAATGAGGCTATATTAATACGATTGGCCGTAAAGTAACATGGCCGTTATAATGAGCCAATTACGAGGAGAGGAAGCTTGTCTGAGCCATCTGCATTAGAGCAATGGCCTAGGGTAATCCGTGCCTTCTGCTTCTTCGTTCCTAATTAAGGCTCGGTAGCCAATGTAGTATCTAGTGTAGCCTTCCAAAATAGCCTAGTCTCATCCATATTGTAAACGTCCTTCGGTGGATAAGGCGCGACAATCGCTTAAAGCTCTATCATGCGATCTTCTGCTCCCTCCATATTAACTAAGGCAGCCTCACCGTGCTGCTTTCTCTTGCAAATACCGTTGCGAGATTTAAAGCCTTCTAGCCAGCCAAGCGACCACTTCGGCTCTACTGTTTCCGCTAGTATAGGTATTCGTTGCCATAATTAAGTGGCAGCAGCACATATAAAATTACCAGTAATAGGAATACGAGAGTTCTGTAGGCGTTGGTGCCACTTAAAAAGAGCCTCCTCTAAGAGAGGCTGTTCACCACCTCTCTGTCGCTCTCGCGTGCCTTGCCTAGATGGCAATTTAGCTACATCAAGCTTCTAGAATTTGTCACCTAGTATTTCTAATATTAAGGATTAACTGATCTTTTAATGGAGGAAGTTGCTTGCCCATAGAGCAATCTACTTTTATAATTTATCGGGGTGTTTTTGGTGGTAAGCGCGTATCTTCTGGCGCTCATAATCAGAGAACCTGTGGCGGCGTGACCTTTTAGGATTTTTATGTCTTGCCATAATAAATAAGGTAGAATTAAGTATGGAGAGCGAGATCTGAGGGTTATTTTAATAGATTTCGATCGTGGTGTAATGGATTTAATGGCTGAACTTGCGGTGAGCAAAGGCCAAATCTGACGAATTAAAATCTGCTTATACCGATATTGGTGGTAGGTGCTTAACGATATCGTCAAAAGTCAGATTATCGTAATATTATACCAAAAAAGGCTTGATTAAGGGGTGTAGATTGTAATATAAATGATATCGTTATATACCCAATATCGTAATAAAGAGATTTGACTGTACTGCTATATAGCTAGATAGTAAACTGTCTTAAGCCCTTACTAAGTTAAAACGTTCTTAGGATGCGGAATAAAAGGCCTTAGATACTTATATCGCGGCGTTTACTCATCTACTCCGTCTTAAAAAGGTTTGTGAGAAGGTTCGTTCTAAGAAGTAGAAACTTATAAAATAGGGTATATAGGAACTTAGTAATAAAAGAACGGATTTTCTTCTAATAGAGAAGGAAACAGATCTAAGTAGTTTAGCAACTGCTCTTCCTGGGTCCCCCTTAGGTGACTTATTTTTTTTACTGCTACCTAACCTAATTTCTTCCGATACTTCTATACCTTTCCTATAACGTTCTTTAAGTTCTTTAATAGCTCCTAGGTAGTCTTAGTATAGCCTATCCACTTAACCTTATACCATATTTTATCGTCAATGTCCTTATAACTAACGATCTTCAAAACTTACTATTTATCTTCTTCTTATCCTTTATACGTGTCTGCTTTATAAACTAGTGGCTTAATATCCCTATATACTAGCTCTAGTATTGTGATATACTATATAGGGTAGATCTTTATTCTAGCTAGTAGGTTTAACTTAAACGTAACTAGTAAAATCTTCTACGTAATTTTAAAAGGTCCTAGTCTAATATAATTTAACTTCTTACTTAGTTATTAACTCTTAAATTTTTTATATAATAGCTATACTTTATCTCCCTCCTTAAGATCTAGTCCCTTAGATCTCTTAGCATTATAGTACTTTTTTATTCTCTCTTATACTTTCTTTACTAATTCTATAAGGTCTATATAAAGATTCATTAACGTCTTTATCCTTTCTTTAGCTATGCTACTCGTTTTCTTTACTTATTATAGTAATAACGATATTCTTAGCTTATATCTATAATTTGCCTTAAATAGTAATATGCCTATTCCTTCTTAAGGTGTTATATTATATACAAACTATATAACTAGTAGTAACAATACCCAATTATTCTGTACGTAATTAATATAGTGTCTTAAATACTGCTCTAGTGTCTAATTCAATCTTTCCGTTTAACCGTCTATTTGCGGATAATATACGGTAAAAGTTACTACTCTAACTCCTTACTCCGCTAAGAATACCTCCTAGAATGCTGCTATAAATCTTAAATCTCTATCCGATATAATCTTACTTAGTACTCTATATTTTACAAATACTTCCTTAATATAGATTCTAGCGATATCCTCCACTAAGATTTCTTCTGTACACGCTATAAAGTATCCCCACTTTATAAGCTTATCTACTATTACTAAGATCGCGTTATAATCTTGTCCTATAATAGAATCTTTTAATTTTAGTAACTTAATAATAAAGTCCTATAATATAACCTCCTATAGTCTCTCTAGTATTTTAATAGGTTATAGCCCTCTATATAGCTTATGCCTTATTAGTTTATTCCTTTAGCAATCTAAATATTCTTTTATAACTTTTCGCGCTAAGCCCTAGATTCCATTAATAATATACTCCTCCTAGAGTCTTAATACTAAGCCCATAACTCTATTATATCCTTAAGTTAATCCCTTATAGAAGTCTTTCACAAATTACTCTACTATGCTTTTTAGGATATACTTTACTTCTTAATTCTTATATATATCCATCTATAAATCTTCTAGTTATACTTCTAAAATTCTCTATACCTAAAAGCTTTCTAGTAACTTATAAACTCTTTCTAATTTGTTATTTTCCTAAGTTACTATAATTTTTAGATAATTATACCTGATTAACCTATCTATATCTTTTTATAGTAAAGCCCTTAATGGCTTTTCATCGTTTTATAGTTTAGCCTTATAACTTAGAGTATCTGCTCGCATATTATCTGTACCCTTAGTATACTAAATCTTAAAATAGTATTCTATAAGCATCTCTGCCTATCTAACCTATCTTTAGTTAAGTTCTTTTATTATTAGGAACCCCGTTAGGTTCTTATAATCCGTCTTAACTATAAATAGTTTTTCTATACCTTATAAGAATGCTCTCTATTCCTTTAGTGCTATAACTATACCTAATAACTCCTTATTGTAAATATTATAGTTTAACTCTAGTAGTATTATCTTTCAACTATAGTATACCACTAGGTGCTATCCGTCTTAATATTTTTATATAAAGTATGCCCCTAGTATATAGTCTAATATATCTATTTTTATAACCGTCTCTAGTCCTAGTTAATAGATTTTAAGAACTAGCTCCTAGGTAAATAACTCCTTAACTTTCTTAAAGAGTTCCTATTATTCCTCTCCCTACGCCTATAGTTCTTCTTTCTTTATTAACCGCGTAAATAGCTTAATGTCTTTTAATTACTATACTATAAACCTTCTACAGTAATTACAAAACCCTAGAAACGATCTTAACTATATAACGTTCTTTAGTTCTTACCAATTTACTATAGCCTTAATCTTTTTTAGATCTATGCTAAGTTGGCCTAATTTAATAATAAATTTAATAAAATCTATCTTCCTGGTAAAGAACTCGCATTTTTTAATTACTACTAGTATTTGTTCTTCTTATAGTCTCCTTAAGACCTATTTAACATATTCCTCGTATTCTTTCTTAGTTATTAAGTAGATAATAATATTATCGAGATATACTATAACAAATTCGTCTAAGTATTCTTTTAATACATTGTTAATACGCTTCTAAAATGTTACTAGTGCGTTTATAAGCCCAAATTATATAACTAATGGCTTATATAGTCCTTCCTTTAACCTAAAGGCTGCCTTCTATTTATTGCCTTCCTTAATTCTAATCTAATGGTACGCCTATCTTAGATCTATCTTTATAAAGATTTACGTATTGCCTATTCTATTTTAGATTTCGCTAATTAAGGGTAAAGGATACCTATCCTTTCTAGTAATGCTATTTAACTGTCTATAGTTAATACACATTCTTAGTTTGCCATTCTTCTTTAGTATAAATAGTACTAGATAACCTACTAATAACTATAATAGTCTAATATATCCCTTTTATAGGTTTTCTTAGATAAACTCTTTTAGTGCTCTACCTTCCTCTTTAGTAAGCTTATAGATTAGAAAGAACTTTAGACTTATTCCTAGCTCTAATTCTATCTTATAGTCCTATGCTGTATATTTTAACAGCTTTTCACTTTCTAGTAACTATAGTTTCTTACCGTACTTATAGTATCTTTTTAGTATATAACTTAGTCCTTTTTCTGTTTCTTTATAGGTCGCTCCTACTTAGTACTATACTAACTTAGCTTATTATCGCAACTTACGGCGTTAAGTATCCCTAATATTAACCTGACCTATAATCTAATCAATCTTTAAATTATATTCCTGTAACTAAGGCATTCTTAGTACTACCTCATCCCGTCCTAATAGTAGGATATTAAAAGACATTTTAGTTCGTCTCCCTTTAATAGTTATTTAAATTAGTCCTATTTTAAGATTAATAATCCCTCCCCTATAGGCTATTAGATCTCCTAAAATTGTAACTAATAGGTAAGATTGCTCCTTCTGTCTATAAGGTAGCCCTATTCTTTTAACTATTACTAGTAAAATATAGTTCCTTATTGCTCTACTATCTATTAATACTTCGAACTATTAATCTTGCTATTTAACTTATAAATTTAGGTGTTATCCTTAAATTCCTTTAAGGGTCTAAGGCTCTACTACTAGCTCCCTCTGGTCCCGTAGGCCTCTACTTTTCCTAACTATTAGCTGCTTAATCCTATTTACACTTAGTCTGTCTTTAGCTAATACTTTATTCACTTTTTATCTTTAATATACTATAAACACATATTCTCTAGGCATTCCCACCACTATTATCTATCTAGGCATTCTTCCGTAAGGAATCTTTCTAGCTAAAGTATTAAGTTACCTAACTCCTAAACTTCTACTGGATGCTAGCCATGCATATACTTAGCGTTTTAATACTTTTATTCTTCTGCTAACTAATATATTCTTATAGGGTATTTCTAATGCTTATCCTTTAGTGCTCTATATATATTATATATATCGTCCATATATACAATCTATGTTAACATATAATGTGCTAAGTGTTTTAGGTTAACTCTTAACTCGTCTTTATCCTTAAGTTTAAACCTTTTTCGTATTAATCTAAACGTTATAACTTTATTTATAGGTACTAAGATACGTCTCTCGCTTCTCTAGTCCTCTAAACATTCCTTTAGATCCTTCGATATTATAATTAAGGCTCCCTTAATATAACTTATCGCTTTTTCCGTAATTAGGTGGTCCTAAATAACTTTCTTATCTAACCATATATAGAAATCTTCCTACTTATCGTTGTGCCTTTGCCTATGCTACTTTTAGTATAGCTATTAGAGTATATACAGCTTGTCCGTAAGGAAGTATCTTTTTATTACTATATTGTAACAGCCTTTAGTATATTATTCCTTAAACCTAGTTAGAATCTCTAGATCCTCTTCTTATTCTAGTTTAGTAAGCTACTTAGCTCTTAATATACCTACTCTAGGCCTATTAGTAATTCTTTATACTAGTGCTTTATCCCTTATACGTCCTAATATGCTAAATCTCTTATCTAGTTTCTGTTCTTGCTATAAGGTAATTCTTACTCTAAATTCCTCCATAGTTTCTTTCTTTTCGCGTCTTATAAGTAGATCCTTAAAGTCTTTTTGCTTCCTAATCTTAGTATTAATTTTTTAATCTTTAGGCCGAATACTATATTCCCCTAGTAAATCCTCTAGGTCTATATTTCTGTCTCCTAGTTTAATTACTATTTATATTATAGATTCTCTAATTTATAAAGAAGCCTCTTACCTCTTATTTACGGGTGTCCTTATTCATACTCTAAATTCTTGCCCTTTTTAGATTTGTAATCCTGAGCTTGCTTTTATCTTAAGCTTCGCTTTAGCCTTAGTCTAATTAGGCTTACTTAGTGTTCTTATCTTATCTTAAGAGTCTTAAATCTTACTTATCTCGTCTTAAAAATCTTATACCTGTGGGAAACTCTATCCCAAGCTCATTTATATATCTTTAAACTAAGCTACTGCCCTACTTTATCGATTACTATTTATTATAGGTCCTTAGGTTTACCTTATCTTATCTTAAAAATCTTAAGCCTTTAGCCTTTTGTCTTTATTAAGTGCCGAAGTGGTTTACTGCCCTACTTCTCTTACGTCTTATAAAGCGATAGACATTATATCTAGTGGGGTCTTAATCCCTACTAATGTTCTCTATTCTATAGTGGAATTATCCTCTACCTCTATTATAACATCTTTAAGGTTTACGTGCTCCTAGTAAGCCGCCTTTATTGCCTTATCGTTATAAAATGTTTCGCCTATATTAAAGTTATCGTCCTTAATATCCAATCTACGAACTGGTTTATTAATTCCTTTATATTCGGCTAAATATAGCTCTTATAGCTAGTAGCTTACGCCGTACTTAGCGTCCTTATAAATTTAGTATGCGTTATTATAACAAAACGTAAAACTTTTAATTAAACATTCTTTTGTTCCTCGTAGTATATTATTATCCCTTTATACGTATATGTCGTCTACTAGTCTCGTTCCTTTTACTATATAGTAACTCTAACCACTCTTATAGTCTCTAACGTAATAACCCTATTTTCCGCAATTTATATAAGCTCCTTCTTTAAACTATTTTTCTTATTATAGAGTCCGCCTAAATGTCTTTTACTATTAAGATCCCTAATTCGGCCTCTGCTCCTTAGACCTTTAATTACTTAATCCTTATCCTCTAGGTTTTTACAGTTTCTTACTCCATCCCTTATAGGCTTCTTTAGTACTACTTAGGTCTATTAGCTCTGCGCCATACTATAGTTTTTAACTTAGCTTTAGTTATTGCGTACTTTACGCCTTATATAACTATAGAACTCTATTCTAGCCTCTCTTAGCCTATTCCCTTTAGTAAATCCAATTGTTAATCTTAATTACTTAATCTATTAGTTCCCTTAGGGTGTCCACATCTTCCATTAGGATAATTACGTCCTAGACTTTAGCCTTAAGTCCTTATTTATACTATGCTATAAGCGCCCTATTATTCCACTTAACTTACGTTACTAACGTTTAGAACTACATTGTGTACTTAATCGCTAAGGTTTATTACATAATATCTTAAAGTTTTCTTTTCGCTGTAGTTACTGCCTCTAGGTCTCCAAATATCTATATTAGTTATTCCGTAAACCCTTCCTAGCTTATAAATATAAACCATACGTCTTAATTGGTGGTTGTTATGCCATTTGCTTATATCTTTATAAGGTAAAACTTAAACCACTTAAGTGCCCTTCCTAACAGAAATAGTCCCGCATATGCTATTCGATCTATAGGTATTAGTAGTTTAGCTCCTTCTTACGTAACTTTAAAGTGCATTTACGTAAAGAATCCTTTAAGCTTTAATCTTTCTCCTAAGAATCTCTTAATTAATAGTAGCTTAACCCTTACCGCTCCTATCCCATTAACCCTTTCTTTTAGCGCCGCATTATTAGCTGTTAACTAGTCAATTACCTCTTATAACTGTCCAACTGTTATAGGTTGCTATAAGTTAGTGTCTGCCATACTAGTGTCGTTACCTAACCTTAAAGTAGTTGCCGCCGTCAATAGCGTTATGGCTAGTGCTTTTGGTGGCATGTTATTCGACTTTCTATATTTAATACTGTAACTAGGTAGTAATTATATAACAGAACCTTGTAGTAAGAACTATGGTAGGCTCATTAATAGGCTAGGTGTATAGGTGATATAAATTAAAGTTAATAACGTAATAATAACTAGTAGAGTGGTTGCCTAATAGATTAACTCTAATTGTATTCTAAGAATTACTATAAGGAAGGAACTATCTAGGTAGGGACTAAGGGTCCTTAAATATACAACTATACTTCTATAAAATCCTTCTTATATATAATATACGTCTTATACGCGAGGTACGTAAGTTCCTTCCGTTCCTCTTATTTAATACGTAGTATGTTATATAACCTTAGTTACTATTCCTTGTTATATAGTTCTATCGGCTCTATCTTAGACTGTGCCTAAATTAACCAACTAGCTTCTTCCGACTCCTCTCCAAGTAGTCGTAATATTGTACTTAAAGCGTCCGTAACACTAGGAGAATTCGACTTATTAGCCGTAGCCTTAACCCCTAAGGGGAAACCTAGTGGCTTAAAAGATTACAACAACCTTAATGAGGTAGATATTAATAATGTCTTATTCTTTATTAACTATATAACTACGGATAAGTAAGCGGAAGAGCTACTACCTATTAAAATTGAAATACGAGACGCCGAGACGTTTGTAAAAAAGGTAGCACGAGAACCTAATAAATACTACCGCCTTCTATAGAACTACTACCTAATGCTTATATAAGCTGAAATGCGTACTGCTTAAGATTGCGATATTATCTAAGACCTGTAAGCTTATAAGGTACTCGCTAATAATATACGCTAAGAGACCAAAGATAACCTCTATGTGTCTAAACGCGACATCTAATAGTTAAAGAAGGCTGAGATTACACTTATTGCTACGGTTACTAAAAAAGACGGCATAATTAAATACCTATAATCTTAGCTTAACGAGCATATTTATAATAACGCTAGATACCTTTTTACTATATATAACGCCACCTAAGTCTTTACGCCCCTGGTAACTTTACCTACTTAATACTTAATAGAGGGTTAGCGCTAAGTAGCCTTACCTAATAGGAACCCCTACTAAAGTAGTAATAATAAAAGCTATAATAATTGAACCTAAGCTGCTACCGTAGGGTTTAATATACGTTACCCTAATTCCCTAATCTTTTAGGGAGACCGTAAGGAATATAGCTACTAGAAAATATAAATCCGCGAGAAACTAACCTAGAGCGCCTACCTTTTTCCTATAAAAGATACTAAGATTAGTTATATTATTAGGCGAATAAAGGGTATACTATTTAATAGACTCTTCGCCTAATAGGAGACTAATAGCCCCTAGAAGTAGTAGTCCTATTAGGAAATCCTTAATAATCTTAACCTAATATACTGTAACTACGACCTATTAGCTACTAGCTAAGCTAAACTATATACCCTAAAGATAAACCCTACCAAATTATTTAATAAATTCTATGTTAAATTCTAGGAATATACTAAAGCCCTTACCTAAAACGATACTAAAGACTAGAAGGACCTCCTTAAAAAAGTTACTTATTACCTTAGTTACGCAGCTGCTAGCTATAACTATAATAATATTTATAATATGGTAGCAGCTCTATAGAAGATTAAACGGTAACTAAATTAGATTACTACTACTAACCTTTACCCAAAGACCTCTCTATAGAAGCCTTTTAGGCCTACTAAACCTATATATACTAAGCTACTAACGCCTACTACCTTAAGTACTACTGGAGCTAATATTAATTTCTCTATACTAACCTTCCTATAAAAACTCCTAAATAGAGAGCGCGAGCTACTCTAGAAACTAGAACGCTGCTATAGATACTATTAAGAAGGCTGCTATTACGATAACCTAAACTGCCTAATAGCTAGGTTTAGTAGCTACCGCCTAATACTTAGCCTAATACCCCAAACACTAAATATATTACTATATACTACTACTATATAAGATAAAGACGTAGTAATAGCGGTAGAGTTAGATATAAAAGCGGAAAACGCTAAGTTCTAGCTTTAAGTCGCGGGTTAGGATACTCTAACGACGGAGGGATCTATATATCGGCTTGCTTAATAGATAACTTAGTAAAGATAAATAAACGGAAATAGATAGTTTTACTTATAATAGGAACTACTGCTAAAAAATAATATAAAAGCTGTTTTATAATTAATTACGGAGCTATTAATAAATTTATAGATACCTAATTTGTGTATACTTATAACCTACCTACCTTACCCCTTACTAAAGCCCGCGCCCTATAACTTGTTAACGGTAGTTATACTATATAGAAGATTACCTATATAGTATAACTCTACCTAGATATAAATAGGCACTAGGAAGAACTCTAGGCCTATATTATACCACTTACTAACTACTCTATTATCCTTAAAATAAACTAGTTTAAATAATATAATCCCGCCATTAACTAAAAGAAGAGAGAAGTAACCTTTAACTCTAAATACTATAGAGAGACTTGCCTAGGGCATAGCCTAGCTACCTTTATTTACTCCTTAGAATATTAACCTATAGAACCCCTTATTACTTTACCTATAACTAACTACTACTATATAAGTGCCCTAGCCTTCTACCGTATAGTATATAGAAAAGGCTAAACTATTTATATAATTAAAGCACGTAGTACACTAAACGCGTAGCTACGCGTTTAGTGCACTAACCACTTATATACTAACTAATTAGGGGGGAGGCGCGTTA
>Ga0307515_10019795_pt1 | contig 12074 bp, 13 predicted proteins | sample 17_EM_MG_FD_194513 | JGI IMG/M metagenome (GOLD analysis project Ga0307515, IMG submission 194513) | Populus trichocarpa ectomycorrhiza microbial communities from riparian zone in the Pacific Northwest, United States - 17_EM | ecosystem: Host-associated > Plants > Roots > Unclassified | place...
CTTCCAAGTCCATGGAAGCACACTGATGTGCTCCCCTAAAGCTTTGTACGTATAGTGTACTTTTGAATAGAACAATGCTTATTCCGAGCACGAGCGTTGTCAACTCTGTCTAAATCCGGTGCTCGCGAAACAGGTAAGTGAGAAAAAATGTACTCGGTCACGATTCTATGAGCTTCGATGCACTTGGAACTGACTGTCAATTGCCGGGAGTGCTTCGAAGCGCTTGTATGATACTCCCATCTCGCCCCCATCGTTCCAAGTGCTTCCGATTTTGTGGAAGCTGACTCGGGATTTTCCTGATGAATGTTTGCTACCGACAAAGACCCGAGTGCAAGCCGCATCCCTCGGGCGTGTTGTCTTTGTAGCGTAGACCGTTGTTTGCCATGGCGAGGCATTTTTCTGAGTGAGTGGCGACAGACGGTTTTGATTTATAATTTCTACTAGTACAAAATCAGTACACTCGTGGCTCTCATGTTCTCGTTTCGATGCAGCTTTACTTGATATGACTTCCAGCGAGTTGATATCTCAGGTACCCTTTTTACACTCGCCACTGTGCTCTCTATTTCCGGTTTTGTCGGTATATTATCCACAGAAATAATCATCAGCCGAATTAAGTCAGCTCGACCCCTTATCTCCTGCTACATATGATGCACAATAGGGTAGTGAGACGGGCCTTTGACTGTTTATCCTGCCATGATCAATGGAGTATATAAGTATCCCGGGTCTCCGACAAGAAAAGAACGGCGAGGGGGTAAAAATTCAGACATCGGGGTAATACAAAAAAGCATTATGGTAAAGATAGATAGGATAGATCCGAGCCACAACAGAGGAGGCGCAGGGGGAGCTGAATAAGGGAAGAAAAGTCCTGTGGTCAAGCAAAGAAAAGCTTAGGTGTCTATTTCGCTTTTGAAAGCTCCCTGGCGGCCTTTATCAATGGGGTCAGCGTTCTCAGAGGCTCAGCGGCCTTGAAGAACGCGTGCTGTGAATGATTCCTCATCAATATGCCACAATCGACAGGATAAGAGGCAGTTCTCACCTGGAGGAGTTCGCTGGCCGTTGGCCGCCTCTCAACGTCCACACTCAATGTGAGCCCTAAGTAGTCCTTGAACAGGGCGGACAAGTTCTCGGGGTTTGCGATTGTGGGGGTTCCATTAGTTGCAATGAGGTACAGAGCCTTGAGGGGGTTTTGGTTTAGGTACGGTGGTTCTCCCTCGATCATCTCTGCGGAGGCATATCACGTCATTTAGGCACCGCCGTTATAATATGGGTTAACGAACCGATAGCCATGATACCCAGGCTCCAGATGTCAACTTTGGGGCCGTACTCTTTCCGAGTGACAACTTCCGGGGCCATCCAGTAAGGTGTACCGACCATCGTCGTTCTCTTCGCACCTTCCGAGATCTGAGCGCAGAACCCGAAATCCGCTGCGAATTGAATGAGCATCATGTAAGGTTATCTCCCATCAGGGCGATCAACGCACTGAGTTTTATGTCGCCGTGCAAGCTTAACAACACGTTGTCGCTCTTGATGTCACGATGGATGACACCATGTCGGTGTAGGTGTTCGAGGCCCTGACATGTTTCTTTCGAAACAGCTGCGATCTGCCCCTCACTCATCAAGTTTGCGGTGACCACATCCGTCAAACTTCCGCCCTCCATGTACTCCATGACGACCCATAGCTCGTTCTTATGCAAGAAAGAGTCAATGTAGTTGACAATATTCTGGTGCCTTGATGCCTTCATTACGAGGATTTCGTTGATAATGAGATCCTTCTTTGGCTGTTTGTTAAGGTCCATCTGCTTGATGGCAACGGCGTTGTTGGTGCCAACTTGGTACGCAGTAAAGACACCTCCAGACGCGCTGTTCAAGAGATGGATGATCAGAACAGATGGCTTGATTTATGTGGGCAAAACGCTCACCCAGCTCCGATCTTGACGAGGTTGCGATACAAACGGGTGGGGTCCGCATCGGTACAAATCTGCTGAAGCCTTTTGACAATATCTGAATCATCTTCTTTATCTTTCTTCTCGCGTCTCCTTGGAGCAGCCCCAGGTGGGTTCAAACCTGTTCCAGGTTTGTGGTGTGTTTGGTGAGCGGGTTGCTGGAGTTTGTGGTGCGTCTTGAGATCCGTAGAAGAATTGTTAGGAGAAGGTTTGGCATAAGCATTGACTTTGGGTTTCGTCGGGGTTGGCAATGTCTGTGGTTGCGGCTGATTGACAGACTGTTGCGTTGGTGATTGTTGGTGGTGAGGGGTATGGTGGTCAGAAGTGCTCCGGCTCTCCTTCGTAGTGTTCGATCGAGACATGGCGGGACTGCTAGTCTTCGGCTGCGTACGCGTGGATAAAGAACGATCGAGACCCGGTCGGTTGGACGGAGGAGGAGGGGCATTGCGAGAAGACGAGGGTGTAATGGGTGTTGTTGTTGAGTTCGTTAGTGTCGCCGATTGCTGGGACCGTTTTGGTGGACCCAGTGCTGGCCGCTGTTGGAGGTCAGTATTGAACCCAGGAATGACTGGGTTAATAAGACGAACGGGAGTATAGAAACTCTCATCCATGAGTGGTTTACTCGGTGGGGGGGCAGGGAGAATGGGGGGGCCGGCCTTGAGAGCACCACCCATCTTCTCCCAGACATCTCCTCCCCCTCCACCTTCCTGGTAGAACTTGACGATCTCCATGACGGCCTCTGGGTTTCTCTCTTGCTCAGTACGGGAGATACCGCTCTCCTGGAGTAGCTGCTGCCACTCCTTGGGGAGACCGGTGAATTCCCCAGTGGACGTATTGAATCCAACGTGTGTGAGGTGGACTGGATCGTAGGGGGTACTAATTTCCACCCGCTTGTTCGACCCCAGTAGGTCAGACACGAATCCAAGCATACCTTTCTTCCCCTTGGTTACCGTCGCACTTCGGGCACGAGTGGTACCGGTCCCATTCGTGGTGAAGGAAGAAGGAAGCTGCGGAGTAGATGGGGAGTTGACGATGGGGTTCAGGATGGGGTGTGAGGATGGAGGGTCCTCCTCTTCCACGGTTGGGGCGGAATCCATTGCCGAGAGGAAGTCATACGTAGATCCGATCACCGGAGTAGAGATCCTACGCTGGGCGAGACTCGACTGGGTTGGGAAGACATCGTTCAGGTTTGTGGTGTTTGCACGAGGGGGCCGGGGTGGGGGGACAACGTTGGGAGAGGAACCGTTACTATGCGAATGAGAGGACTTGATTGGACTGAGATCAGTATTGTTCGGAACAGACGAATCCGTGGTGTAGTTAGCGCGGATAGTGGTCTGAATACTTGGCTTCCTGTTCCTCGGTGGTGGTTTCTGAAGCGAGTTGCGTGTTTTGTGGACCGGCGGTGTTGTGGTAGATAACAAGGGGTCCTTTGGCTTGAATGACGAGGGCCCAGACGGCGGCGGGGGTGGGGCCTGCCTGGAGGGTGTAAAAGAGGGCGTAGTGTTGGATGATGCGTGGAGATTAGCCTGGTCGAGAAGGGCGCCATATTCCTGGATGGATTCCCTCGATGGCCGGTAGTACTCGACGGTTATTCTCGAATGGCGGGTCGAGGACGGCCGCTGCTTGATCGCGCTGGGGGTCGACATCGGCTGAAGCGACGTAGCAAAGAAAGAACAAGGATAGCCGGTGGTGGATAACGGCAAGTAACCACAACTGTGCGATCAGCCTGATCCTCCGTCCACCGGATTTTTCTCCCTCCCCCCGGAGAATTTCTTTTGCACTCCGTTTCACTCTCGAATCTCCGTCGGTTTCCAAGCCTACACCTACAGATTCAATCCGGCCGTACAGCGCTCGAATCAATCAGGATTTTATTCAATTTTTTGAATCCAGAAAGTCCTGTCACGTGTGTCATCGTAGCCAATTGCTCCTGAACCATGCTGCGAACTAGGGCTATTTTTCGTGTTCAGTCACTCGCAAGATCGTATGCTGCCGCATCCTCGCCCCATGCGCTGGTGTTCCTTGAACACAACCAGGGAGTCATCGACTCTGGCTCTCTCTCAGCCCTGACAGCGGCAACCCAGCTAGGCGGAAAAGTTACTGGTCTCGTAGTTGGGGATTCGGAACAAGTCAAGTCTGTTCTCGGGAATGCAAAAAAGCATGTGAGGTTGTTTGGATATCTCTGGCAGGCTCACCAAACCTTGCGCTCTACAGGCTCGATGGTCTCAGCTCACTCATCCACTCCGCTTCTCCGCAGTACAAACACCCAATTCCGGAGACAATCTCTCCTCTCCTTGAGAACCTCTTGAAAGACTCGCCCTTCACCCACGTTGTCTCTGCGCATTCCGCATTCGCCAAGTCCCTTCTACCTCGCGTCGCTGCAAGGGTTGACTCCCCACCCGTTTCTGATGTCACCTCCCTCGAACACGACGCTCTGTCGAATTCAACCACTTTTACCCGCCCAATTTACGCCGGCAATGCCATCGCTACCGTCAAGGCTCCATCTTCAATCAATGTCAAGTTTTTCACCGTCCGGACTACAGCCTTCAAGGCTGCTGGAGAAGGCAGCTCTGAGGCCGAAGTGAAACAGGTTAACCCAATCGAAGCCGATTCTCCCACAGAACACGTCAAGACCGAGCTCGCCAAGTCTGACAGGCCTGATCTCGGGTCTGCTTCGAGGGTTGTGTCTGGTGGACGTGCATTGAAGAATTCAGAGACCTTCAAGAAGACTCTGGATCCGTTGGCAGATCTTCTCGGGGCTGCTGTAGGTGCCTCCAGGGCCGCCGTCGACGCTGGTTATGCGGACAACTCCCTGCAGGTCGGCCAGACCGGAAAGGTTGTTGCACCAGAGCTGTACATGGCCCTGGGCATCTCCGGGGCTATCCAACACCTGGCTGGTATGAAGGATTCTAAGCTCATTGTTGCCATTAACAAGGTCTGTGTGCATGCGCGTCGTACGGCTCGCCTCCAACTGAAACTGCTTCATTCAGGACCCTGAGGCTCCAATTTTCCAGGTGGCAGACGTTGGCTTGGTCGCGGACTTGTTTGAAGCTGTGCCAGAGATTGTCGAGAAGATGAAGAAGCAGTAGGATTTTGCGAAATTTTTGTTGTCGTCCACGCAGAACCAAATTGCACTCCTTCCAGTACTAGAGCTGAGATTGCTTAAGTGCGTAGCGATTAGCGATGACTCGAGCGGAGGGCCACCGGAGTACCATGAATCATGCCTTGGGATTTCCACCTCCGCTGCCTTGTGCGGCAATTTTTCCCCTTCAAGCTCTTGGTTTCAATAAATTTTGAGATCCGTGCAAATTTGGCTCTGCCTGTTACATCCCGCGTTGTCTAGTGACCTCGCTTCTTTGTTGATGCTACCGTTCAGAATATTACAGCTGTTTGCGAGCTGTCGCTTTCCAAAAAAAATCACAGGATTTTCTGTTTACGAGGAGAGCCGAGACGCCAACGAACACCGTTCGATAAGGCTTCACTAAGGCGAGAGGTGATAGGCGTGGCCCTCCGGTGTGCACTGTGCAACCAACACCGGGTTTGAGAACAAACCCGCGCCCGAGCTACTGCGTCCGAGATACCGTAAGACACCACGGTTCACTCAGAAGGTGCCTCGAATCCGCGAAAACCCAGATACACTGCAGGTTCTCTTGTACTGGCCGGGCTGGTAGCTTCCTGGCTAAGTAGCAGGTTGCGGACCACGCCAGTTGTGCTGAGTCCCGCATGTGAACAGAAAATCCGGTGTGTATTTTTTCAAAACCAAGACACGAGTTGCAAACAGATGTGATAAATATTTATACAGCTCGTACCAGAGGGTGTTTTCTGCCTCCCACATTGGCGAAACCCTATCGACTGGTTCCCGTGGATGCCTCAATGCTCCCGCAGAGATGCCGAACCCCACTCGTAAACAGAAAATCCTGCATGGATTTTTTGGAAAGCAAACAGCTGTAATGATCCGTCAACGCCGATTTCACGGGCTTTGCCTCCGGTCCCGGGTCCGGAAGCCACCGGCCCACCGCAGCGGCCAGCCCCCGAGATCGATTTGATGGCTTGCTTGATCACGCGAACTCTACTTGACCACTAACCCCCACTCTCCCTGTCGAAACCTCCAAGTGGCTCCACAATGTCGTTTCAGAGCTTGGTATCTGGCGCGGACTGTGCCGTACAGTCAAACCCTCTGGCTCAGGTCATGAAGCACACGGAGGGAGACAGAAGTTTACAACAAGACAGGATAGCTGACCCCTCCTCGTCGCGAGTATGCCGAGATTCTTCTTAAGCTTTTACCAGTGGGCTCACCTCCAGTACTAGCTTCATTATCTCCCAGGGATGACCCCAGGTCAGACTAGCGAACGAGATATCCAACTTGCTCGCCAGTTCTTTGACGGAGCTCCTGCGACCCAGGGACCTGTATTCGGGGCTGCGAGGTTCATATCTCCACCTCCTACACTCAAGATGACGGATCCTGCCCCCATAAACCAATTTCTCGAGAAAAGTTGGGCAGACTCATCATTGCCGACTGATTACCGACCTCTCCAACACACCCAACCCCAGGTAGATACAAATTGGACCATGGAATTCAGCAAGTCTGGGCAATTAACCCCGGTACCAGTAATGCAACACAACCAAAACCTCATGCCGCAGCAGGACTGTATGTGTCTGTCTACCATCATCAATTATCCCTAACGATCGGGGCTTCGCTTCTGCAGTAAGCCGGAATGCATTCTCACCCCAAGGGCTGTACGGTATGTCCGGCGGAATGTACCGGCCATACGGAGGGATGAACATGGTCGGCGGTTCCCAACCGCAGATGATGGACAAAGGGAAGGGTAAGATGCGGGAAGAAGATTTCGATGTTGCCTTCGCCCAGGCTACTGCGTTATACCAAACGGAATCCGCGAAGATAGAAGAGATCAAAGACGTCACGGAGACTCTTGCAAACACGACACTGGAAGATATCGGTTCGGTTAAACAGACTACACCCGCATCAGAAGATTTCAAAACGTGAGTGCAATTCTATGTCTACGTTTTGTCCATTTCACAAACCACCCTCAGTGTGTGGGATCAACTTCAGAAATCGGACCTACCTCCACCAGAAGAAGATGTGGTCAAGTGGGAAGCCGAGTTCAACCAGATGATGAATGATCAGCGTGGCATGGACTTTGACTACGACACTCTGGGCATGGGACAGTGGGAGGATCCAAGCTCCTCGTTCCAACCAGTCGCTTTTGACCATGATGGCATCCCCCTGCTTGGAGATTACGAGTTTGGTTCGTCTCTTCCTTTTATGTGTCCGGTAACGCATGGGTCTGAGATGCGAAAACAGAGAAAAACAACCAGTTCTTAACCGAGGTATCTGGAAAGACACTTCTAGAACGGGCCAAGGTCCTGCTGAACGAAAACGGTTCACTGTCGGAGGCTGCTCTCATGCTCGAAGCGGCGATACAGAAAGGAGAGTTGGGTGAAGGAGGGTACGAAGCATGGATCCTTTTGGGCGAGGCTCGTAACATGGACGAACGTGAGGACGTGGGTATCAAAGCTCTCACTGAGGGCGTACGACGAGCGAAAGAGGCTGGGGCGAACGGCGTCGGCATGCTGGTGGGTTAAATTCCTCTAGAATTGGGACCCCCCACTAATGACCGGATTACAGTCTCTCGCCATCTCCTACACCAACGAGGCGTACGAACGTGCTTCACATACGATGCTCCTACACTGGCTACGGGCCGCGCATCCGGACGCAGAAATCCCTCAAACTGCGTGGACGTCTCTGCAAGACTCCTCCTGGTATGCTCATCAGCAGGTTACCCAAGCCTTCCTTGACTATGCGAGGGTACAGCATTCCAAGGGGATTGTAGATGCCGACCTACAAGCCGGACTGGGCGTGCTCTTCTACACTTCAAATCAGTTTGACCGAGCGAAGGACTGTTTCGAGGCGGCGCTGTCCGTCCGTCCGACGGACTATCAGTTGTGGAACAGACTGGGGTCCTCGCTTTCGAACGGAAACAATCACGAAGAATCGCTCGGTGCCTATCGAGAAGCGCTAAACTTACGCCCTACTTACGTTCGCGCGATATCGAATGTTGCCGTCGCCTGTTCGTTTATCCCTCTGCTATTTCGAACGCGCCTGACTCCCGTGATTTAGGCCTGAATATTGGTGCACACAAAGAATCAGCAGAACACCTTCTGAGCGCCTTATCGTTACAAAGTACTTCCGGTGATGGCAGCGAATACCTGTGGTCAACGTTACGACGGGTGTTGCTGGAGATGGTGGGTGCTCGTTTTTACCGGGGTGTATGAAATGTCTGATGACCCCACCTCGTAGAACCGACCCGATCTCGCTGAAATGACGCAGTCTGGTGGAAAGAAGGACTTAGGGGTCTTCAGGGGCAATGGATTCGACTTTTGAGAACTTCCACCGCCATACCGTTTGTTGCACTAGTAGAAGTGGATGGCATTGTGATTTTCCTTCACGTATTCTTGGGCATGGACAATCCGAGCACCTTGATTGGTTAATCCGCAGAAGGATCTAGTGTCTATCCCGGCGGACCGCTCTCGTCCGAACGATGGCCGATGAAAGGTCCCGTGAATGACTTGGATAAACCGACTCTCCTCTGAGCTATCTTTACCTTCTGTCTAATCCCCCATGACCGACGTCGATATGTAAGTCTTTTGCTGTCGCTTCTGCCCCCGTTTTGCCCGGCGATCAGGTCACGCTTGCTGATTTCGTTCGAAACGTCGTCAGTCACAAAATTTCCAAGCCAGCTTCCTCCGGGAGCAAACCAAAACTTAACAAGTACTCTGGAGAGCTTACCCAAAACAAGGTAAGGATCGTTTCTCGGTCCTTGATCTTATCGTGGTCACCGATCCTTTGGATGTTTCACCATTTATCGTCCCAATCTTAGCGCCATGGAGGCGCACAGGCGATGTGTGAGTTTGGCGTTGTGCGTCTTTGTACTACGGATGTGTTGACGATAACCGATGTGCAGTGCATGGTGCAGGCCTCGGTCCGGAGGACTTCGATAAGCCGCAGGTGATCGAAAGCCCCTATCGCGACGCTTTCCACTACTGATTGACCCTCTGAGATAGATTGGGATCGCCCCAGTTTGGTGGGAGGGTAACCCTTGCAACAACCACCTGGTGAGCAGTCGAGAGAGTTTTTCCGGATCAATGTATGACTGACATGGTCCCCCATAGCTCGATCTAGCGAAGAAAGTGAAGGAGGGATGCCAGCAAGAAGATCTCGTTGGATTCATGTACAGCACCGTCGGTGTGAGGTACGTTGACCATCCCCTTGCCTGTACATATGGTTTATTGAGGAACGATCTGAACGATAGCGACGGGATTACCATGGCCTCAAGCGGTACGTCCTAGCATTCTGCCTACCTCGACCAGGCTTTCGAACTCACGGATAACCTTTTAGGAATGTTGTTCTCGTATGTGGAACTTTTACCAGGTTATCTATCGAGATTTACTGTTGTTTCCCAGTTTGCCAAGTCGCGATCTCATCGCAGACTCCATCGAGCTGGTACGTTTGTCACTCCAAAAGTTGTTCACATTTATTCACAGTTATCCACAGCTATCTACAGTACGCCGCACTAGGTTTCTCCGGCAGGCCAATTCATAACACCAATGCAGGCACAACACCACGATGGTTTGATCACCATCCCCGGTATTCAATCCATTCCACGGGACTTTATGGGTTCTGAAATGGAACGAATTAGGTTGCGATAAGAACATGCCGGGTTGTGCTATCGCCGCCTTCAGGATGAACAAACCGACCGTTATCATCTACGGTGGAACTATCCAGCCGGGTGTCAGGCACGTTGACTGCCCAGCCCTCGGTTTCAAGAAGGGTGACCCAGTAAACATCGGAGACTCTTTCGAAACATATGGTACGCCGCTGACCGATCCTCTCGCTTTCGAGTAGAATGCTAAGCTCACCGAACGCAGGTGCGTACGCCACTGGAAAGATCTCCGAAGAGGAACGTCTGGATGTTATCCGTAACGCTTGTCCGGGGTCTGGTGCTTGCGGTGGAATGTTCACGTGCGTAGACTTTCGTAGCGCTTCTATCAGTCCATTTATAATGTCTAACTCACAGGGCCAACACGATGGGAACTGCTCTCGAAGTTTTGGGTTTGGCCCTTCCGTACTCTTCCGGAATCCCCGCTGTCTATCCCGGTTGGTTGGCTTGCTTTCCCGGAGAAACTTAGGCTCACGGGTCCACAGAGAAGGCTCAAGAGTGTTTCAAAGCTCCCAAATACTTGAAGAATTTGATGGAGCTTGATATCAAGCCAAAGTGCGTTTGGCTCGTGCTGATTCGTGGAATATCTTGAACGAGAGTCGAGCCCCTCAGGGATATCGTTACTCGCAAGTCCTTCCTCAATGCTATTGCCATCATTAACGTTATCGGAGGTTCCACCAACGCTGTATGTGCCACTGCTCAGCTCTCTTGTGCACTGGGTGTTGATGAACACAGGTTCTGCATCTTCTCGCGATGGCCAGGGCAGCGGATGTTGAGCTTGCGATTGAAGATTTCCAGACTATCGCTGACAAGACACCTTTCCTGGCAGATCTGAAGTACGTCATCGCTCGAAACTGACAAGAACCCTACTGAAAACTGGCAATCCAGACCTTCCGGAAAGTACGTGATGGAGGACTTGCATAAAGTTGGAGGCATCCCAGCTTTGATGAAGTACCTCCTCAACCACACCGACCTCATCGATGGTTCTCAGTTGACGGTTACCGGAAAGACCATCGCGGAGAACCTTGCCGATGTTACTGAGCTTGACTTCACCACCCAGGACGTCATTCGGCCCCTGTCAAACCCGATCAAGGCCACCGGCCATATCACCATCCTCAAGGGTAACTTGGCCCCCGGAACTGCCGTGGCCAAGATCACGGGTAAGGAGGGTTTGAAGTTTGACGGTGTTGCGAAGTGCTTTGATAAGTGAGCGAGGCTCTTCCATGACACAAGACCTGTCGCGGTTAGCTTCCCTGACACAGTTTGGACGATTTCTACACTGCTCTTGACCGGGGAGAGATCCAAGCGGGTCAGGCGGTCATTTTCAGGTATCTTGGGCCAAGAGGGGGGCCTGGAATGCCGGAGGTACGTCGACTGGATGGAGTACTGTCGCGGTCTCTGAAACCTCTGTGAACTGACAGATGCTGGGGCCAACGGGTGCATTGATGGGTGCTGGTCTTGGTGGAAAGGCGGCGTTGATCACAGACGGTCGCTTCTCTGGAGCCTCTCGAGGATTTATCATCGGTCACGTCGTTCCTGAGGCTATCCTGGGAGGACCAATTGCGTTGGTCCAGGACGGTGATAGGATCGTCATTGACGCCGTTGAAAAGACCATCGACTGGATCGTCACTCCTGAGGAGGAAGCCAAGCGCCGAAAGGAATGGGAGGCTTCTGGAAGGAACCAGATCAAGGTCACAAGGGGTGTCCTTAAGCGTTATGTTCGGGATGTTCAGGTGGGCTGGCAGCCAATTTCTACCTGCTGCGACTGATAACCACCTCAGCCCGCCAACGTTGGTGCTTATTGTGACTGAGGAGGAACGGAATATGAAGGCCACGACACCCGATGTGCCATAAATATATAGCATGGCGTGTATATTACATCCGTCCAAAGTACTGCAGTTACCGTACAGTATCCTCTGATCTAGAGGGAGCGAACGTGGTTGGCGTAGTTTGTCACCCAAGTTCACCGAGAACGGACATTCTAAATGAATGTATTGTAATCTGGTAGTGGTAAATTCAATGGCAGGGCGTAGCGCAGCAGTTCACAGACATACTCACCATAATATCGTCGGTGACTACTTCTTCCGATCGGGTGGTGTTTTCCGGGTGAGGGGAGCGAGAGGGAGGCGCGAAGATGAACCCGGCAACATGGGATAACTGGATTCAGCCGTGCCGAGGTCCACAGTGCTCGGGCTTATGGTTGTGATAATCATCGGTGTCGAGTTCGTGGTTGAATTAGTTCGTGAGTGTTCCTCTGGAGAAGGGACAGTCTCCCTCTCAGGTTGATCGGAAGCTCGGAGGAGTGTTTCGGACGCGGGTGATTGCCCCAGCTGTCCTTGTTGTTCTGAATCGCGAGCGTGTTTCTCGAATGACTTTCGGGGACCGACCAAGGCGG
>Ga0307515_10019796_pt1 | contig 12074 bp, 10 predicted proteins | sample 17_EM_MG_FD_194513 | JGI IMG/M metagenome (GOLD analysis project Ga0307515, IMG submission 194513) | Populus trichocarpa ectomycorrhiza microbial communities from riparian zone in the Pacific Northwest, United States - 17_EM | ecosystem: Host-associated > Plants > Roots > Unclassified | place...
GGACCCAGCCCAAAAAAATAAAAATAAAAAAAATAAAAAATAGAAAAAATGTGTATGCATAAATAAAAATAATATAAATTTATAGGTTTATTCACTGACGCTAGAGTCAGGAATAAAAATACCGGTTTAAATTTATATTATTTTTATTCATTATATTTTATTTTATTTAGCTAGAAAAATAAAAGATATGTGCATGTGTAAAAATAAATTTATTTTATTTGTTTATTCACTGATGCCAGAGTCAGGAATAAAAATATTGATCCAAATTTATTTTATAGCAACGTAATATTTACCAACGCCAGAGTTGGAATTATTCGTAGTTGAATATTCACTGGCGCCAGAGTCAGGAATATTGCAAGTAAACCATCAGAGCATAAACCAATAAATATTTGGTAATTTAAGACAAAATCAGCAATGCAGTCTGCCTCAGGCAGAACGTTTAAGGGTGATAATATCTTTCCTTTTACTTAACCAATCCCGTACCATAGAATTTCTGTTGACCAATTAGGGTTCCTAGTGACCGTAATACTAGGTGGCGACTCCTCAAATAAGACATTTTCCCCTAAAAGAACAAGATGCCAGAAATCTGTTCTTTTTCCATAATGCAGAATTATTTTTAGGATCGCCGTGATATCGGGTACAACAACATATATGGTTATTTATTTATTTAATTAGATGCTTTGAGTTTTTCGATTTAAACTTTAATTTTTTATATAAAAAAACATTGAAATAGTCTTCATAATAGATGTTTTTTTTTAAGAAAAAAAATTGACAACACCCGGCGGAGTGTCAATTAGATAGCTAGTATTTCAGTATAATTACTAATCTCCACCGAAGGTCATTTTCCTGTGGGTAAGAAAACCTATCTTTCAACATTTTGACTTGAAACTACCTCTCATTTCATATGCAATAGGTCAAATATATGCATGGCCCATGCGACTAAGCCACAATGGAGAGCACGACACGTTTCACCAATCAAGCTGAAGAAAATGCTGTTATTCGGACATGAATTATCTATTTTTTTATGCTCAAAATTGATTTGAACAGATATTTGTATCATCTTTTATGCCATATGATGTCATGACCTTGATCTCGATTAGCTAATGAACAATTAAGTGAAATTATGAATGGAATACAATGGATTTAAATTTAAGAAGCTTCAAAAACCTAAAAGGTCTAAAAATATTTATTTAGGCTTAGGCTACTTTGCTCGAATCCAATTTCTACCAAGATGCATAGCTCAAACATGGTAGCCCGAGTCCATGTTGAGCGTACACGCGGTTTAAAATTTATTTTTCATCTCTAATAAGCTCAAGCACCGCGTAAAGTCTTGAAAAAAATTCTTAATAGAGTGTTATTCTGAGAAGAATACAATTTAAAATATCAAAAGAATAAAATTACACTCTAATCCCTCATCTTCATAAAAGAACAAGACTCATGGGTTATAAACACACCATAAATCCTTCAAGCCAAAGATTCATAATTGTCACGACCCGAATCTCAAGTTCATGACCAGCTACCAACTATCTGTGTTTTACATATCAAGTCACCAAACACCTTAACTAAAAAGAATAAATTAAATTGGTTGAACTAAAAGATTAACCGATTATTCAACATATCAGTCTTATTTCTAAACAATTTGAATTTTATAACTCATTAGAATATTAATATAAATTACCTGATTCAATTAAAAGAATTACCCTTGCTTGCAATTTTTAGCTTTATGATATTGATCATTTCACTTTTGTTGTACTTTAGATTTCTTTTCAAGTTTGAGTAATGAACAGGTAATAAAATCATAATTAGGAATTTGTGTATATAAGTAGCATTTTTTCTTGTAATCTCGATGAGGATGATGAAGAAGAAGAAATTATTCTTAACAGTCCTAGTTATTAGAGATATGTAAATGATAATTATTACTACGTAAAACCCCATCAAATATATTAATCTGCTGCAACACATGCAAACAATAAACATGTAATATAGAGTACTTCCAAAGTGTAAATGTGAGCTCTTAATATACGTTAATTCTAATTAGAGGAGTGCTGTTCTTCTTGCTTGGTCTGCTTTCTGTGCAAAGAAAAGAAAAGCTACTGTAACCAACGAGGGTTGAGCCCAGCAGCAAGGAGCTAGTTCTCCCCCACGAGACGAACACAGCTCGAGTCCTTGCTGGTAATGAAACCTGTTTTATGCCGGACGATGCTATAAAGGAGATTAGTCCCTTGCGCCGGAAGGGGCCAGAGAATACCCTGATAAAAAAAAAATCGATTGGTTTTCTGGTTGCTGTGGCAATCCATAGTCAGAAAACACAAGTCTGCGGGTGAGCTACTTGTTGGTCCCCCCCCCTATGTTCGTCTTTCTTGTGTTGATATCCATAATATCCCACTTGGCCTATATCTACCACACTATTAATGCTTAGCCTACGTGGTCATTGATTCCCATCTTGCTAGCCATATTTATCAAAGTTCATTATTATTATTATTTGACTTCACTGAGATCTCATAATTATTCTTTAGTATCATTAAAATAAATAAAAGTTAACTTATTTATGAAGACAAATCTTATCATTCCACTTCAAAAAATGTTCTGTTCTGCTAAGATTTTGGACATGACATATCAGGGACTTCATATCAGACACATCCAGAATTAAACCCTTGAAATACAGACTCTCATCATATTGTAAATTACCAAGCATTGCATATTATGAAGATATTATGAGATTTTTGAAGCGTTTCAAGATGAAATTTGCAGAGAAACAAGACTCGTGCTCAGATTACTGGTGATTATATCTAAACATTTATAATTAATTAGAAACATGCACAATAAATACTGTGCTAGCCAAAAAGATTCTGCAGCATTTAAGTTTGTGCATCTTCCTGTGTACCAATCTCATTCAGGAACAGTTTCAACAATACTCGTATGTTTGATTAGCAACTAGCTAAAGCCAAATGAAAGTTTACATCTGCTTATGAGAACAGGGGATATTTTTACAGCGGCTACCATATGTGCCCGAAGCATGAGTAAAACGTTAACCAAAAACTCCTGCTTAAGGTGTTCACGTATGATGCAGGACTGGGGATGGCCCTGCCTATGACCTCTTCTTGCTCCTAGCTTGCTTTTTCTTGACCTTCTCAGGTTCGTCCACTCTGAAATCAAAAAACACAAGCACTTGATTGCTCTGATCAAATTAACAAAGAAATGCATATTAAATTCACAATACTGCAAAAAGTAATCTTCCCCTTGGGCATGAGCATCCGTAAACAGCAGGAGAAACAAACGCATTTCACATTTAAATTCACAGGACAATTCTATGAGCTTTAAAGAGTAATTTCAATTTCCTTCATTCACAGCCAAGCCTGGCCTAAACTGTGTCATGACAAAGGCACAGGAATGCTTTATGCACTGCAGCAGCACAACATTCTAACAAATAGAATTGTTTAACATGTCTTAATGAAGTTCAACAGAAAATGTTCAATAAATTTCCTCTATGTTCCTAACAACCTGGTTTTACCGGTGTCCCACTTATCAATTAAAATCAAACATATCATTTCACTGTTACCTTCAGTGGAAATGTGTATAGCAGCTGAAATACAGCAAATTCTTTTATGGACAGAATAAATTCATTTTCCATTCATCATACATCATGCCCTATCATAGAAATATCAAAATGCTCCATATATACAGGAATGCATCATGCCAGACTGATAAAATGAGCATATTTTGCAAAAACATTTTGGCAATGATTTGATGGCAAAGAGGAAAACAGAATTAAAGTGGGGCATGGATATTGCTACAAATACTAGTTTATAAATGAAATATGAATGAATAGTTACTCACTCTCCACCATTTGTTAAAACATCAAGAGCCCATCTAGCAGCATGAAGATACATTTTCTTTATCTGCATCAAATACCCACACAGGTTAGATTTAGCCAATGAATGATAAACAAGTAAATTAGGAGTAAATGCTACTAAAAATAAAACATATGTCACGTCAGTTATTGGGATTCATGGCGCTACAAAGTGAAGATAAAGTGTCCATCATGATGCAAGGAATCAAGAGTTATATTGACTAGTGACAATAACATGGGCAACTTTGATGCAATTACAGTTCAAATGATGTTTGGTACAGGACAGTTTAAGATATTACAATGTAATTCATTATTTTGAGGGTTTTGGTACTATATATATATATATATATATATATATATATATATATAAGCAGAACTTATACTAAAAAGCACTAGAGATTATTCTATTGTGAAACATGCAACAGCCTAGCAGAACTCAATGAAACTCCAAGGGTTTGAAATACTATAGCAATTAAAACTCTTCCTAGCGTTCACAGGGCAAGACTGCACAGATCATTTCAAGTCCAGATCAACCCTTTCTACCACTTAATTCGAATTTGAATTCAATTTCTCTTATGACATGATCCTATAATTTTTTAGCATTAACCAAAATATGATCATGGAGTAACTCTAAAAATGGATGCAAGAATGTCCTACTTAATACATGTTCTAATATTGATCTAGATCTAGAAACCCACTGGACCTTTAAGAAAAGTGATATGCAGAAAAAAGAAACATCTACAACAAACAAAACCTGGCCAACTTATTGTTGAGAGATTCCATTCTCTATGCACAAAACAATTTCTCAAGGAAAACATTCTTATTACCAAAGACTTGTTCCTTTTAGATAATGTATGTTTCAGCACCTTCCATCATTATATAGACATGAAAGTAAAAATTAGAAATACCTCCAACTTGTCCTCTTTAGCCCGATGATTTGGAGGAAGCAAACGGAATTCCTCTGTCAGACGTATGCACTCACCTACATTTTCAGGTGAGACAAAGTCCATTGCTACCTTAATGCAAGACTGTAAAAGATAGAAGCTAGTTACCACAGATTCAGCCTACGTTACTTTTCATATTTGCATATGCCCCTGGGGCAAACCAACAGATTTAAATAACAAAGCTCCCATCTTAATAGAAGCATTTAAAATCTAAGATATAAGGTTCAGCTTTTTAAAATAAGAACTGTAAAATAGAAGCATATTGCATGGTAATTCTAGTACAAACCTTATCAATTATACAGCTAAATCATCACAATATCACACATCGTAATAAAGACAGAAAACGCATCCATATCAGATCTAAAGAAATCTGAACTGTTTGTTAATGCAGTGTCCTAAAATTTTAGGACCTAGGCCATTGTGCACCAGGAACACCATCAGGCCATGAATGTACTGAAAAGGCATGAGGATTTGGATTAAGGTTGGCTAGTGAACCCAGAGTCCATAAACATAATCAGCTTATGTTGTTCAGAAATGCACTACCCCCGAAAAAAGAAAAAAAAAAAAACCTTCCAGAGGTGGGCCGTTAAGATTATTGCCAGAATAATTAGCAATATATTTATGAAGACAGTTAAGCAGGAAATAAGGAAAACAGGACATGTTAATTTCAGATATTGCCTAATCCTTGATAAATGCTACTCGCATCAATTTCAACATCCAAAGAATAACCAACAGCAATTACCAGGCAATCCACTTTTTTGGAGCAAGTTACAAGTTTCAAAACGCAGATATATTTTACCTTCAAGTTTCTCACTTGATGAGGACAGCCTGCAGGAATGAAGACAGCGTCTCCAAGTTTCTGGACAAATGTCCATGGTTCAATGCCTTCATGATGGTGTCAAAAACATATTTATAAATGTTAAAAATTGAGAGGAAAATAATTGATCTGAACCAATTAAAGAGATCACAGGACTAACCATATTCCTCTTTTAGCTTCCTCTTGTGCTCTAGAGTAAAAAAAAATGTCTGGTCATGAATGGGGTGAACCACCTACAACACCAGAAATAACACTAGTTTATTGAGAGATAATTTCAGGATGTAAGCACTTCAGCTAAAAATTCAGACAGGCGGCAACGAACCCAATTTATTTGGTCCATCTTGGTAAGATTTGACATGACAGTTTCTTTCTAGTATGGGACCTAGACTCTTTCTACCAAGTCCTTCATTTAAAGAAATACCATTTTGTAAAGTGTAACCACAGGGAAAAGGCAGATAAGAGAGCCGGATTTTTCATGCAATACACAATTACCTTTGGTAATGGGCTACAGTGGATATGCCTAAATTCCTTGAAGTGCTTGTTGAGATACTCCTGCAACTTAGGAACATCTTCTCTTCGGAAAATGTCCCAAACAGCACCTCCATCTAAAGCATCCATCCATTCTGACTCATCTCCACACTTTAAAGGTCCATCCTCGGTACTTATGCCTTGAACCACTCCTGCCTCCTCATTACATTTCCCTAGATTATTAAGCAGAATCATTAAACAGATAATTTTCATTCTGGTCATCAGCTTCATTAGATAATCCATTATCGTCAGTAAAAGACCTACCAGAATCAACACCATGCATGTTATCAACTTCATCCACATTCTGATTATTTCCAAAAAGCTCTCTTTTATCAACTCCATCCACATTCTGATTATTTCCAAAAAGCTCTCTTTGGTCTTGTTCAAAGTGCTTTAGCTTCAACTTTTGTATTTCAGTATAATGAGTTTTATTGGACACATCAGCAGTATGCGTCAAGACATTTACCTGAAACAGCCAGATGCACAAATTAATCATTATTAAAAGTATGAAGTTTAGCAATGATGTCAGATTCTGATCCCGGTAGCCACAGCACATATAGATACTAAAGATTCACTGCTGATGTGAGAGAAAATTTCCAAATTTCTAGTATTTAACACTTTGCATATCATAACATCTGACAGTTGATTATTATCAGAACAGCCGTTATCAAGAACACATTGACTCATCCCAGTAGAGTCCTCGCAAGGGAATTCTAAATAGAAATCTTCCTTCAACAGTCTTCTCACTAAGTGATGAAAAAATCTTACCATTGCACAGGACAGTTACCCTTTGAATGTCAACAAAAGTAATTAAATACAATCGTACAACAGATTATCATACAACAGCTAGTAAATATCACTACATAGAAACATTTAATTTCACTTAAATTTTTATGCAATATTTGGAAGAAGATACCATACAGATCCTGGAAAAAAATTAGGAAGATAACCAACCTAAGCATGATTTTGGAAAACCAAGTTGTCTCGACTTCTATTTTAGAGTTCAATTTTCACCTTTTCTAGAAGGTTGCTTTATTGATTTCTAACCTTCCATTCTCTTTCTATCACCATATATCTTATTTTATCTGAACAAGAAAAGAAAAGGAAACCAAACATACCGCATCAGACATGTCACAGTGAAGCTTAGTGACCGAATCTCCACGCCCAAGCTCTTCAGGATATCCATAGGCAATATATGTCTTTGGCCCCATATCTGGCTTCAAAGAATTCTCAGGCAATCTGACAGCAAGGTTTAAAGGTCCACTGCGTGGATGTGTATACTCCTTAAAGGGCAAACAACAGGTAAATTCAGCATCATGTCGTGGAAGACTTTCACCAAATGTTTTAGATGGGGGCCAGTCTTTCAGCTTCAGTATCTGAGGCCAATTTTTACCATCAAACCTTCCCTCTGTGTAACCAATGAAGAATTGATGGACATTAATATCTACCTGCATTCATCAAGAGTTGAGCATCACATTAAACATCACAACAGATGATAGCATATCAATAGGATTGAAACCATCATTATCATGACAATTGGAGAATATAACAAGAATGATTATCAGAAAATAGCAGTAAAAGCCAGCAACACTTCATCTTCAATGCACACAAAAAAAAAGGTGAAAATACTGACCTCGCAGTAATCCAGACACTCAATTGCCTTTACATCCAATAGTGTGTCGTGTTTTTCATTTTTGATCTGGCGGAAGGCACGCCACATGACCATTGGCTCCCAACTCAAACCAGATGCAGTTTCAAGCACATTGCGAACAATCACAGGCTCAGCTCTCTTCCAATGAAACTGAAAATGCTTCAAATCATCCTCTGTGATATCTTCGGCTATTGGATAGAATAAATAGTTATCATCAGAATCTTCTCGGCATGCTGCTTTTAATAACCTGTTACCATTACTGATATCAAGATCACCATTGGAGTTAAAACAAGCACATCGTTCATCAGGAGCATTAGCAGAGTCAGTTTCCCATTTTTTGGACATTTCTTCAACTTTCTTTACCAACTCTGACACTGAAACTGCAAAATTGACTTTTTTGTTTGGGAACAAACATTTTAGTTCCAAATTGCCACTATCACAAGCACAATGAATGCTTCCATCTTCATTTGCTTTCCATCCAGACTTTGGCCCCATAAAATCCTTAGATTCAGTCTTTTGAGGTAACTCAGCTTGTGATTCAACCTGTGGTTCGTCTATCCCACCATGCAAATATTCAAATCCTCTGTTAATATATTCCATAAGCACATCTGGCCCACCACCTTGCAAGTGCCCAGCACGGATCTCCCGACAACAGGCAAGACAAAGATCAGAAGAGCAATTTGAGCAACTTCTGTGATAATCAAAAATAGAAGTTCTGCAATTATCACTGAAAAACAATTATGGATTATTATCAAAACTAAGAAAATGAAAAGGTGGGAAACTCCGATAACAATATAACTTACCAGAACATGCGCTCATCTGCAGGGCATTCAGCATTCTCTATTTGTAAGCCTGCAAGTGGTACACCTGCAGAAATAAACTATTAGTCATCTGACATACAGCAAAGCCAACTCTCTTCAGACATATGCACAAGCACTCATTGGCCACCCACTCATACTCATAATGTGTGCACATTATAAAACATAGATAAGCAGGCATTTACCTGCACCAATAAAAGACATGCATAAAATACATACTCCAAAATAATTTATTAATCAAAATATATGAGAAAATCTTTTATTGATACGACCATTACTTGGAAGTAACTGCAAGCACAACTAATAGAAAGGCCTGTGATGGCCAAAGAAGAAGGGAAACACAAAACATAAGAAATAAAGAGAAGATTTGTTGTTAGAATACAAATCATTACAAAAAAATGGGAAAAAATGGAGGACTTGGAAATTTGTCCTTTAAACCAATAGAAAACCATTTCATCCTATAAAAGCAACACCTTTTGTGTCTACAAAATTCCTTCTCTCAATCTCAAACATACCAAAAGCAGAATGTTTTGCAATTAGATCAAAGACAAGGCAAAACTTAGTTTTTTATCAAATAAATTCCATATATTTGAGGCAAAAGAAGTGCTTACCTTCTCTCCTGGCCTCAATCTCTCTCTCCATCATTTGTTCTTCATCTAACTGCTTCAAAAATGGAAGAAGCGCACGAAGGAAAAACTTAGAGTATCGCACTACTTCTTCTTTGCTTACTTCCAGGTTTAAATTTTTCAGTTCCTGCAGTAAATAACAACTAAAATTATTACATCTCACACGTGCATTTAAAACAATTAACAAATACACATTGAAGCACGAGTTGCAAGGTTGGATTACATACCTTAATCGGCGCATCCAGACGCAAACAAGATTTACAGTTGCAATTTCCAAGACAGACAGGACAAGCATTGGCAATTTCATCCTCTGTCATCTTAGGATACCTACAACATGAACAAAGAATTCCCTAAGTAACAAAATCAATCGTGGAGAAATTAAACTCTAGGAATTTATAAGATGATTCAAAAAACCACTAAAACATGTCTAAGCTATGCCATTGTCTTGTAAATGATAAAAGCCAGTCCTAAAAATCCAAAACAGTATATCATATGCTAATTTACTTATATTAACAATATAATGTTGCTCATGATTTGCAATAAAATTGAGACCAAAATTATTGGTACACCATCATGCAAGATATCACCTGTTCCAGCAGTTAACTGTTTTCTATAGCATTTATATTTAGAAACAAGATATATCTTTGTTAAAACAAAACCATCATACTAATTACACATAAGTACATGAAATTCACAACAAATTATATAATTAATAACAGAATCAGTATAATTCACAAAAGGGATAAATTAAAGACAATTTAGATTCCATAATGCCAATCCTAACAGAAAAACATACGGTGATAAAACAAGAACTGAATGGTATAATGCAAATAATCCTACAGTATACCATTTCGTCAAGCATGGTATGCAATAGCGCTTCCTTTTACATTTCAGACACCGAACAACACGGCCCTTGTCATTTCTCTGGCATTGATGACACATTAAACACACATTCTCAATAAACTGCAAAAAAAAAAAAAATCAGGAACATAAACAACCATCAATAACCAAACAGACAATATCAATAACAAATCAAAGATGATTAGTTACCTCATTATCACGCCTGGATTTGCTTCCCTGATCCACTTGCTCTTTCCGAGTCCTGAGCCCATAACCTGTTTCAGAGCTCATCATCAAACAATCTCCTTCGCCACTCTCTTCCTTCTCTTCTTCTCCCTCGATATTCTCCTCCTCCTGATTCTTTTTTCCTTTTCGACTAACTTTCTTTTTTCCACGATTGACATCACCATTTTTACTATTTTGCACACTTTCCAATCCATCACTCTCTGAGACTCCATTCTTCTTCCTCCTCTTCCTGCGCTTCTCCCCAAGCACTGCCTCATCTAATGCAGCATCAAGCTCAGCATAGTTTACCTTTTTATCAGTTCTCCTCGGCCTCTTATTTAATGAATCGCCATTCTCTTCCACATCACCACCATTCTCCTTCCCTACCTCGCTCTCCACCTCCTCATTACCCGATTCACTTTCCTTCTTCCCGCCCTTATTCTCTCTAGCAACAGCCCCTTCACTTTCCTTAACCCCCTCGCTTTCTTCCTCATTCTTAACAAATCTCACCTTCTCCTTTCCTCCAACACCCAGTTCTCCAATCTCTTTCCTTTCCTCGTTATCCACACTGAATTTACCTCCCTCCCGCCCCCTCTTCTCTGCCCCTTTCTCTTCCCTTCTCCCGTCCAATTTTCCTTCTTTACCATTTTCTACCTCTTTCTCTCCTTCTTCGGCATCCACCTCCTGTTTTGCCTTCCTAGACTTCCCATCCATCTTTCCATCAACCCCTCTCTCTTCCTTCTTGACGAAATCCACTTCACTTTTCTCACCTAATCCATCTTCGTCCCCACTCTCCACCTCTTTCTCTCCTTCATTCCCAACAAAGTCCACCCTTTTCTTCCCCTCCACAGCTGAAGAAACCCCCTTTTCATCATCCTTCACATTCTCTTCTTTCACCTTCTCCTCCTCACGATCACTTTCTTTCTTCTTTCCCTTCTTTTTTTTCCTACCCCTTCTGACATCCTCCTTCAAATCACCTTCTTCCCCTTTCTCCACACCATTACCTTCCCTTTCCTCTTCAACAGCTCCAATCTCACTCTTCTTTACCTTCCTCTTCCTATTTCCCATCTTCGAGGCCCCGTTTCCTTTATCAATATCACGACTTTCCTCTACTTTCCCTTCACCAATTTCACTACTTTGATCTAACCCCCCATTCTCCTTAACCCCCTCCTCTGACCCGCCATTCTCCACCGCTTCCTCCACCAACCCCGCCTCCGATTGCGCCGGTTTCTGCCGCTTCCTCACTCTCGCCATCACAAAAGGTTGAAGCTTTTATTAGCAGAGGATAAAAGGAGACTTTTTCGGTTTTATTTTTACAGTGGTTGGACAAGAAGGGTCTGTTTTCCTTTTATAAAGAGAAACTGGGATTTTTTTTAAGCATTTTTGTTTTTCTTGTTTTTAAGAAAAAGAAGATAGGGTTTCTTCTTATGGCAGGGAAGGGGTATTTTTATTTCTGTTTTTGTAGGTGAAATAAAATATGATAATATTATTTATTATTATCATCAGTTAATTAATAATAATTTAGTGCCGAATGGGGTTTTTGAAATTTTTTGGCGCCAAATTTATGGATGCAAGAAAAGAAAAGAAAAACTCAAGAGTGGATTTCTAGGGTTTCGAAATAATTTTGGGAGGAAAGATAATCCGTCTATTTTTTGGAGATAATCTAGGGAAGTGGAGCTGAAGTTATGGAGTATGTAGGATCATGTTACTTGTAACTCTTGGCTCAGCCCTCTGTGTTCATCTTATAATTACAGGTTTTTTTGCATTTTCTGCAT
>Ga0307515_10019797_pt1 | contig 12074 bp, 5 predicted proteins | sample 17_EM_MG_FD_194513 | JGI IMG/M metagenome (GOLD analysis project Ga0307515, IMG submission 194513) | Populus trichocarpa ectomycorrhiza microbial communities from riparian zone in the Pacific Northwest, United States - 17_EM | ecosystem: Host-associated > Plants > Roots > Unclassified | place...
TGGTCTTTTATATCAGCAATGGCTGCCTTGATTATCCTGCTCCTTACAGTGGCTCAAACCTTCTACACTATTTATGGCACTTACAAAACATAAACCCTCTATGTATAACATAAATCCTCCGGTAGCTTAAAGAAGATACATTATTATAATTGATGCATTGTAAACTTAAAGTTAATGATAATAGAAATTTTTAGTGATTTTAAAATTTATAAGACTTGAATTTATAATTTTTAAAAAACAAATCTAAAATCTAATTAATTAAGTTACACCTCTTAAAAATATAAAATTATATTTATTAGTCTTGGTTCAAAGAGATATTTCGGTCTGGTTTTAAAGGTTAACTTGAAATAAAATATTTAAGAATTATTTTTTAAAATAATAATATTGTTTCAATTATTTTTTTTAAAATAAAGTGATATCATTTGAATAACTCAATTAATTTATATACAAAATCTTAAACCGAGTCAAGAATTAAATTGAATTTAATAATTAAAGTGCACTTTTATTTTTTTCACATTACTTTTAATGGCATTAAAATCTGGCCACATGTATTTTGGATCTAAATTTAAAAATATTTAAAAACTCATTTGCAGCTCATTGATTGTTTATGTAACAAAAACAATGTTGTTGTGATATATTAAAATAAATAAAATTAAAATTGTTCCAGTTAAGTGTATGTTTGGATGAGAAGTAACTTATATATTTTTTTAAATAAAAAACATATTTTTTAACTTTTAAAAATATAATTTAAAAATATTTTATTTAAAAAAAAAACCACCACAACTGGAATATCAACTGGATTTAAAAACTCTAGTTTTAACTGATCTATTTTTTGCTGGCTAATGTTCTATGATCTTTTTGTTAATAAATGGTTTCGACTGTACGTGGCAGCAATCAAATGGGGAAAAAATGTTATCAATTAGGTCCATCGATATGAATAAATAAGAGATAGTACTGATCGATCAGAGGTAACGTGATAGGCAGGAGGTCTTCGATTAAGTTCATTGACTCTTCAAGGTTCTGCCGTCACCCAACGAATTTCCTTTGTAAGCCGGTGCCACTTGACTGCAGGAGAAAAGTAAAAAAGAATTTCTAAAGAAACGTCATGAATAAACTCAGGCAAAATCACCACTTCAATCCTCATTTTTGTACGAAATATTCATCTTACCATGCGTTATTAAAATAGGTTCGGTATATGACTCGGTCTAAGTTATGAGTCACTCTAAAATTCATTGTTTCAACTTTCAAGTATTGTTTTCAAAAAAATTAAAAGTCAAAATAAAACTTAATTAGTTCAACCAGTTATAAATTGACCCATTAAACGATCGGGTTTGATCAAATTAATTTTTATCCGAGTAGTTTTGAACTGGTTTCTAGATCATAGAGTTACTAAATTGACCTACCGAGTTAGGTTTAATAGCATTGATTAGCTGACATCAAGTAAATAAAAAATAAAAATATAATTCTTTTATATAAAAAATGATAAATAGAAATATAATATTCTTTTAATAAAAATAAAAATAAAAATATTTGTAATTAAGAAATAAACACAAGAACAATTTCTCAGCACAGAAAGGAATCTTAAAACAATATGAAAAAAATGATAAAAGGGATATAAATGATAATTAAAAACAAGAGAGAACTCTTACAAAAGAAGAAGAAGAAGAAGAAAGATAGGAAATGAAAAACAAATTTGATTCTTTATAACCGATCCACATGAAAAAATATAAAAATAGGGTAGTATTGGTGTAGAAGAAATTTCGAATTTTAAGAATTATATATATATTAGTAAACCTAACTAGAACACAATTTAGTAAAATTCCTTTGAAATTCGTCTCTGTTTGTCGTGTGTTTTTGCATAGAAGGTGTCGACGCAGATTCATGGTACTTGCTATACCAATCAGAATTAAAAATAGGATGACCATTTCTTCTTGTTTGATCATTTCACTCTATTTCAGAGTTAAAAACGTTTGACCTATGAAATGCCGACCAGGTCCTACTTGGAATGATCAGAAGCCCTTACCATGCAGTATATATATATGCTAGCAGGGCCATCCCAATACCTTCCAATCACACCATACAAGACGATTGACTTTCCTCAGCCAGCAAGACCCTTTAACAGCTACTACCAGGAGCACTACTCATCACAGCCTGATCAAACCTCATTCAGTACTGTGATTTCAGACAATATGGGACGACAAACTTGTGGTCCTGAAGAGAGATCAGCAGACCAACATGCACCTGCAACCACAATGGAGGCCGGTGGAGAAAAAGAAACACGGGAGGAACTCTGGGGAGCCATCTTGGAACTGTATGAAAAACTTCCTCAGAGAATCAAAAACAAGGTGAATTTAGAGAAGTTTGATGTTCATAGAGACGTGTCAAGAGACTTGAAGGTGGATTCAAGCTCACGGCGCAGTGTTGAAGGATCGACAATAAAAAAATTGTCACGTAAGCTTGAGCGTTTCAAAATAAGGACCGTACAAGGTGGAGGAGGGGTTGTCAAGGTGGAGGAAGACAGATCGTAAATTATCGACTTGATTCTTTAACTTTGGATGTAGAACTTTCAAATTCTTTTTTATTTATTATTTAATTAGCATGGATGTACGTGGTAACTAAAATCATTTGATCCTCGATTCTTTCACATATCGATTTCTCCAATCTGTACCATATGTTTAATGTAATATTCTGAATATTCAAAGCACTGGACACATTTAAAAAAAAAGAAAAAAGTTTACCTAATATAGTGATAGGCTCTGTTGATTAGGGTTAGGCTCATGATGATTGAGTCTGTTTACAGTGTCAGGCTCATTAGCTGGCCCAATACATAATTAATGATAAATCATGGTCTTCAAATATCCATAAGCTTTTCTATATGCGAGGAAAACACATAATTCAGTGTTGCTATCTCAATCTTAGAAGAAATTAGCATCAAATCCGATCAAGAACTCAGCCACAGCAGGGCCTGAAGTTAAATTTTCAGTCTAAGAAAGCTCTCGGAAATGAACCGTCCAAGTTGGAAATCACAATGAGGCCTCCAATTACGACCTTGTTTAAGGAAAATTCTCCCCCAATGCTCACGTACCCGGCTGGTCAAGGAGCTTTATTGGAAAGAAAATAAATAAAAATTATTATCAAAATGTAATTGTGATTCTCTTGACCCTTTTCCATGTTGAATTGATTTTGATTTTGAGTTATACAAGGAGAAAATATTAAGAAAAATAATTGGAAAAAATTCAAATCATAAGAATTTGATTGAATTAGTCTTAAGGGGTGCAACTCAACTAGTCGGGTTCTAAATTTGTTTTCTAAAAATCATCGGTTCTAGTCCCACAAACCTCGGGGTCACTGGAGACTTACATGGTCGTTAACTTCAGGACTCATTAGATTAGTCGAGATACGCGCAAGTTAGCCCGGACACCCATGTTAATAATAATAAAAAAAAATTGGATTGAATTTGAGATTATTTTTGTAATTTGAAAGATTTATTGATTAGTTCTCATGATTTTAAAAAATCATATATTTAATTTTAATATTTTAAATCTAATTATATTTATCACCTTATTGAATTTTTTTTATTTTCTAAAATTAGAAAAGATTTTTTTTTGGTTGAAAAATTCATTCATGAAAGAAAATACTGTTCTTTAAGAAGAATAATACTAAATCAAGGCTACAGTGGAAACAATTGATTAATTTTGATAAACAACAAAGATTAAAGTATAATTAACTCTCCAAAATATACTTTAATGACTGTAAACTCAAGAGCATAACTTCAAGTTTGGGTTCACGTACGATTATTATCATAATACTTAGTTTAACAAGAGTAATTAGCTTTCACATAATTGAGTATTAACAAGGCAAGAATAAAATTCCGACGTGTGGGGTAAGCCTAGAATAAAGATACGTGGCGATTATTAATAAATTCGGAAAGTCAAAATCAAACAAAAGAAAAGATAAGAGCAGACAGGTGGACCAGTTATTAGCCACCAACTCATCACCACTTGCCAACTTTATATGCGATGTCTAATCTTTCAAAAAGAAAATAGTTATAAATAGGGTTTTAATAATAATAATAAAAAAAAGGGGCTAGTGTAACATGGTCTTAAAATTTGTTCTGTTCGAGAAAAACCAATTAAAACCTATTAATTTTTTTAAATAATATTATTTTTAATTTTTTAAAATAAAATAAAATATAGTTGATTTATGTTAACTTGGCTGCTGCGCTATCCTAGACTTGCCTTGATCTACCATCTAATTAGGTTAAAAAAAAGTAAGCTAGTCCAGGCCAAGCCCCAAGCCCGGACCGATAAGCACCGTCCTCTCTGGCGGGTTGATTCCTCCTTATATCCATCTGCTCTCCTCCTCTCCCGCTTCCTTCTACAGACGCGTCTGTCTTGTATATATATATCTTCTTCTTTCGCGAAAATCATCAGAGAATTTGTTCAAAAAAATAAAGACGTGTTGGACTATTTGTTTTTGAAATCTGAAAAAAAAATTCTGATTAAACTGTTTCAGTTACTATTACTGAAATCGAAAAATAGTTGATAAAATTTGATTTGATTTGAAGAGAGAAGGATTTTAGATTTAGTGATATGAAGCGATCGAGGAAATCAAACAGGGTTTCGTGGGCACCAGGTCTTTATCTTTGTCAGGTATACCTGTAATTATTTTATTAATCCTTTTCTTCTTTCATTTCTCAAGTAGTCCAAATTTAAATCTGATACAGCAAGCGATTATTATCTGGATGTGTATAATAGTGATATCTATTATTGATGTAGTTGGGCATTCTGTCTGAAGTCCTTAACCAAAGTCCTTTCTTTGATCTACAAATTGCTCACTCATTTGCACCATTTGAATCTGAATTGAATTTCCTTGTAGATCATTAGCAAGCACTATTGAGATGCTTCATAGGACCATTGGAAATATTTGGAGGCGTGGAACCTTTTTAAAATGCTCTTAATAGATAAGTGGATTAGTTGCTGGAGATTTGATTTCTGATCTATGATTTTTCAATTATAGTATGAGAGAAGAACTGCAAACAATATAATCGGGAATTGATTGTCTAGTGCATCGAGTCATTTATGTTTTCATAATTGAGTGTGCTCATTTGTCAAAATAGCAGGAGTTGATTGGGGTGAAAAAGCGTCCAGGTTTGTAGTGTGTATTCAGGATCTTGTGAATCAAGTTAATGTTGCTAATGCGATTTTATTAGGTGGTTCATTTAGTTCGGATTTGTATGAACGTTGCTTGTTCACACTGCCATAATGCTTTTGTTGACAATTAGATTTTCACCATGACAGTGTTCTTTTCTAGGTCATATCATAGTCGTTTGAGAATTTACTGGTGCCCTAGTTTTTACTTGTGCTGATTGAGTTGATAGCTGTCTGCAGTCTTCTAACTAATTTTTAAGCAGTTTATCTTGCTCTCAGTTTTTTGAGTGCCCCTAGATGATTCCCTTTTATGTTAATGTAAGGGTTTCTAAATGTTACTGGGTATTTATTTCTTGTTATGGACTTGTTTCTGATGTTTAATAGGTGAGGCTGTTTCTATCCGAGGATTGTCCTTCAGAAGTTGGTGGACAAGTCCGAGATCTTCTTCAGAAAAATGCATCGCGGCTTTTGCCGATTTCAAGCAGTAAGGATTCGAATGACCTTCCCCCTGGATTTGAAGGCACTCACTTTTTGAATCCATGTATAAAGGAATTATCCTGCATTCCTAGGGTTCAATGGAAGTGCCCACCAAATGTAAGCAGATTTTCTCAGTTATTTTCCCTTCTACTTGCATAAATATGCTGTTTCGTATGCACCATGTGGTGACATCGTGATGTGATAACTTAATGTCATTAGACCTTTAGGATGTAGAATGTGGTGTCAAGTGATTGAATTATTAAAACCCCAACTGCTGGCTTTTCTCGTCTGAAAACAGTTTGTTGTGAATTACAACTGGCATGTCACGGATGGAGAAGAAAGCCAGGAGTCAGAGGCTCAAAAACTGAGGGAAATGAGAGTTCTTGAAGCAGTTTATCCACGCCCTTCTTCTGTTCCTCCCAGGTAAAATTTCTTATTTTTGCAAACCAAGATTCTGTAAAGCATCTTCATCTGACTAGGCCTCACATTCTTTTCTGTGTAGCCCTGCTGTTTCTTTAGACGTGGAAGAGGAAAATTATGATGATAGCCTCACTCCAATTATCCCTCTCATTCCTGTTGAAGAAGAGGAAGCTGCAGAAATGCCACCTGCTTTGACAGAACCACTAAAAAACCCCACAACTTCCCTGTCACCAGCATTGCCTCCAGTTTTATTGTCATCTGGAATCCTGAACTCTTCAAAGTGCAACACCCCTGCTCTAAATCCACCTGCAAGTCAAAAACCAGAACTTGGAAGATTACCTGATCCAGGTACTCATCCAATCACAGCAGCTTCTGCTGCTGTTACTGCTATCATGAAAAGCAAGGAGCAGGGAGGCTTGATTGACACTGATTTACTTGTTAAAATCTTTAGAGACCCCAAAATGGTTGACAAACTTATCAGTGGCAATCAAACACCTCCTGTTACATCTAGGCCAGTTTCCAGTTCCAGGTCCCCATTGTATGCAAAACCTGCCATGGTTTCAGCACCATCCCCTGCTAATGGAAACTTGCAGCACCTACCTAGTGAGGAGTTGCCCTGGTCAAAGCCAATGGGCCAGATTCCCATACCCTGTCCAAAACCCGCAGTGCATTTTCCATCAATGCCTTATGATGGAAGCTTGCACCATCAACTTAGTCAGGTACAAACGACAGTAACTAGAACCTCTATGCATCAGGATGCTGTTCCAGCAACTGGATTAGGAGTTCCTGTGCCCATTCAAGAACCTGGCAAAGTCTCAGCACCTAGGCCACCAGTTGGGCACTTGTTTTCCGCGTCTAATTCAATGCAAACTACACCAAGCCTTGTGCCTACAGAATCAAAAACACCCCAAATATCTTATTTCAAAGACATCCATCCCAACCCAATGTTTGATTTGGTGAAATCCACTCTGGTTAAGAAGCCTAAACAGCCCATCAGTGTTCCTCAAGCAGGAAAGAAAACTAACCTTGTGAAGGATGTGAACTACATTAAGAACCTCATAAAGGAACATGGAACGGCAAAGAAAGAAATGAAGGATCGAAATCTATTCCATAATGGAAGTCATTATTATAATCATACTCAAAACCCAGAATCGATACAAAACTCGAAAAACAGAGAATTGAAGCCCAAGTTTCAGAAGCCTTGTATGTATTTTAGAACTCCCAAGGGATGCCGGAATGGCTCTGATTGCCATTTCCAGCATGATATGTCATTCCAGTTTCAGACTGGTAGTGGTGATTCGAAGCTCCAAGTCGCAAAGAGAATGAAATTTAGTGGGGAAATCACTGCCGGGAGGACTTGACCTGGCCCTTTGCATTAACTTGGACCAGAGCTATGAACACGAGAACTTAAACCTGTAAATCAATTCTGATCACGATTTTGCTGTTGATGTTGTACAGGGTGGGTGTAAGAGGTATTGGTTTTGTCAAGAAAAGAAAATGAGCTAATGGCCTGGCATCGCCAAATGGATTTTCCTTTATTTATTTATTTATCAAATCAGATGGGTTTTGCAATTAATTTTCACATCAACCACTGCATCTATGACATGTACATGGCTCAAAGCCTAGATTTAGCGTTTTTACTTAAGGTTTTTTTTTTTTTTTAAAATGTTGAAATAACATTGGTTGTGGGTTAAAATAAAAAATTCTTAAAAGAACATTTTTTTTAATTAAAAAAAAAACACCCGAGTTTGAAGGTTATATTCATAAGACCTAAATTTTTTTTCTATCCTCTTTTCTTTCAGTTCTCAAAGTTGATGGCATGTAAAATATTCGTCCAATCCAAGTTTCTCGTTGTATTTGGTGGTGAGTATGTGTCATTATATAACGAAGTCTTGATAAATATGTGCTAGGATTTTATCAACAGATAAAAAATAAAATTTTAAAAAATAAAATTAAAAAAAATCAAAATAAAATATATAACAATTAAAAAATTAAGTATTAAATTTAATATAATCAATAAATAATAAGATATTGTTTAATTTTTTAGAACTTCTAAAAAATATTTTTTAAAAAATCAAACCAAATTTTTCTCTTATCGATCAACTTTCATAATAATAAATAAATATATGAAAGTTTAGAAAATTATTTTTCATGAAACAAACAGGGCTCTAATATATTAAAGATACAGTTTGATATTGTAGTAGTTTCTATTTTTTATTCAACCATATAAAAAAAATTATTTAATTATTTAAATAGTTTATATTTTTTATACCGAGTGTAATTGTATTTCGAACTTTTGTTTTGTAAAAAGTTGAAATAATTTCTTTTTTTTTTATAAAAACATAATATTTATTTATTTTACATGTAAAAATTTATATCATAACAATTTTAACCAAACATGTATTTTTTAATCCACAACTAGCAATTTTTTTCTTAAATTAATTTTTTAAATTTGTGAGCACTTTCTCAAAGCAAGTCCTTTTATTTTAATCCCTAGATAAGACAAAAATCCCAACAAGCTATCAAACTCAAACTCAAAACTAAACAAATTAAAGCCTAATTAGCAAAATCACCAAACAATAAAAACCCATAAATCAAATTAGATTGGGGGAAAATTATATATAAAAAAAAACCACCATGATTTCTTTTTCCAAATAAAAAACAGTGTAATATGAACATCTTTTCCAGTTTCTTAGGTTGGAAAAATATTTAAAAAATTAAAAATAAACTTGTTTTCTGATTCTTTTTAGAAAAAAAAAACTGAAAATGAAAAATGTTGTGTTACTGAACACACCCCTAAATCTTCTCCAAACTGAAAGATTTTGATCTATCGGGCTACTCTCCCTTTCCAAAACAACTAAAAAAAATGAGATATCAGATGAATAAAAATACAATCGACATGAAATTTGTCAGCATCTGGTCTCTTCTCTGCCTTTTCCCCATTTCTATTATTTTTTCTCAAAAAAGACCAAAACAAAAATACGAAAGGCGTGCGGGCCTATACCTCCATGCCCAAACACACCGCACCTTCTTCAATCAAAACCATTCACAGACCAAAGATCGAGCAGCTTGACTACACTACACCAATGACTCTTTTATGTCAGGCCAAAGAATTGTTGATTCTTTCTCATAAACCCTTGTAGCCCAATTTCTCAAATCTCAAAAGAAACCACTTATCGGAGCTTTTTGTAGCATCAAGTCCAAAAGGAATTAAAATGAAGCAAATAATTTTGGCCTAAAATGGCAACAGCTGAATCAGGATTGAGAAATTGTTTCAATTACAGATCCTATTTTTCAATTCCAGCCCATAGAAGATCTAAATTCCTACGCAAATGAAATCAATACAAACAAAATAGAAGACCCGACAAATCCTAACCCCCAAACCCATACAAAGTACGACCTTGCCTCTTAAGAGCATAGACAACATCCATGGCAGTGACAGTCTTTCTCCTAGCATGCTCTGTATAAGTAACAGCATCACGAATCACGTTCTCAAGGAAGATCTTCAAAACCCCTCTAGTTTCCTCGTAGATCAGCCCACTAATTCTCTTCACGCCTCCTCTTCTTGCTAGCCTTCTAATTGCTGGCTTTGTGATTCCTTGGATGTTATCTCTCAACACCTTCCTGTGCCTCTTTGCACCTCCCTTTCCCAGCCCCTTTCCGCCCTTTCCTCTTCCCGACATCCTCGCAAACTTTCCTGCAAAACTTGAGTATTTTCTCGGAAAATCAAAGAGGGGAGAGTTTTTTCTCTTTTTTTATGGGCTTGAAAGGTGATTTGCATAGAGAGGTCTGGCCTGGTATTTATACGAGGCAGAGCTCTTCAGAAAAAGGCAGTTGTTTTGGCGGATATGAGTTTTTGGTGGTTTAATATCCACCGTTGGTTGGTTATCATCTGACGGATGTTTTAACGAGGTTTAAAGGATGCCTGAGATTGCCAGCATGGCTGCCTTCTTTATGTAATATCCGTAGGATTATGTTCTATCCATGGTTCAATCCGCGTCAAGCGGGTGCTTTTGTAATAACCGTTTGTTAGAATCGATCTAACGGATATGGAGATAAACAGGATATAGGATTGCCAGCGTGGAGTGTTGCCTCCTAGTTTTGTCTATTTGTAGCTTTTTTAAAGAGTGCATGGTATGGTGGTAGCATAATCATACTATAATTTTTTTCAACGAGTTTAAATTATTTATTTTTTAATAAAAAAACAATTTTATTATTATATAATTAAATTAAAAAATTAAAAAGCTTCCCATATCAAATGCCTTAATATACATCTTTATTCAGCTTTCTGTCTCAACATTTCATTTGAATCAATAAAAAATTATTATTATTTATTAGCACACTATCAACTTTTTAGTTTCGTTGCAAAAATTTAAAAAAAAAATCACATCATTATAAACATAAGAAAAAGCTCAACACGATAACTTAGCACTAGAGGGCCAAGGGAGGATCATTAACATGCATAGTATAACCAATAGAATATGACTCGTTGAAATGATAATTTAGCATTGGAAGGCCAAGCGGTCCTTCGACAGAAAGAACACCAGAACTTATTGTAACCACTGCAATCTTTTACTGCTATTTATCCATGTCTTTCTTGTTGATAACCTCTACTTAGGGCATGAACTAACAGCTAGTTAAATATAAAATTATTTGTGGGATCCATTCATTCCAATGAAGCTATTATTAGAGAGTCTGTTAAATTTCACCCAAAGCACACCCAGAAGTCATTCAGAAGGAATACAATCCCAAGCACACGAGCCTGAACTGAGTCAGGGGATGATGCCTTAACGAGTCAAGAACCAATTCAACACAATAAGAATGACCAAACAGGTAGGACCACTATGTGATCATTGTGGAATTAAATGAAAGCAAAACCAATCCTGTAAATGCTTGAATATGTTCGCAAAGTACATCGAATATTTGTTCAATACACGCCATGATCTCCCTGCATGATTAGCCAGTCCTCAAGATGATGTGAACTCCACTGTCAGTATCCACTATGTCACTTATCTCACCAACCTTAAGAGAGAAGGTAGTCTCTTCAAAAGGCTTCTGCATCTGGCCTCGACCAAAGGGCCCTGTAGAAATATCAACATGGAGTTTTATTTAGACCAATACATTTGATGATGAGATGATACAGATAAAACTATATATAACCAAAACAGGCAGAATCTAAGTTGAAACTAAAATATCAGCAATTATGTTTACAAAGGCCAGGAGGCAATAATATAGCAAAGATCACATCTTGAAGATTATGCGGCTTCCCAACAAAGTATAAAACTCTCTTAGCTTTGTTCTCATCAGACATGCACGCACGCACATGTTGCTAAGGTCGCAAATGCATCAAGCTGGTTTCAACAAATTTGATATGATGACCTAGTATCCATTTGGACACTGGTGGTTACCTAGCCACCATAAACCTGAACAAAAGCTTAATTGGGCGGGGTGGAGTTAAAGCTTTGAGCTTGGTAGAAAATAGATGATTGAGGAGAAATAGGTTGATTATCTAGTAGAATTCCTCGTCTGTCTTAATTAAAGGTCGTTCTTTGGTCTAAAAAGAAGAAACTGAATTGTTTTTTTATGGATTAGGTTCTAATAATTTAAGAAAACATGTTTCTTTTTGTTCTTTTCTTTCTTTTTGCTTTTTTTTTTTTTGCCTGTTTTTTAAAATTCCACACGTCATCATTTTCTCGTAGTTCAGTGAATGATTGACCAACATGTGGCACTCAAACTAACAGAGTTAGACAAAAAGACAGTCCTTAACAGAATCACAAGTTAAAAGGATGGAATCCATACAAATAAACTTGTGCACAGGCAAAAATCTTACAAAAAACAAGAGTATAGTGGCAAAAGGAGGCATTTACCCTTGTACACTAGATAGTTTATCAAATACACAAATTTTATTAACCTAACCTAATCAAATTAATACTGACAACAGCAACGGTGTACTAAGAGCAAGGTAACACATAATTAACCACAACAGAGATGAACTTCTGGTTCTGCTCCTAGAAGGCAGGAAAGAGA
>Ga0307515_10019798_pt1 | contig 12074 bp, 6 predicted proteins | sample 17_EM_MG_FD_194513 | JGI IMG/M metagenome (GOLD analysis project Ga0307515, IMG submission 194513) | Populus trichocarpa ectomycorrhiza microbial communities from riparian zone in the Pacific Northwest, United States - 17_EM | ecosystem: Host-associated > Plants > Roots > Unclassified | place...
CGGCGTGTAAGCACCGCGGCCCCGGACCGGCCGCCCCGACCGCCGCCGGTCACTTCGCGGCGCCGGTGCCCTTCGCCGAGGTCGCCCCGGCCGCGAGCCGGCGCGCCAGCTCGCCCGAGTCGAGCAGCTTCTGCACGTCGGCGGCGCCTCCGACGAGGATGCCCTTCACGAAGATCATCGGGAACGTCGGCCAGCCACTCCAGATCTTGAGCGCCGTCCGCCGGCGCCACGTGCTGAGGTAGCTGCCGTACTCGAGGTAGTGAAACGCGATCCCGGCCGCGGCCAGCGCCTTGCGGGCGCGGCGCGGAAACGGGTTCTGCTTCATCCCGACGACGACCACATCGTGCGCCACCACCGCAGCCTCGACCTCGTCGATGATGTCGCGGTGGTTCGAGGCGATCGCCTCACGGATCGCCGGGTCGATACGGTCGTCTGGCAGCAACAGTCTTTTCATGCGGCAACACTACAGCGAACCGCCACGCGGAGTTGCTGCGCTGCGCCGCGGCTGTCACCGCCGACCGCTCTCGACGGGAGCGCCTTCTGACGTCTCCTGTCTCGATGGCTGTATTACAGAAGTATCGACGTGTGTAGAAACTTCTGATGACAGCGCTATCGGGGCATCTCGCCTCGAATGCGCAAGGCTTGGATCACGCTCGATGCCGCAAGGTCTCGCTTCGAGGCGACGACTGTGCGCCGACGGGGCAGCCCCGGCTCGCCTACATCGCAGGCCACCGACCGACCATGACCGGAGTTAGCAACGTCTTCACCAACTTCACGGCAAGAGATAGTTGCGTACGGCGACGACCTCTCCGAGGATGCGCGCATGCGAAACCTACTATTCTTGCTTGCCCTCGTGGCCTGCGGTGGAGACGACAAGAAGACCGTCGACGCGGCCCCCCCGGCCGACGTGGCGGTCGACACAGCCACGGCGGCACCGAGCGCCATGGCCTATTGCACCGATATCATCGCGAACTGTACAGGCGCGAACGCGCAGTATCCCAGTCTGGATCAATGCCTGGGTACTGCTGCAACATTCCCGGTCGGCAATGTAGGTGAACAAGTTGGCAACACGCTCGGGTGCCGCGCCTACCACGCAGGAGCTCCTTCACAGACCCTCCCTGCGATGCACTGTATTCACGCAGGCCCGGGCGGCGACCAGACCAACGCCGCCGGTACCTGTGGTGACGCCTGCACGAGCTTCTGCAATCTGGAGGTCAAGACCTGCGGCACGATCGCTGTGCCATTGCCCAATATTACCCCGCAGTACCAAGACCTTGCTGCTTGCGTGACGGCTTGTGGCAATTTCAATAAGGCTAACTTGTACGTGCTAAACACAACCCAACCCTCGCCAAGCGGCGATTCACTTGCCTGCCGTCTGTACCATGCGACCAACGCAGCGTTTTACACCAAGCTAGGTGGTATGGTTAACCTCGTGGCCACCCACTGCACCCATGCAGCTGCGACACCTACCGGGCCATGTAGCGGGATAGCAAAGCCCTGAGCTAGCGAAGTCGTGTACTTCGCGTTACGCTTGGCGCGTTGAGCCGAGGGCGTCTCCCAAAGTTCGGTGCTTCGCTAGCTTGGTCATCTACGCAGGCTCAGGCCGGCCCACATCTCGAAGTTGTTGCCGGCCGCTTGTTGAATGGGACCAGATACGGTCGATGTGGTGGGGTATCTCCCCGATCCACTGGCACCCTGCACTTCTGGGATCCAGGTGTTGCCCACCGCGTTGACCAGCTGGGGTCCAGCTATTCCGTAGAGCAAGACGCCTCCAAATTGATTATCCTGAAATATGTTATTTCCAGGATTTGCGTCCGTGCCCAGGTCCGCCGCTGAGTAGTCAAACAGCGAGACGCCATACCTGTTGTTGGTGACGGTACATCCACGCATCGTCAAGGCCCCCGGTGATTGAGCGTCGGGTCCTGACACGTAGACTCCATTACCTCCGTTGGAGACAATTCTCACGTTCATCAACATCCATCTGGCACTTCGAGCGTCCGGGCTGCCCGAGTTGAGAGAGATCTCGCCTCCGATCATTGTCAGTGTTACACGGCTTGCAGACAATACGGTCGGATGATTGATATTACGTATCGTGGTATTTGTGAATACAACGGGCGGTAGTGTTGTATTTCCGTCGAGGGCGATACCAGCGTAGGTCCCAACCACACTGCTATCTCGCATTGTGAACGACCTGAGGTTCGTCACCCAGAGTGCGTTGCCCGTGCAGCGTGGATCGCCCGTGATATCGGCTTTCGTAAGCTCGACGGTGGCCATGTTCCTGGCATCAAGCGTTGTCAGGAGGTTTCGTGAGGTCAGCTCGTTCGCGACGAGCTCGGCAGCATCCCTCAGCTCCACACCCGAGCCGCACGCGTCCACCGCTCCAACAAGTTCCAGCTTGCTCGCCGTCACCTTGGACCCTGCTTCGGCTCGCACCGCGAGTTTGCTGGATCGAATCGCAATATGCGTGAGCTCCGCCCTGCCCGTTATCGCAGTGGCAACCATGAAGTCTTCAAGACCAAGGTCCTGGAGCTGCCCGTTCTCTATTCTCAGTCCATCCTCTCCTCTGGTGCCAGCGAAGGTCGAACCACCACCGGGCACACCAGAAATCGTGATGCCGTTCGGCACGATGTACGGAAAGCTCTCTCCGTTCTGCACGGAATAACGCCCGGCCGCGAGCGCGATGGTCTTGATCTCAGTATTGGTACCGGCGATCGCGATCGCGCGCTTCAGCGTCTTGACCGGGGACGCCAGGCCATCGCTGGCGTCGTCGCCGGAAGGCGACACGCGAATCGTGACACCCGGATCCGGCGCGTCGCCTGGGCCGCCGTCATCACCCACGTCCGCCGGCCGCGGATAGCCGCAGGCCGCGGCGACGAGCAGGAGCAGCGCAAACAGCAGCCTCGCGTTCTTCATGCCTTGCATCACCACCACGCGCCAAAGATCTTCGCTCACTCGGCGCGTGTCAACGGCTGGACAGTAGGCATGGCCAGGCACCGGTACCGCCGGCTGTACCGGTCGCGTGGAAGTAAACCGGGGCCCACGCGCGTTATGCTCGGTCCGCCGCTGTGATCATCGCGCTCGTCCTCCTCTCGGCCTTCCTCCATGCGCTGTGGAATGCGCTGCTCCGCCTCGAGGACGAGAAGGACCGCTCGCTTGTGGTGGCGATCGTGGTGGCCACGCTGTTTGCGGCGGTGGTCGCCTCGGTGCGCTGGGAGCTCGGAGCCGCGCCGTTCCCGTCGTGGACCGGGGTCGGCTTCACGCTGCTGGCCGGCGTGCTCGAGGCGGTGTACTTCGTGACGCTCGCGCGTGCGATGGAGCTGGGCAAGCTCGGTGTGGTGTACACGGTGTCGCGCGGCGGCGCGGTGCTCGTGGTCTGGCCGCTGTCGATCGCGCTGTTCGCCGAGGTCGCGACCTTGCCCGCGACGGCGGGCAGCGCGCTGGTGCTGGCGGGGCTGGCGCTCAGCGGGTTCGGCGCCGGAGGCGCTGCGCGTGGCAATCAGCGCGGCGCGGTGACCTGGGCGGTCGCCTGCGCGGCGTCGATCGCCGGCTATCACCTGGCGTACAAGGCGGCGCTGCGCGAGGCGGTCAATCCGTCGGCGTGCTTCGCGCTGTCGCTCGCGGTGTCGGCGGTGATCAACCTGACGCGGCTCGGCAGGGCGCGGCGCGCCGGGCTGGGGGCGCTCGTGCGCCGGCGGTGGCCGCGGCTGCTGGTGATGGGGCTGACCTGCGGCGGGTCGTTCCTGATCCTGATGGAGGCGCTGGCGATCGGCGGTTCGGGCTACGTGCTGACCTTGCGCAACACCTCGGTGCTGTTCGCCGCGGGAATGGCGTGGTGGATCGGCGAGCGGCCGGGACGCACCGACGTGGCCGGGGCGGTGCTGGTGGCCGCCGGGGCCGCGCTGATGACGCTGTGACCACACGCGTACAGGTGCTGGCGTCGCACCGGGGCGCCGCAACACCCACCACTCTGGCCGCGGGCGGGCAGGGCGGAGCGCTCGTCGCGTCGGGCGGCGTCGACGTGACGGGCGAGCTCGCGGCGAGGACGAGCTGAACGGGACGCGCGACTCGCGGGGGTGGTCCTCGACGATCGGGAACTTCCGCGGCAGGCGGTGCCCGATCCGACGCACGAGATGCTGCTGGCAGAAGCCGAGCGCAAGCTCGACGTGGTCACGGCGTGAACGCTGCGGCCGGCATCAGCGCCGGCCACACCTCGCGTTGGTCCTCCATCGTCTCGACCCCGCCGGTCTCGTGGCGATAGACGGTGAGCATGAGCAGGTCGCCGCCCGAGGTCCGCGTGCTGGCGATCATCCGCTCGGGGCGCGGGTCGCTGTATGACTCCAGGGTCCAGGCGCCGCGGAACGTCCCGTCCAGCGCAAATCGCGAGACCTTCATGCAGCCGCTGTCGGCGAAGCAGAGATCGCTGCCACAGGCGAACGCGATCGCGCTCTGACAGATGTCATCGTTCTGCGAATCGCGGTGGCCGTACTGCTGCGAACCGCGGTGGCCGTACTCGATCGACGTGGTGCCGACGTCGCGAAACATCCTGCCGCGATCGATGATCGGCTCGGTGCCGATCAAGCCGGCGAGCAAGGTCGAGGGCCCGTCCCAGCGCCACTGCGCCGCCCATGGCAGCTTCGTGACCGCGCAGGTCGCCAGGTTCACCTCGTCGGCGAGATTGCCGACCGCGCGCCCGCGCGGATCGAACACGAACCGGCGCCAGCCGCCGTCGGGGCACACCGGCTCGAGCTCGCCGCGATCGATCCGGTAGAGGCCGAGGACATTGTCGGTCATGTAGACCGCGCCATCCGGCGCGGCGGCGAGCACCCAGTCCCAGGAACACGCGCCGTGGGCGGTCGGACGGTGATGCGGAGGTGTTCGCGTGCACGCGCCTAGCTTGATCTCGCGATCGAACTCCGCGTTGCGCGTGATCGTGATCTCGAGCTTGCCGCCGCGGCCGTAGCCGCGATCGAGATGCAGCGCGCATGCGCCGGGCGAGACCTCGAGCTTCCACCGCGCGATCGTCAGGTTGTCGCTCGTGTAGACGTCGCCGCCCGACGTGATCGCGAGCGAGAACCCGGATTGCGCGGCCAACATCGTCCGGACGTCGCGCGACTCGAACAGCGGCCCACCGTCGGCGGTACAGCGCACCGCCGCATCTGGCGGCCGGGCGACGACGACGGGCACGGCGGGCACGGCGGGCACGGCGGGCAGGACCGGCACGATGGCCGAACCCGAACCCGAGCCCGAGCCGGTGCCCGCCGCCGGCGTCTGCCGGCATGCCGCGAGCAACGCGAGGATCGCGAAGGTCGCCCGCATCACCGCACCGCGAACGAGGCGATGTCGCGCATCTCGACCAACGGGCCTGGCGCGCCGTGCTTCGCGACGATGACCATCGCGTGCGCGAGCTCATCGGTCGTCGTCACCGCGTGCTTGAACAGCAACTTCCACAGCGGGTAGCCCCAGCCGACCAGCGAGTGTGCGATCCGCGTCCACTTGGTCCGCGACTTGATGCCGTGGCGCTGCTGGATGTAGCCGGGCCGGAACATGTACGCGCCCTTGAACGGCATCGCCATCAGCGCGTTCTCGGTCGCGCCCTTCACGCGCTTCCACATCGTCTGCTTCGTCGCGTCGGTGCCGGTGCCCGAGATGTAGATGAACGTCATCGCCGGGTTGTCGTGGACCAGCGCGGTCGCGGCCGCGATCGTGAGGTCATAGCTGACGTGGCGGTACTCGGCCTCGGTCATCCCGGCCGACGACACGCCGAGGCAGAACAGGCACGCGTGATAGCCGACGAACGCGTTCGCGACCGGCGCGAAGTTGTAGGAATCCGGGTGGACGAGCTCGGACAGCTTCGGGTGGGACAGCCCGCTCGGCGTCCGCACGACCGAGAGGGTCCGCTCGACCTCGGGGTCGGCGAGGCACTCGCGCATCACGCCCTGACCGATCATGCCCGAGGCGCCGAACAGGACCACGCGGGTCATGCGCCGCACGCTATCACTGCTGGAGCTGCGACGGGGTCGGCTCGAGACCATCCTCGCGCGGCACGCCGAGCAGCACCAAGGCGGTTCCGCCGCGCTGATGGCGCTGTGATCGCACGAGCGTGCAGCTGCTCAGCGGCCACGCCGTGACGCTGGTGCGCCCGCAGCCATGCATCCACGAGGCGGCGATCCGCCGCTGAGCTGCCTGATCAGCGTCGCGGCGATCGCCGAGCATCACGATTGCGACGTGTGCCACGAAGCGCGTCTCGCCACCGCGGAGACCACCTGCCGCAGGGATCGTGAGGCAGCGAACCTGGCTGATCCGCGGCCGTGGCCAACATCGTGGATCTGTTTCGAACAGCAGGCCGCCGGTGTCGATCCGCGTCGCTGACGGTTTTTGTCGATCTTGACCACGACCCGTCAATACGACGGCGAGCTGCGGGCGACACCCGCGCCGGGTGTTACCGAAGAACACAGCCGTGTCTTCCGCTCTTGTCGAGGCCTGCCGATGAACCGGGCGTGTACGCGATGACTGATCGCGAAGGGCGCGTCGCGCGGGGAGCGCTCTCGCCGTCGGCCAGTGGCTCGGCGAGCGCGGAGCTTGCGAACACCCCGGGGAGGGCCACGGCCGCCCAGGGCAGCTCCTCGCGAGAGCCGTCCGCACTCGATCTCGCGCTCGCGTCTGCGCGGCATCACACCGCGCAGCTGGGTCGCGCGCTCGCCGCGGTCGACTATCTCTCGGCGTGGGATGCAGCGAGGGCCTTGCGAGCAGCGCTCCAGCAAGCGGAGCAACAGATTTCCGCCGCGCCTGAGGACGCAGAGTGGGCCAGGCGAGTGGCCGAGACGAAGCAAGCCTCCGATCCGCTGCTCGCGATCGCACCCGACCCGGGACCGGAGGTCCTCGCCAGCGCGATGACCGACCCCCGCGCGTGGCACGCGGCGGAGCACCGCTGGATCGCCGAGCGGCGCGCGGCTGCCAACCCGCAGGCCGCGATATCGCCGTCCCGAGCGACGGCTCCGACGGAACCGACCGGCGCGACGAGGCCGGAGGCCACCGAGGTCGCGAGCCCGACCACGGCGAAGAACTCGATCGGAGCGGCCGGAGCGGCGGATTCCACCGGAGCGGCGGATTCCACCGGAGCGGCGAGGTCTGAGGCCACCGGGGCGGTGAGCCCGACCTCGCCGCGCAACTCAACCGGAGCGGCCAAGGCCACCGGGGCGGTGAGCCCGACGACAGCGAGGAACTCGACCGCGGCGAAGCCCACCGGAGCGGTGAGCCCGACCACGACGAGGAAATCGCCCGAAGCGGCGAAGCCCACCGAGGCGGCAAGCCGTACCACGGCGAAGACGTCAACCGGGCCAACGGACGGCTCCAGCGAGCGAAGCAGTTCTGCGGCGTCGCAGCCAGCTTCGCGGTTCGCCTCGTCTGCGGACGCGAGTCACGGCAGGCCGGGCGTGGGCTCGCTGTTCGGCGTACCGAGCTCCGGCGCCTCACGTGCAGGCACGAGTTCGGCAGGTACTGAATCGCCCGTGAGCGCTGCTTCCTCGGCGCCGGCTGCTCCGAGCGCCCTCGCGACCCGCCCCGCGGCCACGACCGCGCCCGAGGGGCCCGTCTCGACTCCGCCGCTCGAGGCCTCGCCGATCACCGACATGCTCCGGCAGTTCGGCGCGAACGACGAGGCCGAGACAGCGGAGGATGCGCCGCGCGCTCCGGGCACAGCCGCCGAGTACCTGTATGTCAACAGCAGCTCGGCGTGGCGCGCCGTGGCGAGCTACCTCCGCCAGGTCGGCATGCCGGAGGTGTCACCGCGGCTGACGTGGGCCGAGCCGGCATTCATCGACGCGACGCTCGCCGCGATCCACGACCACGTTTGCGACTTCACGCCCGGGCCGCTCACCGCGGTGCTGTATCCGCACGACGTGCTGGCGGCGATCGATCCGCTGCGGCCGCGGGACCGCAAGATCTGGTCGCCGTCGATCGGGACGGTGCTGGGGCAGCTGTTCCATGGCGTGCTCGCCGCGTCCGTCCGCCGGATGGCGGCGCGCTACGTCGATGCCGCGGATGCGCAGTGGGTCGCCGCGCCGGGCTGCGAGGCCACCGTCGAGCTCGGCCAGCTGGTGACCTCGCATCCGATGGATCGCTTCGTCGCCCGCGGCCTCACCACGCGCGGCGTTGCCGCGGTCGTGCCCGATGCCGAGGTGTGGACGGGCCAGCGGAAGCCGCCGCCCACCGGGCTCCGGCCGGTCAAGCTCGCGTGGGCTGGGGATGCGGATCCGAGGTTGTGGAACTTCGTGCGCGCCGAGCCCGCCGATGCGACCGCCGAGGAGGTGGCCGCGAGCCTGTTCGCGTACGCGCGCGGCCAGTTCGCCGGCGACGCGACGTCGTTCTTCGCCTACGGGCTCGCCGCGGCGCCGCCGCTGTTCGGGCTGCCGGCGTCCTGGGCGATCCGGTTTCCCGCGGCCCGCGCGCATGCCCCCGAGGCGCTCCGGCACGGCCAGGTTCCGGATCTCGCCACCGATACGATCGGCGCGCGGCTCGCCGCGGTCGCGTCGTCCTCGGCGGCCGATCCGCTCGCCCTGCAGCAGGCGAGCACCGGCCAGCGCGATCCGCGGGCGGCGGCGATGTCGGCGGTCGCGGTCACCGAGACGCTGGGCGACTGCCTGATCCAGCTCGACGTCCTGCGCCGCGAGCTGACGCCGTGGGAGCTCGGTGGCGACCTCGCCGGCGCGCGATCGTACGTCGCAAGGAAGCAGGGCGAGCTGCGCACGGCGCCCGCCGATCAGATCGCAGCGCGGGCGTCGATCGCGCTCGGCCAGCGCGACCGGCTGTATCGCATCGCGGGCGCGGTGCGCTCGGTGACCGCCGCCGCCGGCTCGCTGGCCCCGAGCCAGCGAACGCAGCGAGCGGCCCCGCTGCGGCAGATTCTGACCGGGCTCGCCGCGGCCGCCTCGACATCTCACCTGGCGGCCACGAGCCAACAGCTGTTCAACGACGCCGAGGCGATGCAGGCGAGCCTCGGCCTGCGCTCGCTCCAGGCCAACGTCGTCCATCTCGAGTCGGCGATGGACGAGGCGCACGCCGTCTCCGGCAGTGACAAGCACAACCGCGATCTGGCGCGTCCGTACCTCGAGGTCCAGGACGACGCGCGGCGGCTCGAGCGCCGGATGCTGGGCGGCGGCGAGGTCAGCGCGGAGGAGCTCGAGCGTGTCCAGCTGTCGGCGCAGGAGCTGGCGCTGCGGGCCCGGCTCCACGGCCTCCAGATCCAGCTCGATCAGCTGCAGCGCGCCGGCGACGAGGCGCTGGTCGGACTCACCGCACACATCGCGCAGTACGGCAGTAGCCGGTTCCGCCACCTTCACGACGCGACCCAGCTGATTCACGACGTGGTCGGCGACATCTACCTCGACCTCGCCACTGAGCTTCGCGCTGCGCCGCCGAGCACGGCCGTTCCAACGGATGCCGGCGCGCTCCTGATCACCAGGCGGGCCGCGCTGACCCGCGCGCAGCAGCGCTTCGCACAGCTCGCCACGAATCGCGAGCTCGCGAACTTCCTCGCCAGCGCGGCCCGGGCGGTCCGCAACCAGCAGATCCGCGCCGCGCTCGTCCAGGTTGGCCTGATGATCGGCATCTCGATCCTCACCTCCGGCGCCGGCGGCTGGATCGCCGAGGGGCTCGGCGAGGCCTACCTCGCGGTACAGGGCGTGGAGACCGTCGGCCAGCTGTCGCTCGGCGCGCGCGCCGCGATCCAGGTCGGCACGCTGGCGACCGAGACCACCGGCAACGCGATCGGCCAGCAGCTCACCACCGGCGGCTCGCTCGGCGGCTCGCTCGTCGACAACGCGGTGTTCTCGCTCGGTACGGCTGGCACGCTGGGCGTCATCGCCAGGGACCTGCACGCGGCCACCGCGTTCGAGAAGCTGCTCACCCGCGAGCTCGCGGCGATCGACACCGCGGAGGCGCGCGCTGCGACGGCGATGAACCGCTGGGCGAAGACCGGCCGCGCGGCCGCGTGGACCGCCAGGCAAGCCGGCGCGATCACCAGCCACACCGTGATGGGCATGGCGCTCGGCAGCCTGGCCGCCCGGCTCCACGGGGCACCGCACGCCGGCCCCGCCCAGCTCGACGAGTGGCTGATCCAGGGCGCCGCGGTCGCGCTCGGCAAGCTGACCCACGCGGCGCTCGGCGAGCGCATGCCGAGCTACGCACGCCTCGCCCGACGCACCGACGCGGCTCACGCGCAGCGGCTGTACGCCGAGGCGCGTCAGCTCCAGGCGCTGGCGGCGGCGATCGCCCACAGTCCGGAGGCCCACGGTGCGCTCGAGTTGTTGCACCGGCGCAGGCAGCTGCTCGAGACCGAGATCACCGCGCTCGACGAACTCGCCGGGCGGCACGGCACCGGCGCCCACGACGGCCCGTCCGCCGAGGAGCTGGGCGCGATGCGCGCCGATCTGGAGGCTCAGCTCGCCGAGGTCCGCTCGCAGGGGATGCTGGACCTCGGCTGGCACCTGCTCGGCCTGCACGAGCTCGCGCCCGGCGTGTGGAGCGGCACGCCCGAGCAGCTCGCGGCGGCAGCGAGCGAGGCGCAAGCGAGCGGGCGTCGCGTGGAGCGCGCCTCGGACAGCGGCGACGGCGTGCACCGGCTCACCGTCGACGGCAAGCCGATCGAGCTGCACGAGCGAGCGCGTGCAGCCGAGGCCCACGACGAGGCCGTGGCGTCGAGCTCGATCACGGCAGCGAAGGCGCCGCCGCACGACGGCGATCCATCACAGCGCGGCAAGCCCGCGATGCCCGGCGAGGCCCGCGCGGCGCCGAAAACGCCGATCGTGACAGCAGCCCAGCACGCTGTGGCCGCCAGGCTCGGCCCCGACGTGACGGCGATCGGCATCGGCCGGTACCACGCGCCACCTGCGCGGCTCGCCGAGCTCCACGCAACGTGGCAGGCGCGGCAGGGCGCGAACGTCTCGAGAATCCACTACGACGCGGAGACGAACACGTCGCACTTCGAGCTCGACGTCGATGCCAGGCGGGTGCGCATCGAGGCGCCGCTCGCGCCGCGGATCGACTCGTTCGCGCAGATCGACGCGGGCACCAACCGCATCGTCGGGAGACCGATCGCGGCAGGAGACGGTCCGGGGCTCCTGCGCGCCCTGGTCAACCACGATGCGGCAGCGCTCGCGGCGGTCGGTCTCAGCGACGCGGCGCGCATGCCGCGCGATTCGTCGATCGAATTCGGTCTGGGAGAGACCGCTGACGGTCGCGCTGTGGTGATCCGCGGCGAGGACGGCGCGGTGGACTGGAGCGCGCTGCCAGGCATCAAGCCGATCGGTCACACGCATCCTTCCGTGAAGAACAACGATCTGCCAGCGCGGGACGGCGCCACCGCCAAGCGCGAGATCTCCCTCGACGAGCTGGTGCGGCCGACGAAGGACCCACTGCTGGTTCGCGAGCTGATCTTCCCGAGCGTCGCCGACTTCCTCGTCATGGCACATCTGGGTATCGACGGCCACCGCGTCTACACACCGTTCGTCGTGCGCGACGGTGTGGTGATGAAACCAGGTGCCGGGCAGGTCGGTCCGCGCCTCGAGTTCGCGATCGGCCAGCCCACGGAGGTCGGCAAGATCACCGACGGCCGGCGGGTCTACAGGTCACGGGTCGAAGGCAGCATCGAAGGTCAGTCCGGCAAGCCGCCCATCGTGGAGGACGTCTGGATCATCGAGGACGGAGGCGGGTCGTCAGGTCACCTCTACATGACCGAGCCGGCCGAGATGACCCGAACGCCTGGTCCGGGCGGCAAGTCGGCGACGAAGACGCACGCCAAGGCGCTGACACGACCACTCGAGCATCTCGCGAAGCAGCACGGGGAACCCGCCGTGCAGTGGGCGCATGACTCCCTCCCCGATGCTGATGTCGAACCGCTCCTGAAACAGCTCGCGCCGGCCACGCTGACGACCATCGTCGATATCCCCGCCACGGAGGTGCGCGCCTTGATCGACCAGATCACGCCCACGCGGGTCAACGACGCGCTGAGCCTCGGACCGACGGGGCCGATGCACGGCAAGCAACTCGAGGCACTCCGCCGGCAGGTCGCGCCGCCG
>Ga0307515_10019799_pt1 | contig 12073 bp, 6 predicted proteins | sample 17_EM_MG_FD_194513 | JGI IMG/M metagenome (GOLD analysis project Ga0307515, IMG submission 194513) | Populus trichocarpa ectomycorrhiza microbial communities from riparian zone in the Pacific Northwest, United States - 17_EM | ecosystem: Host-associated > Plants > Roots > Unclassified | place...
ACCTTCATTCATTTCTCAATCTTCTCCAATGACCTGCATGTACCGATCGATGTTCTCAGATCACCGGACCACTCCGTTCTCGGATCACACACTTTGTTTATACGTTTCTACCCAGGAGTTTACGCCCTGTAATATGATTCACACCTTGGGCTCGTGTCTATCCCTGTTTCCAGTTCTGCTCCCTGGTTCAATAATGATGAGCGAAACTCCCATAACCAAAGAAAATCCACTACCAAACTACATGCGCAAATTGAGGCGTAAAAACAGCTAGGAGGGTGCACTTTTGAAAATTTGACTCCATGAGGTTCCAAAGGCAAAGTCGTCAAAGTCAAGAGAAATAGACCGATTAGGAGATGTAAGGGGTACTGTTAGAACGGCAGGCGAATGCAGGCCTGTACGATAGGCATGAGGTACCCAATATAGTAAGCCACCCTCTGAGTCCCTGACCCAACCATCATTGCCGGGCTTTGTACAAACACCAGGATGGATTGAAGTACAAGAGGTCGGTCGGATGGAAAGATATGGAAATGCATCCCACATACGGGTAGTGTTGTCAGAAGACCCAGAGACGATGTGCCGCCCATCAGGAGAGTAAGCAACGGACCACACCCGGTCATTGTGCCCTTCGAGAGGATTTCCGACTGCAGTACCGGTCTCGGCGTCCCAGGCTCGAATGGTGCGGTCGTCAGATCCGGAGGTGATGTACCGCCCATCGGGAGAGTAAGCAACGGACGACACCGAGTCATCGTGCCCCTCGAGAGGATCTCCAACTGTAGCGCCAGTCTCGGCATCCCATATTCGAACAGTGCGGTCGTCAGATCCGGAGATAATGTACCGCCCATTGGGGGAGCAAGCGACGGTCCGCACCGAGTCAGTGTGCCCTTTGAGAGGGGTTCCGACTGCAGCGCCAGTGTCTGCATCCCATATTCGAATGGTGTGGTCGAAGGATCCAGAGACGATGCGCCGCCCATCGTGGGAGTAAGCAACGGAGCACACCGTGTTGGTGTGCCCGTCGAGAGGAGTTCCTACTGCAGCACCAGTCTCTGCATCCCAGATTCGAATGGTGTGGTCGGAGGATCCGGAAATGATGTGCCGCCCATCGGGAGAGCAAGCAACAGACCACACCGAGTCGGTGTGCCCTTCGAGAGGATTACCAACTGGTGTACTAGTCTCGGCATCCCATATTCGAATGGTGCTGTCGGAGGATCCGGAAATGATGTGCCGCCCATCGGGAGAGTACGCAACGGACCGCACCGAGTCAGTGTGCCCCTCGAGAGGCTTTCTGACCGCATCGCCAGTCTCAGCATTCCAGATTCGAATCGTCCAGTCGGAGGATCCGGAGGTAATGTACCGTCCATCAGGGGAGTAGGCAACGGATGATACAAGGTCAGTGTGCCCCTCGATAGGATTTCTGACTCCAGCACCAGTCTCGGCATTCCAGATGCGAATGATGCAGTCGTCAGATCCGGAGATAATGTTCCGCCCATCGGGAGAGTAAACAACGGACCGCACCCAGTCAGTGGGCCCCTCAAGAGGAATCCCGACTGTACCGCCAGTCTCTGCATCCCAGATTCGGATGGTGCGGTCGTCAGATCCAGAAATGATGAGCCTCCCATCGGGAGAGTAAGCAACGGACCGCACCCAGTCAGTGTGGCCCTCGAGAGGTTTTCCGACTGCAGCACCAGTCCTGGCATCCCAGATTTGAACGGTACAGTCGGAGGATCCGGAGATGATGTATCTCCCGGGGGGAGAGTAAGCAACGGATATCACCGATCCAGTGTGCCCCTCGAGTGGAACTCCAACTGCAGCACCGTCCTTGGCATCCCAGATTCGGACGGTGCTGTCGTAGGATCCAGAGATGATGTGATGCCCATCGGGAGAGTAGGCAACGGATGACACCGAATTAGTGTGGCCCACGAGAGGATTTCCGACTGCAGCGCCAGTCTCGGCATCCCAGACTCGAATGGCGCAGTCATCGTATCCCGAGATGATGTGCCGGGCATCGGGAGAGAAAGCAACGGACCACACCGAGCCATGGTTGCCCCCGAGAGGACCTCCGACCGCAGCGCCAGTCTCGGCATCCCAGATACGAAGGGTATCGTCAGAGGAACCGGAGGCAATGTACCGCCCGTTGGGAGAGTAAGCAACGGAGAGCACCATTCCAGTGTGCCCTTCGAGTGGGGTTCCAACTGCAGCACCAGTCTTGGCATTCCAGATTCGGATGGTGTGGTCGTAGGATCCGGAGATGACGCGGGTCCCATTCGGGGAATAACTCATGCTCGTGACATGGTGTGTATGTCCTCTGCACTCCAGTGGCGGTGGTGACCATAATAACGGGTTCCCTGCTCGTATCCTGATGGTTTTGGTAAATTCTTTGCTGAAAATCTCCGATAAAGGCGACTGTGAGGGCAGGAATGGCCCCGATGAAATATAGATATGTGGGGTGCTAATGGTTACGGGGGTGTGAAAAGCGATTAGGAAATAACAAATCTCCTGAATTCTCCCATGAAGTGTTGGATCCGCCTCCTATAATCAATTCAAATAATATTGGAATGCGAACTAGCAGTAAGCTGGGCATGTACTCACTCTGATGCAGGAGAGCAACCGTCGAAGGCTTGGGGCGCCAATTGGGACCATCTCCAAAACGCTCAGGACTTCAAGCCAAAATAATGGGTACAATCCTTCAAAGAAACTCTTCAAGCTTCCCAACACCAGCGCGCGCTGATTGTAGTTGTCTGGAAGAAGGCGAAGGTGGCTGGACCAATAGAGACAACAATACTGCAGGGGTTCCGAAATATTCTCCTTCACTCGGGATGGGAGGTCTTTAACGTCTGCATTAGCGAGTCGGGAATCTTCGAGCTTGCAGATGTTGAAACGGAGTTGCGAAACCATTGTCTTGAGACAGGCAAGCCCCAGATGCACGTCCGCATCTCGGACGTTCACCTGATAGTGGGAGTGATTGCTGACAAAGTAATCGTAAACCGACAAATGCCGGACACGAACCCCTCTATTGGCCGCTTCATCTCGATAGAGTAGAGGGCTGAGAGCATCCACCCACCACTTGACGAGGCTAGGTTTCACTCCCACTAGCTCTGCAATCGTTCCATCGCTCAGCGCGCGGTAGGGAGATGATGCAAGAAGCACTCCAATCATCTGCTGAAACTCGGATTTATTGTACCTGATTTGTTCTCTGAGGATATTGGAGTAAAGTTCGAATAGACATTCGAAGCCAGAGTGTTGCATAGCCCCCCTCAAAGTCTCTTCTGGGTCCTCGCAACGTTCAAGTGCAAGGACGAGAGTCTTAATAAAGAGGAAAAGACCGTTCGCCCGAGAGATAACTCTGTTGAAATCTGATTCTTTGGGCCATGGTGTGTTGAGATGCCAAACCGAGGCTACCAAATCGAACTGGTGTAGGGCAAAGGTTCGCAAGTCAGCACTGGCTGCTCGATCTGTGGCCAGGTCATACGATAAATAAGTCGACTGGGTGAGTGTATCAAAGAAATATCGGATATCGGCTTCAGTTCTGCTGGTGATGATAATCTTGAGCCATGGGACATGTACCGCTGCATTGGTCAAGGCCTTCAAGAGACTTGAGCGACTCCGAGGGTCACCACACTCGTCAAGCGCGTCAATAACAAAGACGAGAGTGTGCTCCGGGTGGCGAGGAAGGGAGCGCATGAAATCAGGGAAGAGTGTGTCCGCCATCGACTCCGGAGAAAGATGTGGGTCGTCTCGAAGGTGGTTCGCTACAATGGTTCGAAAATGAGGGGAGAGTATGGCAAGTTTGTTGATAAAAGTCGGAAGGATGTTTCTGGGCTCGCTCAAATTCGGGTCGTCCCTTCGGCAGAAAAATGCCCCAGCAAGGTAGCCTCGCTCGTGAAGACTTGTACAAATCGAATGGGCCATGGACGTTTTCCCGATTCCGTGTGGGCCGTACAGCCAGTACACGTGCTTCTGGGGAGCATTCTCTTGCCCGGAAATATTGGCTACCCAGGCCACGATTTGATTGAGAAGAGATTCGCGGGTGCCCTCCATACAACCGAGGTCGCGATGATAGCCAGTCTCAACAGGCTTCAGGTGGCTATGCAACAACTCTTGCTCTGTTTGTTCTACAATAAACCCCTGAGGATCGACTATTGGCAGATCGAGAAATGAGAGCTTACTCGTCTCGATGGCTAGGCGGAGACCCTCGACGCTCACAACAGAGTGGAAATATTCAGTGACCTCTTTTAACTCTCTCTCCATTTCGCCGATCATCTCCGGGCACGCGGGACCACCGCTCGTTCTCGCTGCGATGATCAACAAATTGTCAAACCGAGAAGATGACCACATACCACGTTTGGCATAGTCGCATGATAGTTTCCCGGCCCTGTGCATTACTTCAAATATTCGCAGGATGAGCTCCTCCAAGACTTCTGGCTCTTCGGAGACCATTTCATCTGACACCCTCTCCGCCAAAGGTAGTATCCTCTGTATCCCATCGAAAAGGCCTGAGAGCATCTGGTCATACTTGTTTTGTTCCTTCAAGAGCTAAACCGTCAAGTGTTACCTCCGACTCGAATATGCCAGTGGTGAGTACAAACCTCAAATGTGGACCTAGTAACATCGAAGACACCCCTTGCGATCGAATTCAACTAACAGTTGTCAATTTACTACTCATTCTATGTGGATGTGGGGCAACTGACCTTTGCGAAGACAACGCCATCTTCAATTGCCCCGTCCACGGGCTTCTCTATTGGTCCTCTCATCAGTGAGGAGTATTCCTCAAGTGAACCTTCGAGTTCACGGAGCGTAGAACGTAGAGTATCCCACTAAGCGGACATTAGTAGCTGGCAGGGATGGGCGGTGACAGGGACACGAACGGTGCTATTTGCAAAAAACCGTAATTCTAGAGAGCCACTATGCCTTCCAATGGTAATGGTCTCTGTTCCTCTCACTCAGACGAAATGAGCAGACTAGTTGGTGATATTGACTGACCCAGTACAGAAAATTCGTGGTTGTTGGAGCCCCAGTAATCATTGAAGAGTCCATGAAGGTCGATGACTTCGTTCGCCTCTCGGTACTTTGCCCAAAATGAATAACCGATCTGCATTCGGACCTCGGTGCAGATCTGGGATGTTGGAGAAACATCTCTACACACGCAGATCCACCAGTTAGTGTACGTATTGGGGAAATAGGTGACATACTGGGGTTGTACTGGCATCCAGGTGCGGTTATCTCTTCTATTTGCTCCTCTCTCCACATCTTCTACAAACAACCTCAGCGTATACCTCCGATTTGGAACACCTTGCAGTGTAATCCCTGTTTGATAGCCAAAATGAGCGGTATGGATATAAATTGAGGTGAAGCGCCCCACGGTCTAGAAACAGCCTTGGATTCTTGATCAGCAAGAACGCACGCGGCGCTATCTGGTGCTCACAGGTTCTGTTTCTTGAGATCTTGAGTCGTCATGTTCATTTGACCACTTTGAGGTTGCAACGTGACCAGAGGTTGGTACCAGTGCCTGTCGCATAAAGGAACGGTCACAAAGGTTGTTGCTCTCCACCTCTATCGCCGGAAATCAGACGGAGATAGGAACAAGTTGGAAATATTTCTTATATTCGTTATGTCGATCCGCCGTTTTACTCGATGCGCTTCATTTGTCTCAAGAGCCGGCTAGCTTCTCGACATGGTCACGACTCAATCTGGGACTACCCTTCGAAAGCGGTACCAAAGGGGGACGTATATATAATGTCCCCTTCGCCACCAACCATGTACCCGGTCCTAGCCATTGCTTCTGAGGACGGGACAGCCGAGATCACCGTTTGGAGAACGGACGAGGTGTCAGTCAGCTCGGCCTCGACGAGCCACCGCACACGATAGATCCATTGGAAAACTCGTTTACACCCGTGATGGCGAGGTACTTACATCCATACTTTGAATTACAGCACAGTGCGTCGCGACGCTCGAAGCGCACGCATTTCGCTATTACCACAATGAACTTGAGTCAACAGAAATATACTCCAATGCCATCGTATATTGCTTCGATGGGCGGTTCGACAATGTTGTCGGAATTTATACTGCTCTCGCATGGAGAATCAAGGAGTCTGGATCGGGGAACGGTCTATAGGCCGAAGACTGTAGAAGGAGAAAGAAAAGGCCAGACCGGGGATCGAACCCGGGACTTCCCTAATTCTAGAAGGGTGCTCTAACCACTGAGCCACCCGGCCATTAGTTGGAGGAATCATCAACTCCAACAAAGACTCCAAGGCGCATACCGCGAAGGAAGGCAAGCTGAGTGCTTAGGTGCCTTTTCAGGCACCTAGCGCCGACATTGTCGTTGATGTTATATTGTAGCTATGTGTTTTGCAAGCCATGAAATTACGTGTTTTATGGTTTGTATAGTATCCTTCTCATAATCGAGAACGAGGTATTAGTACTTAGTGACTATGTTAGCGTCAACCGCTGACTTGACTATCAGTCAGCTCTGCGAGGACTTCCTGGAGTTTGCGACTACTATAATGGTTGCGTTCACGCCGTGATAGCCCAACGTATGTGTCTCTTAGTACGCATCAAACTTATGCGTTTGACTCGATGTGCTACGGGCTCTATTTGTTTGGCCGGTCATTACTTAACCCTCGTCCGCACTATCAGTCCATCGCACAATCTGTATCATCGTCTTTTTCCGAATACTCAGTTGCCATGGAAAACAATCAGACCGGTATCGAATCATGACGAGAACATAATACTTCAACAAGTCCATTCTACCTCACCTTCGATTCGGCCATTCATTGGTGTAGGGAGTGTTGGAAATATTATGCTCTTGTGATAATTAGGTACAGTCCGACAGGTTTCCTATGGTAACGAGCGTCGGTCATAGGTTCATAGGCTGAGCCTCCGCTTATTGTGTTCCTTGGTCTCGATGTTCCTTGTCTCATGCGTCCGGTGATACCATTACTCCTCTTCGTTTGATATGCGCTTTGGATTCGCCCAATACATCAGATAGGTAGTAGTATATTCTAAATACGTGGGGTTTTTGTTTTGCCACAGGGGGGATCCATCTAGATGAATGTGGAACGCCGACCAAGACTTCTCGTAAATTCTGCTGCAAGGCTCACTGTCGCCCTTAAGTCCAACCGTTGGCCAAATTCGAAGACGATATATGTTCGACGTTCGATCCTTCGCTGCTGATAGGTGTGCCGATATTATTGAATCACAATAGTAGGTTAAGGAACGGTTTTACATATTACACCGTGTACCCACTTTATCTCTGATCTTCTCGCTGTCACAAAGGTCGAGGAATCGGAGAGCGGTCGGTCATTGCTGCACAGAGGACCCGAATGAAGTGAACCCTCCAATGTGACAAGGCGACAGGACCACCTTACAGATAGTATCGTGACGGTCAGAAAATGTTCTGGTTATTTGGAGTGTTAGCGCCCAGGTGCACCTTGACCACGTTCACATCCCAGTCAGAATGCCGCTTTTCTCCACTAACCGAGGTCATATTGGTGGGTCCAATGCTGCAGTTCACTGGTTTGTCTGCGCATTCTGATGATGCAAAGATGAGGAAAAAATTCGAATAATCGTAACCCGATTGCTTGGTGAGCCCTCTGTGTGTGGAATAATACGGAAGATTGATGTACTTCCAGAGTCCCTTATTGGTGAGAAATCGATATGGGAGTACTATAACGAAATGGCCGCGGTGGACGACAACATTAGAGAGGTCGAGTGGCGGGATTTGGCAGATACAGTGCTCGTTTTCGTATGGCCGCGCACTCTCCATGATACTTGGATGTTGATATGGTTCTAGGATGGTCTATTCGCCGCCTTCCTTTCTGCTTTCCTGGTCTTCCTGATTCCCCAGCTCCAGCCCAGCAGCACTGATGTCACAATGGACGTGCTCATCCATATTTCACAACAACTCAGCAATTCGACCACCCCTGCATTTGTCCCCACCGCCTTTAAAGTCTCCACCAACGCAGCGGTGGTGAACATGCTCTTCTTCCTCAGCCTCGCACTCGTTTTGATCGATGCATTCTTCGCCATGCTTGTGAAAGGTTGGCTGCAGGAGTTTGACCGTGGGTGGAGAAAGTACACTGTAGCGCATCTCCGTGCACAAGAACGTGAACGGCGACTTCAAGAGCTCGAGCACTGGAAGCTGCATGAGCTTGTCGCCGTCCTCCCGATTCTCATCCAAGGTTCACTCTTGCTGTTCTGTATTGGCATGATTATGCTTATCTATCCTCTCCATCTGCCATCTGCCATTTTATGCTCATTCGCGCTTGTTTTGGTCGCCGGCTTCTATGGATTCACTACATATCTTTCCATTGTCAACGCCTATGCCCCATTCTCCTCTCCGGTGTCTCGCCTTCTTGCGCATGGTTTAGAGGCCCTACAAACTTGGCATGTTTTCATTGCTCGCATGCGGCCCCCCATGCCTGACGGTGTCGAAAGGAGCAAAGTGATAACTACGTCTCGCTCCAGTATTGACCCTCAGACGCATGCTCATGTCCTCGAACGGCTACATTCGACAACTGCCGATGCTGTGGAGAATTTTCCGATTTTCCTGGAGCTGCTTGATCAGCCAGTGGGAGGTGCTACATTACGGTTATACAATTTGAAAAAATGGAAAGAATTGCTTGATATTACTTTGAGATTGCTTCGAGATCAATCCTCTCTCCCTGTTTCTGCTGCCTGGACTCTTGCCCGCGCTACGATGATTTGTTACGAGCGTGAAGCTGTTGATTCGCAGTTGTGCCTTACGCTACGGCGCCATTTGGGCAGCCAGAAAGTTGATAGTCAAACCCCACGGATACCGCTCAACCGTCTCTTCACTTCCTATTGGTCGTTCTGGCTCGATCACTCGAAAATGGCTGACTTGTTGCAGACCATTGCATTACTTGAGCCAAGTGATGCAGCTGATGCTGAGCTCCTCTGGATGGTGAATACTTTCCACAGGACCATGCAATCAGAGGGCGGGGGTTATTCCCATTTCAGTTTCTTTGTCTCTGTGCTTACATATGTTTCAAGCACAGAACAGAGCAGAAGATCCCAAGTTCCACTCACGGCTGCGGTCATCTATGCTATGCATACCATCAGATCGGCATATGACCAAGATGGCATTTCTTCCATCCGTGGGCCCTTCATCTTGCCAGGGACTGTCACCACTTCTGATTCTGTGCCCATGATGTTCTGCCCAGTTGGTCGCATTGACGTGCTGGACCTATGGAGTACAGATTTTATTCAATTCGTTAGGGACCTTCTGCGATGGGATTGGGGACCATATTGGCATCATGACATTCAACTTTCCCTGATTGCTGCACTCTACATTGATAGCACCAAGCAAGTTCATGCGCGCTCGACTTTTGCAGACCTTCTCCAGTGCACGAGGATCACACATATTCGATCACAAAACCCAGATGCCTATGATTATGGCAAGCTCGCAACTTACTGGTACATGGCCCTCTCCCAGAGACCCCTTGACCAGGACCGTGGTCTTATCGCTACTCTTTATGACGTCATTGAATACGCCATTAGGGAGCATTCTATATTGAGGCTCCCTGGCCTGCATATCTTGGAGATTGCAGTAAAGTACGTCCATAAAACTGCATCCCGTTCATCAGATTGGCTCGATAGGGTGCCATTTGGGTTGAGGATCATTACTCCTGATGAACGACATACGGAACTTTTGAAGGATGTCGATCATTGGGTTCTGCTCCATCTTGACACGCTCCTTCTTACCCAACAATACTACTTATTACCCAAGGAGGTGAAGGAGTTAGAGTGGTCTGATGCACCCGAGAATGTGCACATTGCAAAGGCTCGGCTAGATCTCTATGATTCTTTGGCAAAAGCAGAGCATGAGGGTTCCAAGGGTTCCAAGGGGTCCAAGGGGTCCAAGGGGCCTAAGGCAGATCCAGAGCTGCTCGGAGTGTTTCTCCAGTCAGACGACTATGAGGTCTGTACGCAGGCATTTAAGTGGTGCGTTGAGCTGGCGCTTAGTCGCCAGACTGGTCCATCTGGAGATGCTGACTGCACCGGGGAATTCATCCCAGAGACAATGGGACGTGAGTGGGTTGAACACTTCCTCCATGTGCTTTGCAAGGGTGGCCATGTAGGTTGCGTTAGGTCATGGGGGTTCCTAGAATCAATCCTTGTCCCAAAATGGACCATTCTTCCGTCGTCCTGGTGCTCTGACTTTGCTTCGGCATTCCTATTCTGGACTGTGCAGCCTCAAGGCACGGAAGGACTCCCTGCCTACCAATTTCTTGCGAATGCCATTGGATCCAAACCAACTACTCAGCCGACATTTCTCCCTTTCCTTGAAGCCTTGCTTCAGCGCATCGACGTCAGTTTGACTTTGGGCGAAATCAATTCACTTAAAGAATGGTTGGCCAATATTCCGGAAACGTTAGAGAATCAAGCTGCTCATGTTCGTCTAGAACATATACTGGCCACCACGCGGCCGGAGCCTGTGGAAGAGGCCCTTGAGCTCTTGCCCAGCTCCTGAGGGCGGCTCATGGGTAGATGATCGGTCTTTAGTGGGATGCCCTCTCTTGTATTGTTGGGTATTGGTGAGATTCCGTACATCTTCCATGCCCGCGCGTAACCAAATGTCCATGTTATGGCTTGTTCATTCTGTCCGACTATTATTCTTAATCATTGGAGGCAAAGTGGTATAACCTCCGTGTGCCGTGCACATCGCTCTACTATGGACAAACATTATTATATCACGCGAAACGGACTTTCATGGTTCCATTATCTCAGGCCTGTATATATAACTACGATCCTTAGATACGAATAGGATGAGGATTTGTAGGCCGGACCATTATTCCTTATTCAGAAAGCTCCAACTGCAACGGTTCTGAAGCGGGTTTATTCTTCACGCCCGTTTATTGGTTAATGGTTTGACACGTACACATCATTCCATTCTACAAAATCATCGCTTTCTTCTCCTCAAGCATAACCGTTTCGTTTCGATACTAGGTCCGATCCGACAGGCGGTTTCCCTTGTATATCCTTACGCCGTCATCCAAACTTGGCATTAGTTGCTAGAGTACACGTACGATGATATGATATATTGCGTCTCGGCGCGAAAAAAGACATCAGCCCGTGTGTATCGATTCGGTGACGCGTACACTGCCTAAGCTAGGGTTGGTGTTTTCATTGATTGTGTTTTCGTTTATCTGTGCCACAATAGACGTAGGGCAGAGTCGAGGTAGTCTCGCCGTGACAGGAATGCTCCCCAAGTGGCACAAACGCTTTCACTTTCGGAACCCAAGTCACTCAGGCGACGCACCTGGAATACGATTACAGTCTTTATCAGACGTCTAACGGCTTTCCGTCTTCTAACGGGCTACAAGTCACGAACAGTCGATATTGGTGCCCACTTTGGACCCGCCCACCTCCAACATTGATCCCGCCCACTGTACTCAATTAGCGCCCTGAACAAGCACTGGACCTATCATTTGCAGTCATGGTCGGACCGAAACCCATTTTAACCCTCGTCAATGAGGAGACTGCATGCAAGCGGTTAATTTGAGGCATTCATGTGCGGAAGGTGCCCAGTTTGCTTGCTGCCTGCCTTGCGTAGCTCCTACTAAAACGGTCACCAGAGTGGAATTGGAGCAATAAACGTATGCCGATGGCAACATAGTTCATGGACCTGCCACTGATTGTCTAGAAAGGATTGCAGGCCTTCAGGCGTTGTTCGAAGGGGCACCTCCACTACCTCAACGTAAGGTGTTGTGGCATTGTGCGCTCGAGAAGGTACTCAAACTTTTATAGCTACACAGTAGGTCAAAAAAAGTAACTGTAATAACTAATTCACACCATTCTAAGTTGGAGGAATGCTGGAATCTGGTGAATGCGCTTGAACAAGCGTGGACAGGTGTCGAGGAAACCGATTGCGCTTGCATTTCAAAGTATGTCCCGCACGGTCATCGTGAGCTCGTCATTATGGTTTGTCTGCTCTGGTACAGCATTATAGAGAGCTAAAAAACCCTGTAGGCATAATTTATGTCCCTGTCAAAGCCAATATCGTCAAATGATGATATTCATGGTTGTCCACAACCAATCTGCAATCTTGATTTGG
>Ga0307515_10019801_pt1 | contig 12072 bp, 5 predicted proteins | sample 17_EM_MG_FD_194513 | JGI IMG/M metagenome (GOLD analysis project Ga0307515, IMG submission 194513) | Populus trichocarpa ectomycorrhiza microbial communities from riparian zone in the Pacific Northwest, United States - 17_EM | ecosystem: Host-associated > Plants > Roots > Unclassified | place...
AGAAGTTAAGAGTTTAATTAAACCAACTTGGGGTTGGTTTGTTAGCTGTAGATGACTTTTGTCATGAGCCACTCTCCAAAGTTGAACCACTTTTCAGCTCATGGGTCATGCTAACTCCAAGACAATGGTTTAATTAAACCAATTGAAATTCAATTGGGCCTAATTCCTAAGTGAAGGAGGAAGATTATTTGAAGATATTTTAGCTGTTAAAGAATACAGTGAGTAAGATTATAGAGTGAAGGAGGAAGATATAAACATCAAACCATAGGAATCTTGCTTTTTAGAAAGAATATGAACCGGGAAAATCATATGTAAGTGATTGTGGGTTATAAAGAAGTATTAAACATTAAAATTATATTATCCTATAATGTTTCATGAGTGTCTTTTGTCCCCTCTCCTTTTGCTTCTCTGTTCTTTCATTTTTCTCTTTTCTCTTTTCCCTTTTCCTGTTTCTGATGGGCTAAAGATGAATCAAAATGGTTGCTAGCATTGGTACATAGGAGTTGTCTCCTCCTCTATACGGGGACAATCATCATATATAATTTATTTAACACAACCATGACAACCGCTAGTATAAGAGTTGTCTCTTACTAAACCCAACGCAACATAAGGTTTAGGTTACAGGTCGAGCTAGTTGACCTAGATCAAGGGTTGGAGTAGTTGGCTTAATTTAACCCAAATCAATCAAAAAATAAAAAATAAATAGGTCAAAACAACATCATTTAAAAAAAATAAAAGTTGATTGTTTTGACTGAGTTTTTACTGGGTCACAAGTTGACCTGTGAATCAACTGTGTCAACTCCCAGTTAACTTTTTCTTTTTTTCACTATTATCGTACCCTTTTTTAGGGGGCTCGACTTCACGATGACCCTTTTCGGGAGTACTTAGTTGGTTGGGAGTCGCCACCTAATATTATGGTTACTAAAAACCCTAACTGGTCTTTTAGAGATTCTAGACAAGGGACTGATTGCATAAAGAACATGTATTGGCACTCCTAGTACGCCTTACTTGAGGTAAGATGAATTGTTTTTTTATCTTTGTTTGCTATGGTCTATGATGTTTCTATTTCTATCAGCATACTATGACGGGTTTGCTATGATGAACAAACCCTAGTATTCTAGGTCAAGAATTTGGTATGGAATGTTGAAATATCCTCAATTATCATTGAGGTTTCTTTCAAGATACACTTGGAATTTTTTACTATTACATCATTCCAAATAATATTTTGGATAAAATTCCTTGTGATTTTTTTTTATCATTGTATAATAAATGAATGAGTTGTATTATTTCCAATAACATTTTGGATATTAACCTCATACAGGTTTTTCACCCTTGTATTAAAATGAGTAATAAGTCATTATTCCTAATAATATTTTGAATATTAACCCTTTTTAGGTTTTTATCCTTATATTAAAAGTGAATAATATTTTCTTGCCAAAAATAAATGTTTAATATTTTTGAAATATAGGACAAAATCCTTTGGAATTTTACAAACTTGTTGTAATATCCATAAAACACCGTTTTTAAAACATGCCAAAGTATTTTAGATTTAAAAAAAAAATGCTCAAATAATTTTTAGGATTTTTTGCCATTTGCAAGGAAAAAAGGAAAAAAAATTATTTTTTATTTTTATTTAGGCTTTGTTTGGAAAAAAAATCATTTTTTCTTAAAATAAAATTGTCAAAATAGGCCTAAGGGGTGTTTGCCAAACATATCCTTAAACCAAAAAAAACCTTTAGTAAAAACATTGCAAGTCAAACAAGACCTTAACCATTTCACCAGACTTTGACCCAATCGGGTTAACCCGAAACCTTTAGTTTGACCATAAACTAGACCAATGACCACTAGTTTGACCCGAAAAAAAAAACCAAAACCTAAACTAGAACCAAAAACAAATCAAACTTGCAACAACACAAAAACCCAAAATATTTTGGTCAAAATGGATTAAAGACTAGAAAAACGAAGAACATTCAACGAGAATCCAACAATGTGGATCAAGATTCAGACTAGATATGAACAAACCAAAGATATAGGCATGTTGGAAATCAATCACAAAACAATAATTAAGCATCAAACATCAATGATATCAACCAATAATCACAATTTGATCAAAATAGGTTTCGGTACAAAAACAAAACCCTAGGATTAAAACTCAAAAATCATGATTATTGATGATAACTAACCCTAGATTATTGATTAATGAAGTCCAATGAAGTTTCTAGTGCGAAGAAATGGATCAAAATTAGTCCAAACTCAGAAATCATGATTATTGAACGAGGACAAAGGAGAAGAGAGAGGTGAGAGGGATTACCTGACATGGGGGAAGCCTAGTTGTGATGAGGAGGTTCAATTAGTGGCTCAGGAGGCTTCGATGGAGGGAATGGTGGCTGGTATCGCTACTGGTGAAGGAAGAAGAAGAGTTTGCAACGGAGAGAGAAGCTCGTAGTGGCTCCTCCTGAAGAAGGGTAGTCAACTAATGGTTGTGCTAGTGACTTGTGGAGGAGTTGGTGGTGGAAAAACCAGAGGTGATGGCGGCTAGAACGGCGACTGGCGCTGGCAATGGGAGGAAGAGGGAGGAACCTTTGGCTGAGAGAGAGAGAGAGAGAGAGAGAGAGAGAGAAGAAGAAGTTGGCAGAGGAGAGAGAGATACTGGCAATGGGCTCTTCCTAACATGAGTTGGTCGGTTGGTGGTTCGGCTGGTGACTTGGGGTGAAGCTGATGATTGGCCAGTCGGTGATAATGGCGGTTGGGTGGTTGGAACGGCAGAGAGAGAAGGAAAGAAAAAATGGCAGAAAATCAAGGGGGAAATACTTTTTTTTTCTAATATTTGCACCTGATTTTCTCCTCCTTTCAAGACATGAAATCCTCATCTATTTATAGGAGGTGGAAGAGGGGCGTTTGGTCTCCACTTGTTCCAAATCCTAGCCCTTGGATCGACTCGGAAGAATCCCAACTATTGGTTCAAAGTAAGCATTATAGGCTGTCAGATTTGTTGCAGAGGAGGGGTTAGTTGGGTTCGCCACTTTAGGGCAGTTCCACCACCTCTATAGCGTCAATTGGTCAAAACTGACCACACTGGGGTGTAGTGAGACGTTAGGTGATCATTTCAGTGTAAGTTTTGTCCAATTTGGTGAAGAAACGAAACGTCAAATGCCCTAGAAAGTAGGTCACTCGAGCAGCTTCTCTAGAGAAGAAAACGAATAGTTAACACAAAAACAACGTTGTTTTGGCCAATTTCATTTTTGTCCTTTGATTTGTGATTTATTCTTCATTAAACCCCTGATTGATTTCAAACTTTCAATTTTGTGCAATTGTAGCCCTGCATAACTTCAATTTAAGCCTCATATTTCAACGCCTTTTGTATTTTGGTCCTTGGTCTCAAATTTATGCAATTTTACCCCTAATTGACCATCAAACTTTCAAAGTTCTTCAATTTCACCCTGATTACAGCCAATTGAGTCTTCATAGTTCGGTGCCTTATCCAAAATGGTCCTTGGCTATGAATTTCTTCAGTATAGCCCTTAATTGATCCCAAAATTTTATTTTTTTTATAAGTTTACCCCTGATTTCATTCAATTGACTTGGTAAAAATTAAATTTGGTCTCCTAAAATTCCAATCTTCTTAATTAAGCCCAAATTGGGCTCCCAAACTTAATTTTCACCAATTAAGTCCCTAATAAAATTAATTTGACCCATTTAGAGTATAATTAAGTCCTTACACCTAATTAAATCCTTCAATTGGACCCAAATTAATTCTTAAACATAATTAAACTTTAATTAGACCCATGATTAAATCAAATTGGCCTATTAAAAATATAATTACGTCATTAGGCTTAATTTTTAAGTAGATTTGTCCAATAATTATTTAATTTGACCTTGAATATGCATTATCTCTTCATTTTCGGGTAAAATAAGGTACAATTAAACTCCTGATTTTGTCTAAAATTATAGCTTAATTTTTCTTGCTTTTGCTAAAACACCAGCCTTCTTGCTATTATTTTTATTATATTTTTTAACATATATTTTTATTTTGGAAAGAAATCAGATAAATTTGGGGAATAACTCAAAAATAGATTATGATAAAATCATCAAAATCATGCATTGTATACCACCTTCCATAACTGCAGCCCCCAATGATAGCCAACAAAAACATCAAATTCAATTCAAAACTTACTGTTTAAACACTTGAAACCCAAACCATGCTCAGGAAATAAGAACATACAATAACAAACCAGAAAAAGCATCAATAACCTTGTCATATCTAACAGATTTTAAAATCACTTTATTTTATTTAATCTAAACATCCAAGCATATTATATACATCCAGCAACATTAACAAACAACTCCAAGCAGGATTAAACAAGGAAAAAATTGATATTTTGTGCATTAATCAAAATTAAAGCTAAAAGCAATATAATGCCAAAAAATTTCAAAAACACCATAGAACATGCAAGAACAAGATAGAGATGTGCCTCATTGACATCATCTACTAGGCTAAATGAATGTTGTATACCTTCCAAGTTCAAAAAATGGTTGCTACCTTTTGGTTCTTTCTTTTTCAAGCTTGCTACTCTCTCTCAAATTTAAGGAAATCATTGTGCTAGGCTCTTAAACCTTCACAGTTAGAGCACTACAACATTTAACAGTTTTACTGACGGACCTAATCCGTTGGTGTAAGATTGCCACTTCATCGGTAATTTTTTACCGACCAATTCACCGACAGAAAACATATGTTGGCATAGCGTTCGTCGGTAATTCCACATTCTATCGTTAATTCTATCGGTAAAAAAAAAATACCGATGGTTTTACAGACAGAAAATGAGCGCCAAAAAATAAATTCCCGCTGGAAATATACTAGCAGAAATATTTTATCGGTGATGGTGGCATATGAAGTAAATATTTTTATACTCTCGGTAAAATATCGACAGACTGTTTCCGTTTGTAGAGACGTCGGTGTTTGTGGCATTTCCAATAAATATTTTTCAACTCTCGATAAAAAATCGACAGACTATTTCCATCTATAAAGACGTCGGTGTTTGTGGCATTTCCAGTAAGTATTTTTCAACTCTCTGTAAAATACCGACGGAAAAAATTCTGTCTAGAAATCCGTCGATGGTGTTTTAAAAAACATATTTAGAATAAATAATATAAAATTATATAAATTAAAACTAAAAAAAAAAACAATAATGCAAAGAAAATTATATTAAACATCAAAAATATAAAAATAAAGTTAAATAGTATTCATCCAAATATTAATTACAAATTTAATGTGTTTCCAAAAAAAATATTAAACTAGAACAATGGCGGAGGAGGAGGAGGATGGTTGTTCTCGGGACCATACGGCCAAAAAAAAGCGCACATGTATCACCCATTTGTGATCTAATGTCCATGACCATTTGGCAAAGTTGTTCACAATCCGCCGAGAGTTGATCGTATTGTTGTTGCAAGGCCACAAATTAATTAGATTGGGTGCTCGATACTCATTGGGAGCTCCCAACGGTTGAGACACTATTGGCCGCCCGCAAGTTCTCGGCTGTAGTGTTGGACAACCCGTACACCCAATTTTTATCAGGTTCACCAAACGATCCTACCTCCATCCATAAATCCGGATCAAAATTCGGATGGGTTGAAGGATCATCCTCATATCTCTCCCCCAACCGGCTATTATAGGTCTCCTGAAAATCAAAAAAGAAATCATCATATTCAATTCAAGAAAATAATAACTTACGAAATAAAATGGTTGAGCGAACATACCACGAAGTATTGAGCGCGGTTGTCAATGAATTGTTGCACCCCTTTTTGGCGATCTTCACTCCGCACGTGCATCTCTACAAACAGCTCCATTAGGCTCGGCTCAGGTCCAAGAGACGTAGCCTGTAAGAAAAAGAATTAATTAAGTAACAACATATTAATTAATGATATATTTCATTTAAATTAATATTACCATTCGTTTCGCATATGCAGCAAAAGGAACAAAGCCGCTGGTGTGCGTGGTCATCGAACCATGAATTTGCTAGTTCCGGTGTCAGCACTGGACTGTGAGCGTCGTGTGAACCGCTCAGACGTCACGTACTGAATATATTACGGTCATATATCCCCCGGGATGTATGGCGGTTTGAAATCCCTCCAAACTGCCACATCATTCAAGCCTTGTAGACCATTATCTCTCGCGTATTTTTTAGTTTTTTTTGGGATTCATACAAAAAATCGCGCAACCTACTTCCATAGTGACAAATTATATTTTAAACATAAATTTTTTTAATTAAAAATAATATCGTATTGTTTTCAATGTTACCTAGTCGCCGCGTAATTTTCCCACACCCTCCTCGCAATATTGTCATGCGCGTTGTCCCACTCGAATTTGTGCTGTGTATAAATAATTTATTTAAATAATAATAATAATAATTTATTTACAATTATAATAATAATTTATTAAAATAAGCTGGAAATTAGAAATTAACACCAACCTGAAATCTTCAAAATGATGCATCGATATAAGGTCACCATTCAGAATGTCTAGAAACCTGACTTCATTGAAATAATAGAATCTTCATCAATGATTTAAACGCCGATGATATTACTCGGGTGGCCTCAATGTTTGTGAACCTGAAAATAAATTAAATTAATGAAATATTGATTAGTTGTTCATAAATTATGTTATAATTATTAAAAAAAATAAAACCAAAACAAACTTACATTGAAAGGTCGTCCTTCCAATGTGTCTCGTACTTGCAGGTGAATTGATTCCGTTATGAAGGCACATCGCCTCTACGCTGTGAAACCATATTGGAAAAGGCAGCATCGCGAGTCTGCGCCGGTGCCTATTCTTGATCGGCACATAAGGACATGTCATCCTCACTGCTAGAAGAACTAGCTGCGACCATATACGAGCAACGAGTTGTTGATTTCGTTCTACGCATTTACATAATTTTATACGAATAATTACATAATTAAATTCAATTATTAAAAAAAAAATCGACAGCACCTCCCCTATACTGCAAACTACCCAAAGTTTTCAAACCTGCAAATATTGATAATAGCCGCAAACCAAGTGACCACATTCAAAAATCTTATATATAACCTAACATCTATACAAATAACAATTAAAATTAATAGAAATAATTAAACACATATCATGCAATAACAGAGTAAAATTGAGATAAAATAATTAAATTTAATCCTATATATTCAATTACTAATTACAAGGTAAATTCAACAATAACAATTAAAATTCAACAAAGTATTCAATTACTATGGCAATACAAACAATAAAATATATTGAACAAATTAAAAAAAAAACTATAAACTTTAGGAATGAAAAATGCTTACCTTAATAATGTGTTTATTTCAAGACTTTATCTACATTATAAAAATACACCAAAACAAAAAACACAACAAAAATAACAATAACTAAAACAAAGAAAAAATTAAATCATTAAGCATATTAAATGAAAATACATACTTTTTAATTTACTGAAGATAGAACTAGAGATTACAAGCAAAAAACAAAAGTTTTAAAGCAAATGAGAGAAAAAAAAATGAAAACGAGAGAACTGTGAAACGAAGTAGAGGAAAAATGAACTAAAGGGGCGGTCGCTATTTAAATCACCGACAGACTATTTAAATAATATTATTTTTAATTATTCTGTCGGTGAATTTTCAAAAGTCTGTTGGTAAATTTTGAATTTCGCACTAAAAATTTTAAATGACCCTCCAGAATTTTCACAGTCCGTCGGCAAGTGCACGCGGTCAGAGATGCATTAATACCTGCCCTTTGGAATTCACACAGTCCATCGGTAATTGTGAACTGCACCAACAAATGTTGACGGACTGTATCCGTCGGTATAAATGTCGGTGATTATGGCATTTGTAGTAAATATTTTGCAACTCTCGGTAAAATGCTGACAGATTGTTTTTGTCTGTAGAGACGTCGATGATTGTGGCATTTCCAGCAAATATTTTTCAACTCTCTGTAAAATACTGATGGAATATGTCCGTCTGGAAATCCGTCGGTTATCTTGCACTATTCATGACAAATTGTGTCTGTATTGCCTATTTTTCCTCCTGTAAACACTTAAATTACAAACTGACCGCACAGAACAATAACAATAGTGAACAATTATAAAATAAATATTTCGTGTTACAAAATAAAAAAATGCTTTACACTTTTGTGTTTTGATAGTTAGTCGGAATTTTCTTCTTCTTCGTCGTCATTCGAATCGTCATCAGCTCCATCACAATCTTCAATTGGATATCATCATCATCATCTTCATCGACATTTGCTTGTCCGCTAATGCTCAGAACAACATTCAACTCCTCTGCATCAACATCAAAAGACTATCATCGAATACACAAAAATTTGAATTTTCTTTTAAGTCAATCAAAGGAGCAACTCCATATGGTTCAACCAACTCACTAACTTGAAAGACTTCATCTCGCACACTTGTGTCTTTGTTCTCATCCTGAACAACCTCGACATGACCCCTGGGTTTTGTTTTTAAAATGGATAACCAATCAACTCTTGATCGGTCCTTTCTAAAGGAAGGGGTGTATGTGTAATAAACTTGTAGTCATTGCTTTGCGGAAACAAAGATATCATTTACGGTACGTGGTCTAGCTTTTGAGTTGATTTCGACCAGACCATAGTGATCTGACTTGATGGTGAACTACGGCCGATAATTTATTGTGGTTCGTGCAGCCATCCCATAATGGTTCGTCAGAATCTTTCAACATGTCAAAAAACCTTGTTGCATCTGCATTAGATTCTTTTTCTACGATTGGACATTGACTGACATTACCTTGATTCATTCTCATTGCATCCAAAACCATATTCATGTAAGAGTTACTGTTGTCATTTGTAACTCCATGCAAGTTGCTAGCACTAGAAGTTGACTCAACCACCCTTTCTACCATGCTCTCATTACGAACAAATAGTTCTCTGTGTGCATACCAACACAGGTAATCCTCCAAGAACCCTTTGTGTAGAAGATGCATCATTACAACATCTGGATGCAGATACTTTTTATTTTTACATTTCCTATATGGACACCTAATACCGCCTCTAGTAAAATTTCTGGTAATAGAAGTTGTGAAATTAATAGAACACTGAACCCCATTACGATAATCCATCCTCCGCAATCCTTGGGGTAAATCTCGATACATCCATAACTTCTATCGAACCTCTATAAAATTATGATGACAACATGTATTAATTGACTATGTTATGTAAATAAATTTGCAAAAAAATTGGTTTACCTCAAGATTATCCAACAAACTAATTAAAACTTCTCATAAAAATTCATTATCAATTATCAACGTCCATGCAAATTTATACATATAAATTTACGGAAATTACAACTCCGCAATAGCATTGATAAAAATTAAAACGAACTCGTTAAACAAGGTATTAATTATTTCATCACAACACATCTAATTCGGTAATTCGACAAAGTTTCAACAATTTACAAACAAATACAATTTTACAAAATCTAAAACAAACCATAACAAGTACAAAATTATACATTCATACTACAAGTTTGTTTGAGAAATAACAATAAAACATGTACATACACTAACAAAATACATATACTAAAAAAAACAATAAAAAACAATACAATTGACATTTAAATTTTTAAATTAAAAAAGATAGATTTACTTACAAAAAATAATAAAATCCACAATAAATCAGAACACGGATGTTATGACCATAAAAGTTAAAGAAAGATGACTTGTGTTGAAAAAAGAGGGATATTTTTAGGGGGGTTATTCGCAGTTTGGGAGGGGAAAGTTGGGATGGGGAAGAAGAAGGAGAAATAAGGGAGAAGAAGGTCGGTAGAATGGTGATATATTAACTGTTACCGATGGACTCCTTCTGTTGGTGATTTCGTCGGTCATTCTAATGGTGAATTGATCATATCACTATACGGAGATCCCGGTTTGAATCCCTCGGTCATTTCGTCGATAAAATCATCCGCAAAAACTTTCACGTCATCGAACTGCTTTTTTTTAATTCTATATAATCCGTCTGTAATTCAGTCGGTATATACCGACTGAATTGAAAATGGAATAGTATTCGTTGGTAATGATCACTGCAATTTACTGACAGAATTATTCTATAAGTAATTCTGTTGGTTTTAGGCGAATTTCTAGTAGTGGAGTTCCTTTATCAATATTTTCCTCCCTTTTCTTCCTCTCTTTTTCCCCTCCCTCTAGCTAATTTTTCAGGGTGTATTTATGGGGTTTCAAGCTAGGATTTTAATGGATTCAATCAAAGATTGATCATCATTCATCAATGCTTGGCCCTCTGATCAAGATGGGAGAGTTTCGGGTATTTTTTACAATTGTGAGCTTTGTATCTATGTTGGTTTTACAATGATGGTTTTGCAACATACTTGGTTTTGGAGATTTTGGTGATTTTGCTAAACTTTTAGACTAAGGAGCTTGTTTCTAGCCTTTTGATCTTGAGAGGAACGTGATCAACCTTTGATAAGAAGTTACTAAAAAGGCTTAAAGTGTGAACACATGAAAAAAAATAGTAGTTTTGAAAACTAGGTATCACAACCATCAATAACTGAGTTACCCACTTTCAAAACTTTGTCAGAGCAACTCTAATGTCATCGTTGTTGAAGCCCACTTGAAGTTGGTAGAGGGGGTGCACACCTTTCTTTTGGATCCAACCTTGCTCGATCTAGAGGTCTGTAGCTTCACATCCATTCACTTGAAGGTGCCAACTAGATCAGCCTAAAATCTATCAATGCAGTTATGGCTGATCAGGGACAAGATTTTGTTAAGATCATTGAAGAAAATGGGATGTAAACATTTGATGAGAGTAGCTGATCTTTGTAGAAGAGTTGTTTTTTTGTCAAATGGTTACAGCCCCTGAGGTGGTTGGATGTCGCCGCATTCATTCGTCTGAAGATGCCTACTCGATCAGCCATAACTGCCAAAAAAAAAAGATAAACAGTGGCTGAACGATGCGTCGTCTAGGTTAAACCTAAAAAATTAGGGTTTTTTAATTTTGGATTTGGCAAACTTCAATTTAGTCCATGTTCTTCCAATTGCTTTTAATTGCACCTCTAATTGCCTCCCAACTTTTAATTTCATGCAATTCCACCCCTATCAATCTCAATAGTCAACCCCAAAGTTCAATGTCTTTTCCAATTAGATCATTGGTTTCTAGTTTATGTAAATTGACCCTCAATTTACCATTAAAATTTCAACTGTCTTTAATTTGGCTCTTGATTTTGTCAATTTATATCCCTGAAATTTCGCGCCTTTTATGGTTTGGTCAATTTCGCCCCTATCAAGATTATTATGTTCATGTGTTATCGATGTCAATACAATAGAAATATGATGGTTTTTCAATCTAATCATGCTACCAACAACATTATCAAATACATATTATTTAGTCTTCTTTAAATAAATCAATCGAGGACATATGGTTCGTGTATAAGTGTAGAAACACAAATTTTCTACCAATCAAATTTCGCCATGTGTTATTTTATTCTTTAAAAGAAAGGATAAAATAAAATTGAAATAAATGACATGAAAAATAAATGAGCCTTCATATATTTCTTGGCCAATGAAAAGTTGACACTTAGAATGAGATATTCAAGTATCTGGTCATAAATACAAGATCCCATCAGATATCTTGTCATAAATGCAAGATCCCGTCAATAAATATCAACCAATAAAATTATGCCATGTGGCATTGGAAAAGGACCTGAGAGCCCCTACAGATCTCTATAAATAGAGGGCCTCAACCTAAAGGAAAGAGGATCCCGGAAGATACAAATTTCCTTCAAGACAAGCTCTGCAAGCAAGAAAGCTCTCTCAAAGAGTTCTCAAGCCTCCTTCATCTATGCTTGAAGTCTACAAAGAACGAAGCTCTGTTGGATCAAGCCTAAAGGCCCTATAAGAGTTCTTCAACAACACTTTGAAGACATATCAAAGGTACTCTTCAAAGCATCAAATCACCAAATCTCGCTTCGCAATACATGTCCAAATTCGCGTTCTTGCAAAGCACAAATCTTGGCTTGATTACTCAAATAAATCAAGTCACCATACATCAAA
>Ga0307515_10019802_pt1 | contig 12071 bp, 15 predicted proteins | sample 17_EM_MG_FD_194513 | JGI IMG/M metagenome (GOLD analysis project Ga0307515, IMG submission 194513) | Populus trichocarpa ectomycorrhiza microbial communities from riparian zone in the Pacific Northwest, United States - 17_EM | ecosystem: Host-associated > Plants > Roots > Unclassified | place...
CAAATGCAGGCAGGAAGAATAATACATATTTCTCTATATCTGGGACACCTAACAAGCTATGTACAATGATTCTAGAGCACAGTGCTCGGTGAGTGGGGGGTGCTCGGTGAGTGGTAACTTTCAGTACATTAGACCATCAAAAGAATCACTAACAGCCTAGGATCAAACTTGGCAACCCCCACTTCAAAGTGGTCTTCTCTGGCAGTCTCTGGCCGTGGCAGTTCAATTTTTGTTCGTGTGGTGTCGTGGAGCACATTATTTTGTTGAGGGGGCTTGTAATGTCCGGCATTTTCAGGTTTGCCTACTAGGCTCGTCGATTACAGATCATCCGCATTGATCATTTGCAGTTTCGACGACATGTCTTAGTACATTGAACGATTCGTTCTGGCCAGACATCGTTCCTCCTACGCAAGAAACGCAAAGATTGGGCCCTTGCTAAAATCAAACAGCTCAGACATTCGCAGGTAATGTATGAACGGTGGTGGGGCGTGTCCGACGTTGGTCCCTTGGGAGCTTTGGAAGAGTGCCTTTCCAAGAGTCAGATTAGGGCCCTTCTTGTTTCCCACCGAACGAGCACTAGCATTGCATCGCGTTAGACCACAACAATGAGTACGCAACCACCGATTAAGTTATCCCTTGAAGAGCGTCAGAGGATCATTGATGCGGCGATCCAAGGTTCGTCTTCCTCACAGCGTGGTCTGCTGCCGACCGTTGTGACCAACTTATTAATAAGAGCGCTCGAACTATAGCAAAGGAATGGTCTTATAGCCCCTATTCCAAGTTCCGAGTAGGTTGCGCCTTGCTCGCGGAGAACGGGGAGGTGATTAAAGGTGCAAACATCGAAAACGCTTCCTACGGTGGGTACATTCTATCAAGAACTCAGGAAAAGGACATTATGGTTAACAGAACCGTCAAGGTGGTACCATATGCGCAGAGCGGACGGCGATCGTGAAAGCTGCAGTACGTTTTTGATCACTTGCCTTCATTCTGCGCTACTCCACTCGTGGAACTAACGGATAGTCCAAACAATAGAGTGAAGGAATCCGACGCTTTCGTGGACTTGCAGTGACGACGTGAGTTCACCTTGTCACGCCTCTCGTTCCGTATTAACGTGCCCGCCAGAGACGTCGCTTCTACGATCTCGCCGTGTGGGATATGTCGTCAGGTATTACGTGAATTCTGCGCTCTCAACATGCCCATCTTTCTCGTCGCATCGAACTATGACCAGGCGGTCGAGGATGAGAAGACACTCCTGGAGACTACTCTTGGTGAACTACTACCGCACAGCTTTGGTCCCGAGCATCTGGAACTTCCGCGGTCATAGCGTGCCCGAGGTGTGAAGGCCGTGTACTGTATACGAAGGACTCCCATGTATCACCAGTGATAATAACTACACAGAGGGGGCAGTCTCCTTTGTATAGACGTGATCTACTTCACGCCGTTTACCTAGAAGCAATGTAATGAGCATGAAAACAGCGAAAGATTTAAGGAATGGCTTGCCTCTAATACCCCAGATACCCCAGTTGGTCTTTACCATCAGCCTAGGATCAAACTCGGCAATCTCCCACTTTAAGCTCGCAAAAGGGTTCTCTCCGGGTGTCAAGATCCAATCGAACTCGCCACTCACACCGGGAACACCTTCCAACGACCGGACGTCCCTCTCTACGTCCTCCGCAGAGAACCCGGTCACAAAGAGTGCGCACTTGGTATTCAATATGAGCGGGATGACGCTACCCCATTCCACCTGTGAGGCAATTTGTGGTACGCCAGCATCATGCGAGGACGGGAAGCCAAAGCCCGGGTTGAACGCAAAGAAGACGTCGGAGTACGGATCGAACGGCCCAAACTGCTCGTGCACGTCCGCATATGGGCTGCGTACGCCGACTATGGTGAGCTGGTGGTTGACCGGTGTTGTGTAACTCGGCACTCCATACAATGCCACCTCGTTCCTTGTCCACTGTTGCATAGCCGTCTCCCGTATCTTTGGTTTCCACGTCGTTAGAGTCTTGAGTTCCTCTTCGTCGTCAACTGGCGGTTTGGCCTGTTCCTCTTGCGTTAACGAGATTTTGGGAAGTGAGGCTTCTGGGCCGATCATGATAACTTGAAGGTGAGAAGAAGGAAAGAGAAGACAAAGCTGGTTCCATATATCGTTCGGGAGCGATGATTCGGCGCGAGGGCCGAGAATGAAGATGCGAACTGGCGGACGGTCGAGCGGCGCGTCGTGGGTTTCTGGTGCACCGAGCGGTACGTGAAGACTCGTTCGCAACGCTGAAATACCCGGGTAGCATTAGTGATATTCCTGAGGGTTACTTTACTAGGAGGCTTGCTCACCAACCAGTGACCGTAGCCCTTCAGGAGTGAGACGTTGATTTCGTGTTGTAAGACTACTATGCTTGTGTATCACTCCGGCAATAGAGAGTGGGTATGTGAGAAGTTTACTGAGGTGTCGACCAGCACGGTCGTCGTCGACGGATGGGAACCCTCTCGTGTACCAAAATATATCCCAATTTGAGAACGAGACGGTTTCATCGTATCCAATGGGCCCTGTCATAGACGTAAGTAAGGCGTAACTCATGCTGTTTTGGAAGGTGAAGTACCTGGAAGTGCAAATTCTCGCAGTGCCCTCCCGCTACGTAGATGATGTTCATCCTCATTGACTTCTCTTAATTTTCCGCAGAAACTCCGATGTTCATCGTCCATCTCCCAATGTTCGTGAGTGCAATGAGTCGGCCATCCGCAATTTGCACATTCATGTGCAACACGCCGTTTAGTCCCTTGAATCTTCAAACAAATGGGACACGATGCAAGGCGCTTGACGCGCTCTGCACGAATCCTGATGTCTTTATGAGGCGACTGCGACAACAAATGGAAGAGTTCCGTCGTTTGTGGCTTAGAGGATACTTCTGCCGCGGATTTACGCGCAAAGTTGAATAGAAGGCGATTTAGTGGTGCTTTACACGACCGTAGTGTCGTCCTAGTCACTGCTGGACGCAAAACTGGTCGAAGACGCAACATGGAAGATTTTCGTCGCGTTCGAGGACCAAATAGAAGGCTTCTGGATAATCGGGTATTGTAACGAGGAGGAAACGAGGGCATATTTTACATCTATCAATGGTACTTTGTGCCGTTTATTTATGGTGTATGTAAGCACTTGAAGGAATATGGACCGTCAGCCAGGGACCCAACCCACAAGACGCAGCTACTAGTATAATGTGAGCTGTTCAACGTGTTGTAGTTGACTTCCCATACTCATACTCTTCTCGGAGCATATTATAGCAGCCAACGATCGACTCGCATACTCTTTCAGCCTTGTCTCGGGCTTCTCTTTCACCACCATTGAGGTCGAGGGATCAAGTACTGTGAGTTGGCGAGTTGGCTGGCCTGTCAATTAAGTCGAGAAGCCCGCTCTTTCGAGAAGCCCGCTATTTGAGGTCTCACTGCCTGCCTCCATCCACAACTTCAGGATCCAAGGCTCACGGCCGCGCGAGGCAGCAACTTTGCGAAACCGTTCGCAATAATCAGACGGTATTATGGCCGAGCCACCGCCGTTGGCAGACGAAGGTAAACACGCGACTTTGCATTTCGTGTTGTTCGCGCTCAGCCCATCCTGCTCTGTAGAATCTTCCCCACTTTTGCGAGGAGGTGAAAATGAACCTGCAGAACACCCGTCTCTATACCAAAAGTTGGCCGAAATCACCTCGCAACCGCTTACAGTCATTTCAAAGCTCCTCCTCGCCGTCTGTCTATTCCTCCTCCTTCTTTCCAGTATCTTTGTCGGCCTCTTTGCTGGGGCTCAACATAAGATTAACAAGATTCGGCACACGCCCGTGCCCGAACCGACCACTGTGTCCGTTACTACCACTCAGGAGTTACCAGTCACCCTGACTGAAACTGAGTTAAGCACTAGCGTCTCCGCCACTACAGTTGTCAGTATCACCACAGCTCCGGCACCCCCTATTCCTACGCCCGACCCTAGGACTGTACGTGAGGACGTGCCCTACATTGAAGAAGGAGTGGCTAACTCACATCACCTTTCCAGCTTCCATGCACCTCCACAGAATGCATCGTTCTCGCTGCTTCGATCCTTTCGTCTTTAGACACTTCCCAAGACCCCTGCGAGGACTTCTATCTCTATACCAGTAAGCCGTCTCAAATTCTCTTGTCTCAGGATTACCTTCATTAATACGCCTGTCTGTAGCTGGTGGATGGCTCAAAGAACACCCCATTCCCTCCGATAAAGGCAGCTACGGAAGCTTTGAAGATGTTGCCATCAGAAACACTGTATGTCAACATAACGTGATGAACAACTGAACATTTATGCCTCTCTTCAGCACATCCTGAAGGAGATTCTCGAAACCCCCGTCACAACCGACCTCGATCCCTTCGACTTTCGGTCTTTGACCAATCTCCAAAACCATTACCGCGCATGTTTAGACGAGAACACCATGGATGATCTTGGCCTTGCTCCCTTACTCGACGTTGTTAAGGTCGTTAAGCAACTTTTCAATGGTAGCACGTCTATCGAGCCTCACTTCGCCGAGTGGCTTCAAGTGATTCAGGACGCAGAGAGCGAAGTCGGCAGTGATAATGAGCAACAGCACTTCGACCTTCCACAAGTCATCCTGCATGGAAGGGAGACAAACGAAGAGCAAAAGGATGACAAGAAAGAAGAAAGAAAGGAGAGGAAGAAGAAGGAAAAGGAAGAGAAGAAGGAGCGTAAGAAGAAACAGAAAGAAAAGAAAAAGAAACAGAAAGCGGACGATAAGGACAAGAAGAAGGAACAGAAGCGACTTCTCAAGGAGGCTGAAAAGGCTAAGAAAGAGGGATTAACTGCTGCTTTGGCCTTTATGCATTCGAGAGGTATGTCCAGGCATTCCCCCAATGGCCCGTACTCACTAAGCATTGCAGATATTCCCGCATTATTCCAGTTCGACATCGATGGGGACATTGGAAAGGATCCCAACGCCCTAACACTCTGGTTCAATCAACCCGACCTCGGTCTTCCTTCCAAGGAGTATTATGGAGAGAAGGAGATTCGCGACCTCTACCGTACGACCATCGAGAAGATGCTCTTCACAATAGCGGAGGCAGAGGAAGCTGAAGCGGAAAACGGCCTCAAGTTCCCGCCCTGGCCTTGGCCACCATGGGGCGATGACGATGGCAAAAAATCGGAGAACAAGACCGCGAAGGCCGCACGGCTCTCACGACAAGTGCTCAAGTTTGAGTCTGACATCGCTGCTGCTACGGCGGATTTGTACGTCTCATTTCCTCCATCCGGACCATTGGTCTCTTACAAGTCGGTCTAGGGACGCACTCGAAGATCCAGTAGCAACTTACAACCCTATTTCGTTCACTAAGTTCCAAAAGAAGCTCCCCGAGGTCGAGTTTAACAACTACATCGCGACCTTTGCACCTAGGTCTTTCCCATCCGCCGTGATTGTCACCTACCCACCATACATGTCCAAGCTTTCCGCTATCCTATCTGCGGCGAGCATGGAAACGATCGAGGCATACTTAGTAGTGAGGACTGCCTTGACCTTGGCCCCACGGCTGGGTGCAGGAACGGAGGCGTGGAAGATCAATCGCCAGCTTGTTGAGGTGCTGAACGGTTTGAAGAAAGGAGCTGTGGGTGATCGTGCAGAGTGGTGTGTCAGGGCTGTGGATGATGCACTGGGTTATGCGAGTGGAAGGTTCTTCGTCGCTAAAGCCTTTGCTGGCGACTCGAAAAGCCAGGCAGCAAGCTTGATCTCCAGTGTGTACCCTCACCAGCCACAAATCAGCCGAGACTGACTTACCTTGAAGACGTCATCAACGCATTCAAGACGTCGCTTCCGCACTTGGACTGGATGGACAAGAACTCTTCAACCGCTGCCGCTGAGAAGGTAAATTTCGGGATATAGTAGTAGTCCCACCTCGGTTTTGATGATTTTGCAGGCCAATCAAATCCGGGTCAAAGTTGGCTATCCGATGACTCCCAACACCGAAGTTTCCTACTCGATCTGGCAGTACTACTCCATCGTCCCAATCTCCAACAGTACCTTCTTCCAAAATGCACTGCGGGCCGACACAGCCGAGCAAATCCGCAAGTGGCAGAAGCTCGGCAACCAGAGGGATCCCGGCAGCTGGGAGATGTGGGCCCAGACTGTCAACGCGTACTTTAACCCTCCAGCAAATGAGATCGTCTTCCCGGCTGGTATTCTGAGGGAGCCATGGTTCGATCGCGAGTGGCCTGGATACCTCAAATATGGTGCCGCGGGAAGTATCGTCAGCCACGAGCTTACAGTAGGTACTATTCCTCATTTTTTGATTAGCACATGGCCGATCAAAATTTCATTGTGTAGCACGCCTTCGATTCGAATGGTCGCAAGTTTGATGAACACGGCAAGCTGGCGGAATGGTGGACGAATTCAACCAGCGAGAGGTTTGATGAGATCTCCGATTGTATCTCCAAGCAATATTCTGGTGCGTATTGCGTGACTTGTTGCGACAATAGTAGTTGACTATTTTACAGAATACACGATTGATGATGGCAAGGGCAACAAAGTACACGTAAACGTACAGTGGTTTCTCTTGCTATTGTATTTCTCGTCCTAACCCCCTCTAGGGTAACCTCACCTCCGGGGAGAATATTGCCGACGCGGGTATCATTCAAGCATTCCGAGCCTGGAAGGCTCAATATAGCACTTCTTATGACTTAGGTCAGGAATACGTCTTACCTGGCTTGAATTACACGCGTGAGCAGCTGTTCTTCATTGCATTTGGTCGCACATGGGCACGCAATATGCGGCCGGCCGCTGCGTTACAGCGCGTGCGGACAGACCCCCATTCGCCCACCCAGTACCGCGTCGAGGTATGTACTACACCTTGAGAGCGTTGCCCGTTGACTTACCTTTTGATACAAGGGCACCTTGTCCAATATTCCTGAATTCGCAAAGGCATTTAACTGTCGAGTAGGGTCCAAGGTACGGGATTCACAGTGCAAATAAGCGGATCGAAACTCACAAAGCCCCAGCTGAACCCGCCTCCGGAGAAGCAGTGCAGACTCTGGGCATGAATGTTAATGGGAGCCATTTTATTCTATCAAAGCCCATCTTTAAACATATGGCCCGTAACGTGAGACAGGATCTTCAGTTATAATACCCGCGCTCTCCATTTCAGCCGTGGCCTGTTAGCAATGGCTCTCCATCATCGGGAAAAGAGCAGATGGTGGTGTTAGTAAGCAACAATAACTAGCAATCAGTCGAACGATGGCCGTTCCTCAGTCAAGCTTCATCGGCATCTTGAAGACATGTTGGGAAGGGTCGGGAGAAGAGAGAGGCAGGGAGTCGTCTTGAGAGAGAGTTTCGGTCGTGATCACGGATAATGTTGTGGAGTTTTGCAGTGACGGCATCGCTTGCGATGTTGAATTGTTCATGAGCATGGTTTAGCTTGCGTCCGTTTGCACCATATTCTCGTTCCAGCTCCACAAACTCGGAATAAGAATTTCGTCTGCATTTCATTCGCTGTATATGAGCGTAAATGTTCAGGGATAATAGGTACTCACAATTCTTCCTGCATCATTTCGAGGTGGCCACGAGCATCATGTAGGATCCTCTCTCGACCCGTGAGGATATCACTACGAACGGCTTCGAACCTACATCCGATATTCTTGAGAATCACCTGGCGATGAGGGGTAAAATTCCACACAACACAACATGCTGGATCGTCAACTGACGTCTTGGATGGCACTCAAAACCTGCAAGGTGAAGGGTTAACAGGGTATGGTAGTACTATGACGAACCCGCTTGCCTCCTTGATAGCATCCATTTCTGTCTTGGGCACTTCCTGCTGTCCCTCCTGTTCTGAATCAGATGAGTCAAGTTCTGGATATGGAACCCGGTCAGGTCTCTTCACGAGAGATTCAAATGGCTTCAAGTGCTTCGTTTGCTGCCGTCTGGCTTGAGGTTTGCCCGCACTGGACACTGTCGCAACTTTCCCTTTCGATCTTGTCTCGATTCTGAGAGTCTTAGGTGGTGACTTATTTCTGGGAGAGAGAGCTGGGCGTTTAATTCCACGCGCGATACGCTGTGACGCGACACGCTGGATCGTATGGTAATCAACTCCGTCTCCACGTGATTCGAAACGCAAACTCACCTCTGTAGGGCTGCTGTGAATGCTGCTGGGGTCGTTGAATGCAGCTCGAAATCTGGTATGAGGCAACATGACGCTTTGATCGCTGGCTTGGTTGTTCCACCGATCAGCGGCATGATATGCTTCGATAGTGAAATCCTCTTCCATGAGCTAAGGGTTCACAGTATTTAGGATATCAACCCGTCGAAGTAATGTACGACATTACTTTTTCAATCTCTGGTGCTTCAAGCCTCTCTGGATCTGTTGAAAGATCACGAAGGAATTGGGGTAATGTACCCAACCTCTTGACAGTACCCATAATGGCATGCCCAGATGCCTCCTTGAAGGCTTTCGGAACAGCGAGTACCGGATGCTTGGCTTTTGGTTCTTGGGTGTATCTCTCTTTGTCACTCTCACACACTGTGTCCGTGTTAACCGATTTGTCGAAGCGCAAGCGAGTCTGAGCGGGCTGCCCCTGGGGATCACTCCGTTTGGAAGGACGATCATGGCCTGCTTCAGTATCGCCGTCGAAACCATCGACCTTTTTGGATACCTGATATTTAATAGGTTGCTTGTATGGTGGCTTGCGATCAAAGGGCAGTGCCAGTTCAGACTCAGTAGTTTGGGCAAAGATGGATGTTGTGCTCGCTGTCTCTTGCGGCATAGCTGGTGGTCGTCCCTGCGGGTGTTTCGCATTTGGCACTTGAGATTTTAATGTGGACAGGTCGGGCCCTTCTACATATCTCTGTCGATGTGAGCGAGGTCGGAGCAGGAGGTCGTCACCTTGTGTAAGAGACTGATTAGCTAGCGTTGGTGAAACTGGGATTGTTTGTGGGGAAGGTTGACACGGCACGAGCGGTGGTCTCGCATCGAAGTCTGGTAGTTCCCAAGGAGCCTTGACAGATTTGTGGCTGGGTTTGAATACTGCCTGATTGGCTATATGGTCAATCACGACCACGCACAATATCTACCAGCTACCTTAGCTTCCTTTGGTTCAGGATCGGGTAGCCTGATTGGGACTATGGCGGACTGGGGGCCTTGAACGGTTTCGATCACATGCTTGGTCGGAGAGGTAGAGGAAGGTCCCTTGGGTCTATCGGAAGGTCGCAGAATCGAGGCTACCAGAGTAAGTTCAGGCAAAGGCTTCGCAATCTCACTCAAAGGTTCGCTCACATTCTGGGGCATTTGACTGATCATTGCTTCCTTGGGGAGAGTATGCCTTAGGCTGCCGTCTCGCCTTCTCTTCGACGATGTTATCGTTTGCGGATAGGACTTCTGGCTCCTTCGCTGATGGTTTCACTTGCTCCGATTCAAGGAGTGTTTCGGGATCGTTTGCACTGACCAAGGTAGGAGGGGTCTTGTGAAGCGGATTTGCCTTGGCTATGTTCTGTCGTGTCTTGTACGTTGAACCCATTGGGCGAGGAGATGTCGTGCGTTCGACCGCCGCGGTTTCTGGCTTTGGTCTCTTCGTCGTCGGCTCGCTGTCATCCTCACTCTCGACCACTAGCTTGCGCTTCTTCCCTCTCGTATGAGTGACCTTGGTTGCACCTGCGGGGTTGACGTTGTCGCTCGAGAGATCAATCGTCATTGAAGTGTAGCTAATATTGGCCTTGGTTTTCCTGAATGGTGGTCGTACTTGAGGAGGGGAATGAGATGTAGCGGGAGACAGAGGGACTTGAACTGCCGAAACTCTTTTTGTTGCTCCAGTTTTGCATGGAGGGACACTCCTTGGGCTCGATATGCTAGATTCCATATAAGAAACTCTTGCAGTGTCGAACGAGTGTTGCAAATGGGAATCGGGTCTTGTTTTAGTATGTGATGAGAGTTGCCCCGGCTCTTTGGGTTGGCGTATTTTCGGCTTGTGATTGGAAGACACCTTGACTGGCTGTGTCGCCACAGGAACGGGCTCCCTAGCTTCAGGCGAAAGTTGTACACCAAACACCGCGGAATCGTTCTCGAAAGGATCGGTCTTAGAGCTGTTGTCATAATCTAAGGCGGCATTAGCGTTAAGGAGGGTACATTTATTCAAACGTTCTTACAGCTTTTCGCTCTTTGTGACCTCTATATCAAGCAGTAAGGATGGGCCGAGAGTTTACCAGTAACAGTAATACCACGGACCTCATCCATTGTCCCAATAAATCCTAGCTCAGTGCCTGGTGTAACAGAGAATTTGTTGCACTTGAGCTTTGCTGTTTCATTCTGCACATATACATCCTAGCACCACATCGTCAGGATTTACAGAAAATACGCGGCCAATACGCACCGGGATTCTGAGCTGCAAACACTCGATGAAGCGCACTTGGTCGTGATCGGACATTGAAAAGTTAATTTTAAATGGTGGCTTGGGATCATCTTCCTTGGAAAATTTAAAAGGATAAGCATGTCGGAATGGAAGGCAGCTGAAGGTGATTGTAACTATTTTGCACGTCAGTGGTTTGTTGGGACCATTGATGGAGGGCTGACCAAAGGTGCGTTGGATAGCGATACCGGAAATCGTCTCTACAGCACAGTTCAATGTATCCATCGAGTCCTCCTATGGGTTCATTACGCCAAATTCTTGTCTACCAACAGGGTGACTTACCTCCTCCCATATCACAAGGACGAGCTCCGAATCAATATAAATTCTGTGAATAGGCATCAGAAGCGGAGGTGGACTTGGTTTACAACATACTTGTGCGATGATTTCTGGTTGAGAAAGGTTCGGCCGATGGCAGTTAGACCATTGACATTGAAGCCTTGTGGCCTAGAAGCCTGGAGTAAGAGTCCAAGCCCTACAGTTCGCGTAGCACTCGTACCGAGTAAGGTCGCCTTGCCCCAATAGTTTGATCATTGTCTCGCGCGACTAAGAATTATGAGGATAGAAGAACTAGGGTAGTACACCCCAAACTCACATCCTCCCAAGTATCAGGTTTAGCGTTGTTCAAGATCTTCTCGAGCTCTTGTCGTCTCGCAGTAGGAAATGCGTTACGCATGGCCTTGGCGTTGAAAACACTGCTCATAAAGAGTTTCCTTTTGTTATCCTTTCCAATTGCAGGGACCATCCTAGCGAGCAGGTCAAGCAACGCGTCCAGCAGACGAAATTCTAGATGGGAAGGTTGGAGGCAGCTGCGGCTGAGAGGTACCACATACCCTGACACTCCGCAATGAGGTCTCCGATGGTTTGCCTGTGGGATCATGAGAACTGCCCACGATTGATCTTTAGGCTACTTACCCTCCCAGATGTTTGTCCAATAGCTCCTTGTTCTCTGCGTCTACTGCCACAAGATCTTGAAACAAGACAGCAACCTAGAGAATATCAGTACGATTCGAGTGCTACCAGAAGGAGGACCCACCGAGCGTCTCAAGTCGATTGTCAACTTGCGGTGATTCTTATGTGTCAATAATGGACTAAACGTTGGTATAAGAATATTTGCTAATCCAGTGGCGCTCTCTATTCAAGATAGTCAGGTAAGTTCATTGATGGGGCGGAAATACCGATCAACAAACTTTTGTCGAGTTGTTCCATCGGTTCCATGTATTCCTGTGATGGTAATCCGTGGGCTTTCGGAAATCTCGGTGATGTAATATGCCTTACAGAAAGGCCAGCCAGAATTCCTCTCGTAAGCACGCTTTCCCAATGAGCTCGAGTGCTCGTCGGTGATTTACCCTTTGAATAAATCCTCAAGCGGATTATATCATCAGCAATAGAATCGATAATATCCAAAGTAGGCAGGAGGTGGTGTTGATAACAGGGCTGAATCGTCTCAGAGAGAAGCACGATTAATTGTTCCACTCCCTTCGGAGCACCGACCCTGGCCTTCTTCTGCACGCGTCAGGACGCGTCACAAGAACCAAGAAACATGCTTAAATGTCAGAGCTGGCCGACAACGGGCATCTCAGACGCAGAAAGACTCACAATAGCCGGGAGTTCTTTCTGCAAAGAATGGAAGGCCTTCATCGCCCCCAGCTCCTTCCTTTTGGAT
>Ga0307515_10019803_pt1 | contig 12071 bp, 5 predicted proteins | sample 17_EM_MG_FD_194513 | JGI IMG/M metagenome (GOLD analysis project Ga0307515, IMG submission 194513) | Populus trichocarpa ectomycorrhiza microbial communities from riparian zone in the Pacific Northwest, United States - 17_EM | ecosystem: Host-associated > Plants > Roots > Unclassified | place...
AAGAATATGCAAAATTCCTTGTCCTGCATGCATGCCTATGCCGGCCAATTTCAGTAGCTTTTTATGCGTATGGTGAACATGTACATGCGTCATACGCGATCGTATCCAATATGCTGTGTCCCATCCACCCACTTGTGATCTCTTCTTTTCCAGTCCTAATTTGTGGTATATATCAATGTTGATGTGATGCGGGACAAAAATCAATTGAGGAAGAAGAAGAAGAAGCAAAATAAAAGAGAGGAGAAATTAAGGTCTGTCTACAATTTCTTTAATAAACCATCAAAAGATGTCAATCTCATAGAAATATACACTTAAACAATCTAAAGCAAACCATAATCAAAACATACCTAACAATCTACTAAAATAAGATTAAATCTAAAATAAAATAAAACTAAATCAAATAATAAAATCAAATAAAAATCCTATAAAATAGACTTGAATGTGCTCAATCTCCTAATTAAAAAGTGATAGCTTAAGCTATTTATTGTTTTATTGTTGTTTCAGACTATACATATGTGTGATCTATGACAAGAGTCTATTATCTTTATCAACTCTCTTGGGATTGAAAAAACTCATCCCTATCAAGTGTAGTTCTTGGTGGCTCTAATTCAAACCATAATCAAAATATTACCAACAATTGGGCTAACAACCCACTAAAATAAGATGAAGTCTAAAATAAAATAAAACTAAATCCAATAATAAAACCAAATAAAAGTCCAATAAAATAGACTCGAATGTGCTTATTCTTCTAATCAAAGAGTGACGGGTTGCGCTATTCCTTGTTGTTTCAAGCTACACACATGTGTGATTTATGACATAGGTCTATTATCCTTATTAATTCTCTTGAGATTGAAAAAATTTGACCTTATCGAGTTTAGCTCTTGGCGGCTCTAATTCAAACCATAATCAAAATATTACTAACAATTGGGCTAATTGTAATTGTATATGCAATGTAGCCAATCAGTTGGTTACACGTGTCATTGACCTTGTTCATGTGTGTGTGTGTATATTAATAAAGGCTTTATTTATTTTTAATATTCATCAAATACTTGATTAATGAATCTAATATCTGATTAATAAATCTACAGTAAAGATAAAGTTCTCAGGACAAAAATGATTTGCAAAGAAAATTATAAAGTCATTATAATTATAGGATTCCTATATATTACATCAAAACATTATTTCTAAATGTTCTCGATCAATGTTCTAGTAAGATTGGACATTAATTAGAGTTGTTGAGACTGATACATATCATGTTCTTTTCTTTATGAAAAGAAGCAGTTATTCTTATAAGTTGGGGTATAAGAAATGCTTAGAACTAATATGTAGATGCTTGTCAGATGACATGCACATTGAACTGACCCGTATGAGAACTCCATATGAAAAAATCACTTATATTTATGGAAAGGCTCACGTGACGATTGTGTAAGTGATTCTTAGACTTGAGATCACTCAGTTATATCTTATATAGAAAATCTTATGCTTTAATCCTGACTCTGTGTGTGTCCAATGCCTGGTGCACTGGGACGTGTACCCAATATGGGTGTTAGGCGTACGCCCAATACCCAAAATTAATTAGGTTCACACGCTACACCTGGACCCAATTATGTACGAGCCTAGGCAGCACCTAGGTCCATTCTTTGTTATTGCCTGAACCTAAGGGTAATTGGACCCAAACAACAACCTGGGCCCATTCCTGTTGGGCTAAGGTAATATAGTCATGACCCATTCCGCTATGGGAGAGTATTTTTGGATTTTTAAATGATGTTTTGGCCTGTTAAATTTGATTCTGTTGCTACTTTTAGAAAAAAAAACTGCTAAATTGAGAATGGTAAATGGTAGTTAACTGATTAAGTTATAATTAAATCCTATGAAGGATAATCACTCTTTTTTTTTTCCTGGTCACATTTTCTCTTAAATTCCTTCGTGTTCTCTTGCAAATCAGAATGAAAAGAAGCGTTTTAAGGCTAACTCGTGAGTGAATGGACATGAAGGGCATGTTTCACAAAGCCCAGTTCAAAAGAGCCCAAAACAAATCTTTGTTGCTTGAGGACCAAGCCTTGAGCAAACTTCACATCCCAATATGAAGGAGATGGCAACGGTCTTTTTGTTCATAACTCTGGCCCAGCAACATCCTTGCTCACCTTTATGAGGAGTTCAGCTTCCAAATTGCCACGTTTTAGCGATCAAATTGTGCTAAGAAAGGAAAGAAAATCAGCCGAAATCATTGTCAATATTATCCAGAATCGATCTATATATATATATTGAAAGATGTTTGTGTTACTCGTAGCCTCCTCTGCATCAAGAATAATAGTTTTTCTCCTTTAAAGCTTAAATCAGTCATCGTGCAAAGAGAAGAAGATCGAGCCGAACCTCTCAAAGATTCAAGACAGCCATATCTCCAGCCACCAGTTTGTCACAATAAGAGAGTATAAGAAATATATAAGAAAACGTACAGGGACTGAATTAAGAAAATAAAACAAGTACAGATACCAGATGCACCCTATTATGTTTAAAACTCTAAAACCCTAGTGTAAAAGAAGGGCCTTCCTTCCCTTTTTGTTTTGGGCCGCCACTCTCCCTCTGCCCTTTCTATTTATATCACACACAAAAGAAGAGAAATTTTTTTTTTTTTATCGACCCCGAGGGATCCCAAGACCCCCGAAGCTGTAACAGCCGCCTTTCCTAGTATCGCTGTCAGCGAGTTCTGCCGCCGGAAACCCACTTCCTTTACTTTTTCTTCGATTTTCTTAAAGGTTAGACTTCTTCTTCTCTGTCTAAGCTAAACTTGAAGAAGTTTTCATTCATGGTTCTGTGAATTTTATCTGTTGAATAGTTGCTATTTCGAAAAATATGGTTTTGAGTATGGGATTTATGTAATTAGCTTAATCGACCAGTTGGGTTTCTATGGAGAATCCATATTTCAGTCTTGCAGACGTTATATTATGATTGGGGTTCGGAAATTAGGTTCTGGTTTTAATCTTTGTAGAATTTGTAGTTATTTGTTTCGGACGGTCTGGTTCAACTACATCCCAGGTTCTGAATTATCAAATTTTTTTTTTATCACAGTGTACTCCAAATGTCGGATGCTCAAGAAATACAGGATCAACCAACTGAGGCAATTCCGGCCAATGTGTCTCAAAAGGAAGAGGAATCCCGTGATGAAATGCTTTCTCGGCACAGGTATATTGTTCTATAATCTGCATCATCGATTTATTACTGATCCATTTATTTATGATTTGGGTTCAGTGTTTTCTTTACTATTTTAGGTGTAGCGGAGATTTTTGGTGTTGTGTGAAAACTCAGTTATCACATAGCTTTCTGATGTACCAGTTTTTGTGGGCAGGGTATGAGGAAATAACCATTATTGCTATGATGGTGGTGACCTTATGTTTCATTTGTTACGAGGAGTAGCTATTGTCACTGCTATGGAACTGAGATGCATAGATTACAAAAATTAAGACAAAAAAGAACTGTAGTTTGTAAATGACTTGCACTGAAAGTCTACCTGTTGCTTACCTTAGTTTTACATTTAACATTATATTTGATTATAATATAATATTGGTAATTTCTTCTGCCCCTAAACACTTGGGCGAATTGTTAATTGGTGTTCGTGTCTAAAATTTTTTATGTGAGCAGAAAGGAGATAAGACAGCTGCAGAACAAAGAAATTGAAATGAAAAAGGCAGCTGCAAAAGGTAGCAAGGCGGAACAGAAAGCTAAGAAAAAGTTGGTCGAGGAAGAGGTCTCTCAACTATCTGCAAAGCTAAAAGAAAAACATGCTGAAGAACTTGCTTCTTTAGGTTACAACAGTACTAATGGAAATGAGAGTAGCAATCTTGACAACTTGGTGAAGGCTGTAGCGGGGGTTTCTGTTACCAACCAGCCTGAGCATTCAAAGCCCAGCAAGAGCGCAAAGAGACGGGGGAAAAGAGCTCAGCAAGAAGCAGAAAGAGAACAAAGAATACAAGAAGAGCAGAGCAACCTTGAAAGTGATCGAATGATTGAAGATGAAAAATTGGAAAGAAAGCTTGAACCCCTCGGGTTGACTATAAATGAAATAAAGCCAGATGGGCACTGCCTCTACCGAGCTGTTGAAGATCAGCTGGCACTCCTTTCTGGAGGTTCAGCACCATATGATTACCAAGAGCTTCGAAAATTGGTGGCTGCCTATATGAGGGAAAACTCACCAGATTTCCTCCCTTTTTTCCTGTCAGATACTATTACCGAAGAACACTCTGATCATTCACTCTCAGATAGATTCGAGAATTACTGTAAAGAAGTTGAGTCTACAACAGCATGGGGAGGGCAGCTGGAGCTTGGGGCTCTAACTCACTGCCTCCGGAGGCATATCAAGATATTTTCAGGATCATTCCCTGATGTGGAGATGGGAAAGGAGTACAAATCTGACGGTGGTGCTGGTTCATCAAATGCAAGCATTATGTTGTCGTACCATAAGCATGCGTTTGGTCTTGGGGAGCACTATAATTCTGTTGTTCCAAATTTGATCCAATAGGCATGTAATACTACACCTGTGCATCTTCACTTCATGAGGAACAAGATATTTGTCCGCTCTAAGTTGAATCTTTGGGTTGTGTAGAATTCATTATTGTTAGCATCATCATCATCATCAAGGTTGACAATCGTGTGAATTTTGGAATGGTGGGAAATTTCATCAATATATGTGCACTGTTTAACATTGTCTCCAATTATTTTATTTTAGTAGCTGGATCTGATTGAGGAAATGTATACAGACAGGGCACTAAATTTCATCGACATCTGGTTGATAAATGTAAAGAGAGAAGGATCTTTGGAAGGAATAACTAAGAGCCGGAACGTTGGAGTGTGAAAAATAGAGGAAAACATAGTTGAATAGAAAACAGACGAACTTCCATCAAAATGAAAAAGGAAAATTTTGGATAAGAAAAAAGACGGGCTAGGCCTCCGTCCGGGGGTCAGGCTTGATCGTGTTTCAGTCTGTAGATATATAAACTTGTAGATGACTTGTTGACGGCGCGTATCCGCCCAACTCTTCTGGTCTGCAGGTTTGGTCCCAGACATCATCAGAGAATCTCTGAACTCAAATGTTTTTCACCTTGTTCATCCATAGACAAGTTAAAGCCATCCTCGCTCCATTAAAATAAAAATAAAAAATCATTTCAAGCAAAAATTAAATTAAGCTCCAAAACTCTTAGATTTGGTTAAAATTTTGCTAATAACTCTAGACACCACCTACACTATTCATTCCACTCCACTCATGTCTTAACATTTCGCACCAGTGGTGATGTATATTGCATTTCTACCCGAGTTTGGGTATGTTTGTCTTAAAAAAAAAACATTAAAATATTTTTTTATATATTTTTGAATGATTTTGATTTGAATAAATTTTTTTATATATATATTTCCAATAAAAAACATTTTACAGCCTGAATTTTTTACCATAACTTTCTATTTGAGTCTCGTTTTCATTTATTTTTTTATCAAAGCGAAAAAGGGGTCATTTTGTCACACGGCTGGGTGGGCTGATGATGGGCGGCACCCACATGGTATATGGACCGTGCTTGGCACAATACAATTATTAAATAAATGTCTGGTGGGTTAGAGCCTTATAGCACATTGGTTCCATCATTGGGTTTAGGCCTGGTGGCTGCTCACATGGACTCACACTCTGATTTGGGCCTAAGTACGTCGTGCTTTGGGACACCTCTGGTGATTAATTTACAAATTTTGATCACGTATATTTTAAAGAAGAAAGAATATATGTTTAAAAAAATGCACAAGAATTTTCAATAAGAATAAAAATATATATTTTATTATTATATTTTCTTATGTAGTTTTCATAAATTAATTACTCTTTTATTCTTTTATACAAGCACATAGTTTATGTACGAAGACATGATTTTTTAGTTTTTTTAACTTGTTTTTTAGATTATAATAAATTTTTATTTGAAAAAACATTCTCCTAATAGAAAAAACATATTTCATAAAAAAAAACAAATTTTAACTAAATAAATGCATTTTTTTCTCATGAATTAAATTTTTATGATTCTTACGAATAATTATTTTAATTACCTTAAGTTTTTATTTAAAAAAAACATGTTTTTAATAAAGAAAAAAAACATGTTTCATCAAAACAAGAAAAAAAAACATAAATAAAAAAACGAGGATCTTTACTAAATAAATATAGCAGGTACGATAACTAGTTGCCAATTAAAACTAATTTAGCTACAGATAGAATGCACCCACGTATGCTTTAATTCCTCGTGCCGACAAGTATATCTTGGGCCAAATTGGAATAAACCTCACTCAACTTTAGCAAAAGAACAAATACTCATTTGAATAAAAAAAAATCAGGGATTTTTTTGTTCTTATCATAAACAATATGATTTTTTGAAAGTATTTCTTCTGTTAGGGTTTAATCGAGAAATTGATGAAAAAACTCTTAAAAATCATTCTAACTCCCTTTTTTTTTTCCTTTCTAAGGGGAAAAGGAGTAAATTATGGAAAGAAATATTGAAATATCCTCACAAGATGTTTGTTTTTTTGAACAAAAATTCAGGGGAGGGCTTTCACAATTTGGCCTCCAACTTCTGCAAAATGTGCAGCCTGCCAAATCCCGTGAACATTCACATCATGCATAAAGACAACAAAACATGGAATAATATATATGGAGAACCCACAGAAAACGGCTATCCAAGGCTCGGAGATGCCCATTTATATCACCGTACCATAGCTAGCCAGGGAATTTTATGACACGAACGACATTCAGCTTGCCATAAAGATCAGAGATCGTTTAAATTTTAGATTTAGAGAATCGTTTTGAGCAAAGATGAGTGATCTTGTCATGTGTTGTGAATTCTATTCCATATATACCTGCACTTTTATCTCTAGAAAGATTGTTGAGCATATATTATCGATGAAGTTTCTAAGAACTTTCAGTAGATCTTGAAAAAAGATAAGCATCAAGCTGTCTTGAACCACTTCTATCTGAAATTTCTCAACTTGGCTTTCTAGCTATCTAGCTAGCTTGGTCCATGAGAAAGAGATGGAATCCTAAGTGCTGTACTTTGTACGAACATTAACCTAGGTAACTTAAGCCAATGCAATTCACATGTCTCTGTCATGTGAGGAACTGACCTCGCATTCTGCTTCAGGTTCTATCTGTAGATATATATCCATCCACCAAAACAAAATTTTATTCCTCCATATTGAAACTCATGATCATATATTCTCATGATCGATCCTCTATGTCCTACTTGCAAGGTAATTACAAACTAATATATATCTGTTGCATTGCAAGTGAGAGATTGAGTGAACACTACAACATTTAATAATTTTTCCGAGGGAATGCATAAGTTGGTAATTCTATATTTGTCGCTAATTCGACCGGTAAAAAAATAATTAAAAACTGATTGTTTTATAAATGAAAAATATGCGCCAAAAAAAAATTATCTACTAAAAATATGCGTCAACATTATTCCGCTGACATAATTTCTTATGTGATACTGGCATATGTAGTAATTTTTTTTTAACTCTCTGGAATATATAAACGGATTGCGTCTGTCTGTATTTCCATCAGTAAATCACCGATGGACTAATTTTGTCGGTGATAGTGGTATATGCAATAAATTTTTTTCAACTCTTTGAAAAATACCGACAGATTGAGTCCTTCGGTAACTCCGTCCGTGATAATTAAAAATTAAATTGTATAGAATAATTAAAAAAAATAAAATTGTATAAAATTGAAATATGTAAAAATAAACTTGAATAATATAAAACCCTAATATTTCATTACAATTTTATTTGTACAAATAAAAATTAAACTAGAACAATGGCGGCGGCGGAGGAGGAGGAGGTGGTTGGTCATTTCCGGGACCATACTGCAAAAAACAAGATGCACACATACCACCCATTTGTGATCTCATGTCCATGACCATTTGGCGGAGTTGTTTATAATTCGTCGAGAGTTGCTCATATTTTTTGGTGCGATGAGCCGTGTGTTGTTGCAAGACCACGAACTCCTGAGACTAGGTGCTCGATACCGATTGAGAGCTCCCAATGGTTGAGACACTACGGGCTGCCTGCAAGTTCTCGGTCGTAGTGTTGGAGAGTTCGTACACCCGATTTTTATTGGGTCCACCAGACGATCCTACCTCCATCCATAAATCCGGATCAAAATCCGGGTGGGTCGAAAGATCGTCCCCATATCTCTCCTATTTGATAAACCTTGTACATCAAGTACAACAATAAACAGTAAACGAGAATTCTGTAATGAAATTAAGTACCATGATAGTACTTATATGTGTTTTGAACCACGTGGTAAATTGTTCATCTTGTAATTGAAAGATTTAGGATTCGGTCAGCTGTGAGTTATTAGACAGTAAATATTATCGATGTTGCCTAAAAGGTTTTTAAAAATGTTTGAGTTTGTGATATTACAATAGATAATAAAAATCACAATTCATATAAGTTTAGAGAGAAATACACAAGATAAAAAAACTTAATAAGATTGTATTGTATTCCTCTCAAATCTTTTTGTTTTTTAGTTTTGCTTATTGCATTATTCCCCGTTAACTCTCACCACACTAATTTTCTTCCAACAAATTTTGTGTGTATTTATATATAAAGTGAAGGTGACCATCATAAAACCGGAATACTCGCCATAAAATCATGGACGTATTGATAAAGTCTAATTAATTTCATTAATAAAAAATGTATTGAAAAGGTGAAGATACCATAAACCAGAAAACTCTACATCAGTGACCCTTCGTTTTATCATGAGCCGGTTGAGCTATTATATTCCTGCCCAGGGGAGCTTTCTAGACAGCAGAACGTGGCCATTAATTTCTTATAGCTAGTTTTTGCATGGTACCTTTCATCAAATATACAGAATTTCAACATTCTACGCAGATAAAGAAGAAAGGGCACGTGTCAGAACTGTGATTCTAATTAATTGCTTTCAGGAAAGGGTGGACAAGTGATAGAATTCTTCCACAATGAGAGATCTTAATCTCGAATTCTCAGGAATATCACCCTAGTAAATATGCTTTAAGAGTCCTAGTGCTGTAATCAGCACAATATTGAGTCCATGCTTAATTTAAGGTGAAGTAAACCAAGATACTATAAAGATCGCTAGCCCCATATTTTCTTGTGCTTTTAAGTCAAAGCTCAGCAATTGTTGAAACTTTGAAGTGCTGACCGACCACATATATGCTGCCTAAATATAATATAGAAACTTTCTTTTCTTTTATGATAAAAGACAGGGTTATTAATAAAGAAAAAGGAAATAAATTAACTTGATGATGCTAGCTGATCATAATATAATATTTTTAGTAGGCCTCTTCCATTGTTTATAAGCACTAATCAGGTGATTCATGCAGAGAATATCTGTGTTATTTGTCAAAGTAGATGATAAGGTCATGTAGTGGATCTTCAAAAAACCATCTTCTTGTACGGCCCTTACGTACGTAGTTTTGTGATCTTTCCATGCGATCTTCAATTAAAGGGTGAATCGCTTTTTGACAAGCATCTTCTATATGCAAATTTCTTCTTTTCGTTGCCCTTCTGTCAGCTTTCGGTTGTGTTGCATTAAAATTGTGCGAATCTTTACATGGAAAAGGATAGGAGCTAACAGTTGGATAAACCCAAGTTCCTTCCCCACCTCAGCTTATGCTCACAAAGAAAACAAGGTAGGAGAAATTCAAAGGTATTGGGGTTAATTAAGCCTTTAACGGAATGAAATGGCAAAATGCACCTATGTTCAAAAAGTGCCGTTTATGGCAAAAGGCATCGGGCCTTTGATTTTTAATACAAGACACTCAAGAAACCACCGAGAAATGACGGTACGTACATCGTCAGGGCCAAATCACTTGGTCAATTAAGTCAGTTAACCATCAGGCCGGGGAAGGTTAGAACACCCTTGTGTCACATTGTGTGATATGATAGGTTAAGGATACTGTAGTTAAATTGACTTGGGAATCTATCATTTTCTTGTTATTGTCACATTGTGCATGTTAATTAATTTTCAGGATAGAAAGTATGATTCTACAGGTCAACCTCAAGTAATCATCAGAGTACATAAGGAATCAAATTGAATACATATTCTTAACATTTTATTCCCTTTCAGCTGATATTCTATCAGGGAAAGAAGAAAAGAATGCAAGCTACCCCCTCCGAATGGCTAGTATAAATAGACCATCCAAGGATGACAAGTTCTTCAAAGCAAAGCCCTCTAATTATCTCTCACAACAAACTTCACAAGTCATAACATTCACTTTGCCAACTTCTATTCTTCGTAGACATGGATATGGTGAACAGGTTGGTTGCTGACAGGCCAGTGGTGGTCTTTAGCAGGAGCACTTGTTGCATGAGCCACTCCATTAAGACACTTATATCTAGCTTTGGGGCAAATCCTACAGTTTATGAGCTGGATCAAATACCAAATGGGAAGCAAATTGAAAAGGCATTAGTGCAGCAGCTAGGATGTCAGCCAAGTGTACCAGCTGTTTTCATAGGCCAAGAGTTTGTTGGTGGTGATAAGCAAGTCATGAGCTTACAAGTCAGGAATGAGCTAGCCCCATTGCTCAGGAAGGCGGGAGCTATATGGATTTGATCAAATGGCAGTCATAAGTCAAATTTGCACTTGCTTTAATTCAGTACTGTTTGCTAGTGCTCGAATTTTGATGGGCTTGAATATAGATTATCGAACAAGGCTTTAGATATATATTTTATAGAGTCTCTTGAATACCTTATCGTTTTTCAGCGGTCAGGATTAACTTTTTTTTTTTTTTTTAAATTTCTATTAACCATGTCCTACTATTAATTATCTTCGGTCTGTACTAAATGCTAGTGGATGCTAAATAAAGCAGACTTGTAGCTTAATTACATGATCCATTTGCAACATTGGTTGAGCACATTGGTATTAATTGCCTTTAATTTGCAGAGATTCCAAAATATTTATATAACATGTTATTTAGTTTGTGGGTAATAATTAATCAAGATATTCAAATGAATAGTTTTCTTCTTCTTAGTTGAAGAAGCATCAAATTAATGATAAATCTTAATTACCTGCAAAAATAGTTTAATTAGGGGACTTAAAAATCCTTCGATGATAAAATCAGTAACTTTATGAGAAAGATAATAAATGACTTAAAAAAAACCTTAAATTCCAAGAACAAATAATGTTAGTTCTTGTATTTTAGGGTGATTAATGCTCTAAAATATATGAAAACTATTGAAAAATAAAAAGGTTTTGAGCCTTTTACCCAAATGATTCAGGGGGAATTTATACCCCTGAACTTTGTTGTTTTCAGAGAAGGGAATGGCTGAAAAGTCCCTTGCTTTCGATGGCATTAATAGAGAAAAAATATCCCTTATATATTATTAATGAGATGGTAAGTGGGGTAGATCCTTTAAGAGACCTTTTATACATTTACAAGTATAGGAAGATCATTACCTCTTACATGAATAATTCATGTAATTGTTCTAGAAGTAGGATTCCTTAGTCTTAGATACTCAAGACCTGAGATATAACCCAAGTTAGGTTAAAAGGCGTTATATAAATCTAGAATTGGCTAATTTTGATAGGAGATTTGCTTATTGATTGAAAATTTTTTGTTTTCATTTTTCAAGTGAAGTAAAACTTTCTAAAGATATAATTGCATTGTAGGTTGTTTGTTTTCATATATTCCTTGAAAATGACCCACCACCAGCTTAGAATTATTATGAACTTTCAAAGGATATGCATTCAGGGTTTTAACTAGACACAACCCAGCTAGAAAAACTTTATATTTTGACACATTTTTTGTAGCTAGGAATTCAAAGTGAACCTTATATTTAAAGACTTGCTCTTCTAGACTAATCAACAATATTCCAACTCCACTTCCATTGATATTGGAATATCCGTAAACATAACAGTTCCAAGTGAAGGCTTGTTGTGGTTGTTTAATTGGCGCATCCTGTGTAGTAGAAGCTATAATTGAAGATTGCAGTTCAAATATATCCCTTGAATTCTTAAAAATACACCTATCAATAAAATCTGATAAGGTTTTGTTAATAAAATCTATTAAGGT
>Ga0307515_10019804_pt1 | contig 12071 bp, 9 predicted proteins | sample 17_EM_MG_FD_194513 | JGI IMG/M metagenome (GOLD analysis project Ga0307515, IMG submission 194513) | Populus trichocarpa ectomycorrhiza microbial communities from riparian zone in the Pacific Northwest, United States - 17_EM | ecosystem: Host-associated > Plants > Roots > Unclassified | place...
GCGCTGCCGGGGCCGATGGCCGACCGGCCCTGCGGCGTAGCCGGCTGGCGGAGCTCCTTCTCCGCTTCGCGCAGGCTGCCCTCGGCCTCGGCCAGATCTTCCTGCGCCTGGGCCGTGTTGCCACCGCTTTGCCGCGCGACTTCCAGCGCGGTGCGGGCAGCAGCCACCTTGCCTTGTGCGCTGGCCACCTCGGCTCGCAACTCGGCAGGGGTGCTGGCGATCGTGGTGCTGGTGGGCACCATGTCGATCGGCGACCGGGTGGTGAACGAGAACACCAGGAACATCAGGAACACGGTGAACAGGAACAGCGCCAGCGGCGAGACATAGCGCGTGCGTTGGCCGTCGATGTAGCGGCGGGTCAGCAGGCCTGGCCGTGCCACCAGCAGCGGCAGCGTGCGCCAGCCCTTGGCGTCGAAGTGGTAGAGGCCGTGCAGCACCTCTTCGGCCAGGTGCAGCAGAGAGCGGTGCAGGTGTGCCGGCTGGCCGCAGGCGCTGCAATAGGCGCCCGCCAGGGCAGCGCCGCAGTTGCGGCAGGTCGAGTCGTGGGTGCCCTGGGCATGGCCGTCAGCCCCCGGCAGCGCGTTGGCTGCCAAGGTGGCGGTGGCCAGTGCGCCCGCCGCTTCGATCTCGTCGCTCATGCGCTGGCAGCTTGCGCGAAGGCCGTGGCCAGCTTCTGCTGCCAGGCGCTCTTGGTCGAGGCGTCGACGAAGCTGGCTTCGAAGCTGTTGCTCGCCAGCTGCCAGGCGTGGCGTGCGTCGAGCTGCGGCAGTGCCTCGAAGGTCTCGATGAAGTTCTGGTTCATGTAGCCGCCGAAGTAGGCCGGGTCGTCGGAGTTGACCGTCACGCACAGGCCGGCTTCGAGCAGCGTGGCGATGTTGTGCTCGGCCATGGTGCCGAAGACGCAGAGCTTCACGTTGGACAGTGGGCACACCGTGAGCGGCATGCGCATCGCGGCCAGGCGCAGCACCAGGCGCGGGTCTTCAAGGCAACGCACACCGTGGTCGATGCGCTCGACCTTGAGCACGTCGAGCGCATCCCAGATGTAGTCGGGCGGGCCTTCTTCGCCCGCGTGGGCCACCAGGTGAAGGCCGAGCGCGCGGCAGCGTTCGTAGACGCGCGCAAACTTGTCGGGCGGGTTGCCGCGCTCGCCGCTGTCCAGGCCGACGCCGACGAATTGGTGGCGGTAGGGCAACGATTCCTCGAGCGTGGCAAAAGCCGCCTCTTCGCTCAGGTGCCGCAGAAAGCACATGATCAGCAGCGCGCTAACGCCGAGCTCGCGCTTCGCGGTGTCGCAGGCCCGCGTGAGGCCGGTGATCACCGTCTCGAAGCTCACGCCCCGCTCGGTGTGCGTCTGCGGGTCGAAGAAGAGTTCGGCATGCACCACGTTGTCGGCGGCGGCGCGGCGGAAGTAGGCCATCGCCATGTCGAAGAAGTCTTCTTCCTTCAGCAGCACGCTGGCGCCGGCGTAGTAGATGTCGAGAAAGCTCTGCAGGTCGGTGAAGGCATAGGCCTTGCGCAGTGCTTCAACGTTCGGGTAGGGGATGCTGACGCCGTTGCGCTCGGCCAGCGCGAAGATCAGCTCGGGCTCGAGCGAGCCTTCGATGTGGATGTGCAGTTCGGCCTTGGGCATGGCGCGCAGCAGGGCCGGCAGCTTCTCGCGCGGGATGCTGGCGGCGTTGTCGGGAAGGGTCGTCATTTCAGTTCTCCAAGGTGCCAGATCAGCACACTCCAAAGGTGACGCCGCGCTCGCCGAGGTAGCGGCGGTACGCGGCAGAGCTGCGGTCGGCAGCACTGTGCAGCTCGGTCACGGGCGCCGCCGAAGTGATCGGCAGGCAACGCGGACGCTGCGATTCGAGCACAGGTTTATCTTGCAGGAAGATGGTGTCCTGGAAGTCTTGCAGCTTCTTGTCGCTGGATTCGAAGTCGTTCATCGCGAGGCGGATCCACACGCGGCTGCTCTCGGGAGAGAGCGGGCACACGAAGAGCGCGATCGATTCGCGAAAGTCTGCCAGCGCCACCGAGACAGCTTCGGGCACCTTGGTCAGCACGCAGGTGTAGGGCGCATTCACCTCGTAGGTGTACTCGACCATCGCGCCGTCGGTCGCGTGCAGGCTCGACTGCGGCTGCCAGGCCTTGCATTCGGTGGCGAGAAAGCCGCTGGGCGTGACGTCGACCTTGTACGGAATCATCTCGGTGGTGTCGCGCGAGCCGAGCCAGCCTTCGTGCACGAAGCCGAAGTGCGACATGTCGAGAAAGTTCTCGATGATGCGTGGCGCGCTCGTCGCAACCTCATAGGGCCCGCAGTTGACCTTGCGCAGGCGGGCGTCGTGCTCGGCCGCGAAGTCGGGCAGCAGGCCGGGCTCATCCGCAGGCACATCGGCCTGCAGCGCCACCCACACCAGGCCGTAGGCCTCGCGCGCGCTGTAGGCGCAGGCGCGGTGCGTGGCCGGGGGCTGGAAGTGCGGCACCGCCGGCACCGAGACACATTGGCCGCGGCCATCGAAGCGCCAGCCGTGGTAGCCGCACTCCAGCGTGTCGCCCTGCACGCGGCCCATCGACAGGGCGGCACCGCGGTGCGGGCAGCGGTCGGCGGCAGCGTGCACTGCGCCGGTGGAGTCTCGCCACAGCACGAGGTCCTGGCCCATCAGATGGGTGGCCAGCGGCTTCTCGCCGAGGTCGGTGACCAGCGCAACGGGGTGGAACAGCGTGTTTTCGATCATGGGAATCTTTGATGAAAAAAGCCGTCTGGCGCCAGGGCGTCAGACGGCCTCTTCGCGGCAGCCTTTACTTGGCAGACGGGATCTTGCCTTCAACGCCCTTGACGTAGAAGTCGACCTTGTCTTTCCATTCCTGGTCGGCCTTGGCGTCCTTGGCGAGGCGCTCCTTGCCGGTGCTGTCGACGATCGGGCCGGTGAAGACCTCGAAGGTACCGGCCTTCATGCCGGCCTTGATCTCTTCGATCTTGGCCTTGATGTCGGCGGGCACGGCTTCAGCCGGCTTGATGAAGTCGTTCATGCCTTCCTTCACGCCCCAGACGGTGCGGTCGGTCTTCCAGGTGCCGTCCATCACGCTCTTGACAGCCTGCTTGTAGTAGCCGCCCCAGTTGGCCACGGCCGAACCGAGGTGGGCCTTGGCGGCGAAGGCGCTCATGTCGCTGTCCCAGCCGAAGGCGTACTTGCCGTTCTTCTCGGCCGTTTGCAGCACGGCGGTGGAATCGGTGTTTTGCAGCAGCACGTCGGCGCCGCCGTTGATCAGCGACTGGGCGGCATCGCCTTCCTTCGGCGGGTCGGACCAGGTGCTGACCCACACCACCTTGGTCTTGACCTTCGGGTTGACGCTCTGCGCGCCCAGCGTGAAGGCGTTGATGTTGCGCAGCACCTCGGGGATCGGGAACGAACCGACGAAGCCCAGCGTGTTGGTCTTGGTCATCTTGCCCGCCACGATGCCAGCCATGTAGGCCGGCTCGTAGAACTTCGAGTCGTAGATGCCCATGTTGGGCGCTGTCTTGTAGCCCGTGGCGTGCTCGAACTTCACGTCGGGGAATTCGGAGGCCACCTTCAGCATCGGCTCCATGTAGCCGAACGAAGTGGCGAAGATGATCTTGTTGCCTTGTGCGGCCAGGTCGCGGATCACGCGTTCGGCGTCGGCGCCCTCGGGCACCTTCTCGACGATGGTGGTCTTGACCTTGTCGCCGAACTCGGCTTCGACTTCCTTGCGGCCGAGGTCGTGCGCAAAGGTCCAGCCGGCGTCGCCTGCCGTCCAGATGTAGACGAAGGCAACCTTCACGGGATCGGCCTTCGGTGCAGCGGCGGCAGATGCGGCCGGGGCGGCGGCTGCTGGTGCAGCTTCTTCTTTCTTGCTGCAGCCGGCCAGGGCCGCAATGGCCAGGGCCGACAGCGCCGCGGCTTTCATCAGCGCGCGTTTGCGTTCAACGAACATGGTTTCTCCTCGGGGGTGGAACGGTGGTGGTTGGGGTGGAATGCGGGCAGGGCGTCATCTTGTCATGAACCCGGATGGAAGGGCCGGCCCAGCGAGGCCGGCATGTTGATGCGGATCCAGGTGGGGTTGCGCGAGATCAGGGCGAGCACGACGATGGTGGAGAGGTAGGGCAGCATGGCCAGCAGCTGGCTGGCGATCTCGACACCTTCGCCTTGCAGATAAAACTGGAGCATCGTCACGCCGCCGAACAGATAGGCACCGAGCAAGACGCGTGCCGGTCGCCAGGTGGCGAAGGTGGTGAGCGCGAGTGCGATCCAACCGCTGCCGGCCGTCACGCCTTCGACCCACAGCGGCGCGCGCACCACCGACAGGTAAGCGCCCGCGATGCCGCAAAGCGCACCGCCGGCCATCACCGCGCCGAGGCGAATCCAGCGCACGCGGTAACCCAGTGCATGCGCCGACTCGGGCGACTCACCCACACCGCGCAGCACGAGTCCCGAGCGGCTGCGGTAGAGAAACCAGCCGAGCGCAAACATCAACGCGATGGCGATGTAGGTCATCGGGTGTTGGCGAAACAGCGCCGGCCCGAGAAAGGGCACGTCCATCAGCCCGGGGATGCCGACACTGCCGCGGTCACCCAGTGTCTTGCCCGCGAAATTGGTGCCGACGAAGGCCGACAAGCCGCCGCCGAACAGCGTGAGCGCCAAGCCGGTGGCGTACTGGTTCGTGTTGAGCCAGATCACCAGCACGCCGAACACCATGGCCATCACCGCGCCCGCGGCCGCACCGGCAGCAAACGCAACCCAGTCGTTGCCGCTGGCGTAGGCAGCACCGAAACCAGCGAGTGCGCCCACCAGCATCATCCCTTCGGCACCGAGGTTCAGCACGCCGGCTTTCTCGTTCAGCAGCAGCCCGAGGCCGGCCATCGCGAGCGTGGTGCCCGAGGCCAGCGTCGCGGCGATGAGCAGCGCAATCTCGTTCATGGCGACGCCTTGGTGGTGACGGGAGCGGCGGACTTGGCCACCGCCACGTGCCGCGTGGCCTGCCAGCGCACACGGTAGTTGATGAGCGTGTCGCAGGCCAGCAGCAGGAAGAGCAGCAGGCCCTGGAACACGCCGGTGAGTGCGTTGGGCAGCCCGAGGCGCGACTGGCCGAGCTCACCGCCGATGAGGAACATCGACAGCAGCAGTCCCGAGAACACGATGCCCACCGGGTGCAGCCGCCCGACGAAGCACACGATGATCGCGGTGAAGCCGTAGCCGGTGGAAACGTGCGGCGTGAGCTGGCGCAGCGGCCCGGCCGCTTCCATCGCGCCAGCCAGGCCGGCCATGCCGCCGGAGATCAGCATCGAGGTCCACAACGCGCCGCGTGCCGAGAAGCCGGCATAGCGCGCCGCGGCCGGTGCGAGCCCGCCCACCTGCAGCTGGTAGCCGCGCCACGAGCGGAACAGGAAGGCCCAGAACACGCCCACCAGCGCCAGCGTGATGGCAAAGCCGATGTGCAGGCGCGAACGGGGCACCAGCATCTCAAGCCAGGTGGACGAGTCGAAGGTCTTGGTCTGCGGAAAGTTGAACCCCATCGGGTCCTTCCAGGGCACGAAGACGAGGTAGTTGACGAGCTGCTGCGCCACGTACACGAGCATCAGGCTCACCAGAATCTCGCTCGCGTTGAAGCGGTCGCGCAGCAGCGCGACGATGGCCGCCCACGCCATGCCGCCCGCCACACCGGCGAGCAGGATCAGCGGCGTCCAGACCCAGCGCGAGGCGTGGATGCCCGAGGTGGTGACCCACAGTGCGAGACCGCCGGCGGTGATGGCGCCGAGCAGGAACTGGCCTTCGGCGCCAATGTTCCACACGTTCGAGCGATAGCAGACCGCGAGACCCAGCGCGCACAGAATCAACGGTGTGGCCTTGAGCGCCACCTCGGTGAGCTGGCGAACACCTCGCAGCGGCTCGACGAAGAAGGCGCCCAGCCCGACCAGCGGGTCCTTGCCGAGCACGACGAAGAGCAATGCCGCCACGCCCACCGTGAGCGCCAGGGCAATCAGCGGCGACGCGAACGACATCGCCTTCGATGGCTGCGGCCGGGCCTCAAGCTTGAACATGCTCGGCCTCCGGTGTGGCGGTCCACAAGCCCGACATCCATGCACCGATCTGCTCGATGGTGGCTTGCGAAGTGGCGATGCTCGGCGACACCTTGCCCTGCGCAATGACCACCAGCCGGTCGCAAATCTCGAACAGCTCGTCGAGTTCTTCGCTCACCACCAGCACGGCGCAGCCTTCGTCGCGCAGCTTCAGCAGCGCGCCGCGGATCTGCGCCGCTGCACCCACGTCGACACCCCAGGTGGGCTGCGACACGATCAGCAGCTTGGGCTTGGAGTCGATCTCGCGGCCGACGATGAACTTCTGCAGGTTGCCGCCCGACAGGCTCTTGGCCGCAGCATCGGGCCCGCCGGCCTTGACGTTGAAATTGGCGATCAGCTTTTCGGCCAGCGCACGCACTTCGTTGACGCGGATCCAGCCACCGCGCACGGCTTCATCGCGCGTGAGCAGAGTGTTGGCCGCGAGCGGGAGCGTGGGAACCGCACCGCGGCCCAGGCGCTCCTCGGGCACGAAATGCAGGCCTTCGCGGCGGCGGCGGGCCGGCGGCTGGTTGCCGATGGGTTTGCCGAACAGGCGGATCGAATCCGGCGCGGCGCGGGTGTCTTCTCCGGACAGCGCCGCCATCAGCTCCTGCTGTCCGTTGCCCGAGACGCCGGCGATGCCGACGATCTCGCCGGCACGCACGTTGAAGCTGATGTGGGCGAGGCTCATGCCGAAGTGCTGCAGCTTCTCGAGCGAGAGATCGCGCACGTCGAGCACCGTGTCACCGAGGCGGGCCTGCACGTGCTGCAGCTGCGGCGGCTCTGCACCGATCATCAGGCGCGACAGGCTGGCGTTGGTCTCCTTCGTCGGGTCGACCTCGCCGGTGACCTTGCCGCCGCGCAGCACGGTGCAGTGGTGGCACAGCGCGCGAATCTCGTCGAGCTTGTGGCTGATGTAGAGGATGGAGCAGCCTTCACTTGCGAGCTTGCGCAGCGTGACGAAGAGCTTCTCCACCGCCTGCGGCGTGAGCACCGAGGTCGGCTCATCGAGGATCAGCAGCTGCGGCTTGGTCAGCAGCGCACGAACGATCTCAACGCGCTGGCGCTCGCCCACCGACAGCGTGTGCACTGGGCGCATCGGCTCCACGTCGAGCCCGTATTCCTTCGACACCTGGTCGATGCGCTTCGTCACGTCGGCTAGCGTGTAGCTCTTGTCCAGCCCCAGCCACACGTTCTCGGCGGCGGTGAGGGTGTCGAACAGGCTGAAGTGCTGGAACACCATGCTGATGCCGAGAGCGCGTGCCTCCTGCGGGTTGCGGATCTGCACTTCCTTGTCGTTCCAGCAGATCTGGCCTTCGTCGGGGCGGACGGCGCCGTAGATCATCTTCATCAGCGTCGACTTGCCAGCGCCGTTCTCGCCCAGCACGGCGTGGATTTCGCCAGGCTTCACGCGCAGGCTCACCTGGTCGTTGGCCTTGACCGCGGGGTAGGTCTTGCTGAGTTTGATGAGTTCGAGGCGGAGCATGGAGTGTCTCGTTAGCTCAGCAAGTCATACAAAGACCGTGCCACCACCTTGGTGGCTCGCTTCAGGTCGTCGAGCACGACATGCTCATCTGCGCGCTTGGCGTTCGACTCCAGCACCGTGCGCGGCCCCGCGCCGTAGATCACCGCCGGGATGCCTTGCTCGCAGTACAGCCGCACGTCGGTGTAAAGGGGCGTGCCCGAGGTGGGGATGGGTTCGCCGAAGACCGCCTGGCCGTGCTTCTGCAGCGCCTCGACCAGCGGCTGGTTGCCCGGCAGCGGCTGCAACGCGCGGGCGAGCAGCAGGCGCTTGATGTCGACCGTGATGCCGGCCTTCGACGCCGCCGCATCGGCAATCACCTTGCGGATGGAGGCCTCGACCACGATCGGGTCTTCTTCCGGGATCATGCGGCGGTCGAGTCGCAGCACCACCTTGCCCGGCACGACGTTGGTGTTGGTGCCACCTTCGATGCGGCCCACGTTGAGGTAAGGGTGCGTGATGCCCTCGACGTTCGAGGTGACCTGCTGGTACAGCGTGTTCTGGTGGTACAGCGCATTCAGGATGGCGACCGCGCCTTGCAGCGCATCGATGCCGGTGCTCGGAATGGCCGCGTGCGCCATCTTGCCGTGCACCGTCACCTCCATCTGCAGGCAGCCGTTGTGGGCCGTGACCACTTGGTAGCTGAAGCCGGCGGCGATCAGATAGTCGGGCTTGGTGAGGCCCTTCTTCAAGAGCCAGCCGGGGCCGAGTTCGCCGCCGAATTCTTCGTCGTAGGTGAAGTGCAGCTCGACGCCACCCTTCAGCGGAGCGCCCAGTGATTCCAGCGCGCGCACGGCGAAGGTGTAGCTCGCGAAGTCGCTCTTGCTGACGGCCGAGGCGCGGCCGTAGAGCTTGCCGTCGGCCACGTCGCCGCTGTAGGGGCCGTGACTCCAGCCTTCGCCGGGCGGCACCACGTCGCCGTGGGCGTTGAGTGCGACGGTCCTGCCCTCGCCGTACTTGCGGCGAACGATCAGGTTGGTGATCGATTCGAGGCCGTAGGCCTTGACCTCGTCGGCCGGCACCGCGTGCTTTTCTGCCGTGAAGCCGAAGTCAGACAATAGCTCGGCCGTGCGCTCGGCATGCGGCGCGTTGTTGCCCGGCGGCGTGTCGGTCGGCACCTGCACCAGCGCCTGCAGGTACTTCACTTCGTCATCGAAGTGGGCGTCGATCCAGGTGTCGAGTTCGGCGTAGCGGGTGATGCTGTCTTGGGTCATGCAGGGTGAGCGAGTTGTTCCAGCAGGTGGGTGAACGCGTCCACGCAAAGTTGCGCGTCGTCGTTGGTGATGGTTTCCAGCGGGTTGTGGCTGATGCCCGAGTTGCCGCCACGCAGGAAGAGCATGGCCTGCGGCATCACCTCGTGCAGTTTCATTGCATCGTGCCCCGCGCCGCTGGGCATGCGGTGGACCGGCAGGCCGACGGATTCGACGGCGCGCTCCCATTTCGCCTGCCATTCGGGCGAGCTGGGTGCGGCGCTGGCGCGCAGCGTCTCTTCGAGCTTGCAGTGCAGGCTGCGGCGCTCGGTGATGCGCTTCAGCTCGGCGAGCACGTCGCGCGCAATGGCATCGCGTGCCTCGTCGGTGGTGGCGCGAAGGTCGAGGCTGAACTGGCAGCGCCCCGGTACCACGTTGATCGAGCCGCTGGGCACGCTGAGGATGCCGACGGTACCCACGAGGTGTGGCGCCTGCGCGGCACGCTTCTCGACATAGAGCACGAGTTCGGCGACGGCCGCGGCCGCGTCGCGCCGGCGGTCCATCGGCGTGGTGCCGGCGTGGCTGGCCATGCCGATCATGTCGCCGACGTAGCGTACGCTGCCGTTGATGGACGTCACCACGCCCAGCGGCAAGTCGATCTCGTTGAGCACCGGGCCTTGCTCGATGTGCACTTCGACGAAGCCGAGGTACCTGGCCGGGTCGCGCTTCATCGCCGCTATCTGATCGGGCTTGCGTCCGGCTGCGACCATCGCTTCGCGCATGGTGACGCCATCAGCGTCTTTCTGGTCGAGCCACGTGGGGTCGAACTTGCCGATGACCGCGCCCGATCCGAGAAAGGTGGCCTTGTAGCGCTGGCCTTCTTCCTCGGCGAAGCCGATCACCTCCACGCCGAAGGGCAGGCGCTTGCCCTGTTTGTGCAGCTCGTGCACGCACACCATCGGCACGAAGATGCCGAGGCGGCCGTCGTACTTGCCGCCGTTGCGCACGGTGTCGAAGTGGCTGCCGGTGAGCAGGCGCTTCGAGTTCGGGGCGTCTCCGTGATAGACGCCGACGACGTTGCCAACCGCGTCGACCTGCACGTCGTCGAAACCGCACTCGCGCATCCAGCGTTGCAGCTGCGACTGGCAGGTCTGGTGCGCTTCGGTGAGGTAGGTGACGGTGAGCGCGCCTTGCACGTCGCTGTGCTTGGCCAGCAGCTCGGCGCAGTCCCAGACCTGGTTGCCGAGCATGGGTTCGATGCCGAACTTGTCGTTGAGCCGGATCTCGGCAATGCGGTGGATGTTGCGCAGGCACTCGGCGAGTTCGAAGTCGGCGTGGTTCTCGAGCCGGCGCGCGAAGGTGTCGATGATTTCTGTGCGGGTGAGCCCCGTGCCGCGCGGGCCACGCGCGGCCAGGATGAAGGGCCAGCCGAACTTGGCGTTGTAGTCGGCGTTGAGCTGCTGGATGCGCGCGAGCTCGGCGGGCGTGCAGTTCGTCAGCCCGGATTTCGTCTGCTCGAGGGTCGATTCGGCGGTGAGCGACTTGCTCACCATCGCCTTGCCCGCGAGTTCGGGGTGCGCTCGCACCAGCGTGACGTGCGCCTCGCGGGTGGCCGCCTTCAGCACCTCGATCAGCACCTGCTTGAGCTGCGGCACCGAAGCAAACGGGCGCCGGCGCAGCGCCTGCTCGGCGATCCAAGGAGAGTGCTCGTACAGGCCGTCGAGCAGGGCCAGCGCCTGGTCGGGCGCGGCCTCGTTGAGTTGCTTCAGCGTGATGGGCATGGGGTTCAGAGGGTAATGCGGGCGCCCTTGACCACCGGCTGCAGCGCGCCGACCTGTGCGCGCACGAAGCTGGTGAAGGCGTCGGAGCTGCCCGGGGTTTCGGTCACGCCCAGCTCGAGCAGGCGCTTCTGGATGTCAGCCTGGCCCAGCACCTCGTTGACGGCACTGTTGAGGCGCGCCACCACGTCGGGCGGCATCTTGGCGGGGCCGGTGAGGCCGAAGAAATTGTCGAGTACCAGCTTCGGGTAACCGGCCTCGGCGATGGTCGGCACCTCGGGCACCAGCGGCGAGCGCTTGGCCGAGGTGATGGCCAGCGGCTTGATCTGACCGCTCTTGAAGTAGGGCACGAAGGCAGTCACCACGTCGATGCCGACCGGGATCAGCCCGGCGATCAGGTCGGTGGTCATGGGCGCGCCGCCGCGGTAGGGCACGTGCGTCATCTTGACGCCCATGCTGCGTTGCATCAGCTCGCCGTAGATGTGGCCAATGGACGCCGGGCCGCCCGAGCCGAACTGCATCGTGCCGGACTTCTTCGCCAGCGCTTCGAGCTCGGTGATGCTGTTGATACCTGCGGCCGGATTGGCCATCACGACACAGGGTGCGGAGCCGATGGCGGCGATGTGGGTGAAGTCGGCCAGCGGGTCGTAGGGCTGCTTTTCGAGCGCGAACGGGCCGATGGAGATCGGGGTCGAATTCGACAGCATGAGCGTGTAGCCGTCAGGCGCTGCCTGCGCCACGGCGCTGCCGCCCACGCTGCCGCCGGCCCCCGGCCGGTTGTCGACGATGACCGGCTGGCCCAGCTTCTTGCTCAACTGCTCACCGACAACGCGCGCCACGATGTCGCTGGCCCCGCCGGCGGCGAAGGTGACGATGATCTTGATGGCTTTCTCGGGGTACGCAGCGAAGGCAGGCAGCGCCAGCGTGGCGGCTGAGCCGGCGGCCAGGCGCAGCGCCTGGCGACGGCTCAGGCGGCTGGACAGCTGGAAGCTGCTGGAGAAGGTGGGGGCGCGCATGCGGTGTCCTTTCGAGGTGGAGGAACAGGAGACCGTCTCTTCGCAAGCTTCGGACCCGTTCCAGCCGGAGCCTTCAGCGCGCCGTCGGCGTGAAAGGGTGCGTCTGCTTCCAGTGGCGCGCGATGTCGATGCGGCGGCAGACCCACACCTTGTCGTGCGCCAGCACGTGGTCGAGAAAGCGCTGCAGTGAGGCGATGCGCCCGGGCTTGCCGAGCAGGCGGCAGTGCATGCCGATGCTCATCATCTTGGGAGCCCCTCGCTGATCACCATCCTGGCCCTCGGCATACAGCGCATCGAAGCTGTCGCGCAGGTAGGTGAAGAAATGGTCGCCGGTATTGAACCCCTGCGCCTGCACGAAGCGCATGTCGTTGGTGTCTAGCGAGTAGGGCACCACCAGGTGCTGCACGGTGCTGCCATCGCTCTTGGTCACCGGCATCCAGAAGGGCAGGTCGTCACCGTAGTAATCGCTGTCGTACTCATAGCCGCCCTGGTCGACCACCAGGC
>Ga0307515_10019805_pt1 | contig 12071 bp, 1 predicted proteins | sample 17_EM_MG_FD_194513 | JGI IMG/M metagenome (GOLD analysis project Ga0307515, IMG submission 194513) | Populus trichocarpa ectomycorrhiza microbial communities from riparian zone in the Pacific Northwest, United States - 17_EM | ecosystem: Host-associated > Plants > Roots > Unclassified | place...
CTTCGCTTATTGTAGTAATAACAATATTTTAGGCTTATATCCGTAATTTACCTAAAATAGTAATATCTCTATGCCTTCCTATAGTGTCGCATTGTATATGTAGGTTACACAAGGTGATATCACGTAGCTACGGTTCGTAGATAGTATGATGATTGTTCTTCTTTTTGTTGATTGATGTAGGAATAAGGAAAGGGGTGAGGAACTAAAGGTTCCTCACCGCGCTAGGGCCACGTTGACACGTGACGACCGCTTGCCTCATTCCCGACAGTATATAAACTATATAACTAGTAATAGTAATACCTAATTATTCTATATGTAATTAATATAATATCTTAAATACTATTCTAGCGTCTAATTTAATCTTTCTATTTATCTATCCGTCTACGGATAATATATAGTAGAAGTTACTACTCTAACTCCCTATTTCGTTAAGAATACTTCCTAAAATACTACTATAAATCTTAAATCTCTATCTAATATAATCTTATTTAGTACTCTATGCCTTATAAATACTTCTTTAACGTAGATTCTAGCAATATCTTTCACTAAGATTTCTTCTATATATGCTATAAAGTAGTCCTATTTAGTTAACTTGTCTACTATTATAAAAATTATATTATACTCCTATCCGGTAATAGGATCTCTTAACTTTAATAACTTTATAATAAAGTTCTATAATATTGTCTCCTATAGGCGTTCTAATATCTTAATAGGCTATAGCTTTCTATATAGCTTATACTTTATCAGCTTATTTCTCTAGCAATCTAGATATTTCTTTATAACTTTTCTTACTAAGCCTTAGATTCTATAAATAATATATTTCTTTTAAAGTCTTAACACTAAGCCTATTACTCTATTATATCCTTATATTATTACCCTATAGAAATCTTTAACAAATTATTTTGCTATTCCCCTTAAGATATACGTATTTGTTCTCTATTTATACTAATCTATTTCTAAATCCTTATATTACGCTTTTTAGATCCTTTTTATCTAATTAATTTCCGGTAATTTATACTCTTAGGATAATTATATCTAATTAATCTATTACTATTTTTGCGTAGTATTACCCCTAATGGCTTCTTATTATTTTATAGTTTGGCTTTTCTACTAAGTACGTCTGCTCTTATATTCCTAGTACCTTTAATATACTAAATCTTAAAATAGTATTCTATAAGCATCTCTGCCTATTTAACCTATCTTTAGTTAAGTTCTTTTATTATTAGGAACCCTATTAGGTTCTTATAATCTATTTTAACTATAAATAGTTTCCCTATACCTTACAAGAATACTCTCTATTTTTTTAAGTACTATAACTATACCTAATAACTCCTTATTATAGATATTATAGTTTAACTCTAATAGTGTTATCTTCTAACTATAGTATACTACTAAATACTATACGTTTCTATACTTTTATAGCAGATATACTTTTAGTATAAAGTCTAATATATCTATTTTTATAACTGTCTCTAATCCTATTTAATAGATTTTAAGGATTGGTTCTTAGGTAAACAATTCCTTAAGTTCCTTAAATAACTTTCTTTACTTATCCTCCTATACCTATAGTTTCCCCTTCTTTATAAGCCTAGTAAAGGGTTTAATATTCTTTAACCACTATACTATAAACCTCCTATAGTAGTTACAAAACCCTAAGAATAACCTTAACTCATTACATTTTCTAGTTTTTACTAACTTACTATAGCTTTTATCTTCTTTAGGTCTATATTAATATAATCTAGTTTAATAATAAATCTAATAAAATTGGTCTTCTTAGTAAAGAACTTGTATTTTTTAATTGCCACTAGCATCTATTCTTTTTATAGTCTCTTCAAAACCCATTTAATATATTCTCTATACTCTTCCTTAGTTATTAAGTAGATAATATTATTATTAAAATATACTATAATAAACTTATTAAGGTATTCTCCTAATACGTTTATAAATCTAAATTATATAACAAATAGTTTATATAGTCCTTTCTCTAACCTAAAGGCTGCCTTTCATTTATTACCTTCCTTAATCCTAATTTAATAGTACGCCTATCTTAGGTTTATCTTTATAAAGATTTATACGTTACTTATCTAATCCTAAATTTCGCTAATTAAGGGTAAAGAATACCTATCCTTCCTAGTAATGCTATTTAACTATCTATAGTTAATATATAGTCTAAGCTTTCTATTTTTCTTTAGTATAAATAGTACTGGATAACCTAATAATAACTATAATAGTCTAATATATCCCTTTTATAGGTTTTCTTAAATAAACTCTTTAAGTGCTCTTAACTTTTCTTCTATTAGCTTATAAATTAGAAAGAACTTTAAACTTATTCCTAGTTTTAGTTCTATTTTATAGTCCTATACTATATACTTTAATACCTTTTTACTTTCTAGGCTCTATACCTTTTTACTATACTTATAGTATCTCTTTAGTATATAGGATAACCCCTTCTTAGTTTCCTTATATATCGCTCCGACCTAATACTATATTAACTTAGTTACTATACGCCTCTAGTGTTATTAAATATCTTTAATATTAACCTAACCTATAGCCTAATTAATCTTTATATTATATTTCTATAACTAAGGTATTCCTAATACTGCCTTATCCCATCCTAATAATAGGATATTAAAAGATATTTTAGTTTATCTCCCTTTAATAGTTATCTAAATAGGTCCTATTTTAAGATTAATAATACCTCCTCTATAGGCTATTAGATCTCCTAAAATTATAACTAATAGATAAGAGTGCTTCTTCTATCTATAAGGTAGTCCTATCCGTTTTACTACTACTAGTAAGATATAGTTCCTTATTACTCTACTATCTACTAGTACTTTAAACTATTAATCTTACTAATTAACTCGTAAATTTAGGTACCGTTCTTAAATTCCTTTAAGGGTTTAAGGCTCTACTACTAGCTCCCTTTAGTTCCGTAGGTCTCTACTTTTTCTAACTATTAGCTATTTAATCTTATTATACTTAGCTTACTCTTTAGCTAATACCTAGTTCGCTTTTTATCCTCTATATATTATAGATATATATTTTTTAGATATTTCTACTACTATCGTCCGTCTAAGCATTTTTCTATAAGGAATCTTTCTAGTTAAAGTATTAAGTTGCCTAACCCCTAAACTTCCATTAGATGCTATCTATATATATATTTAGCATTCTAGTATTACCGCTTCTCTAACGCCTAATATATTCTTATAGGGTACTTCTAATTCTTTTCTTTTAGATTTTTATATATTTTGTATATATTATCTATATATACAATCTATACTAATATATAATACGCTAGGTGCTTTAGGTCTACTCTAAACTTATTCTTATTTTTAAGTTTAAACTTCTATCTTATTAATCTAAACATTGCGACTTTATTCGCGGGTACTAAGATACGTCTCTTACTTTTTTAGTTCTCTAATTATTCCTCTAAATCCTTTAATATTATAATTAAGGCTCCCTTAATATAAGTTATAGCCTTTTCCGTAATTAGGTAGTCTTAAACCACTTATTTATTTAGTTATATATAGAAATCTTCCTACTTATTATTATGTTGCTACCTATACTACTTTTAGTACAGCTCCCTAAGTATATACAATCTATTCGTAAGGAAGTTCTTCTTATTACTATATTATAACAGCCCTTTATATATTATTCTTTAAATCTAGTTAGAATTTTTAAGTCTTCCTCTTATTCCAGTTTATTTAACTACTTTACTTTTAGTGTCCCTGCCCTTAGCCTATTAGTAATTCTTTATATAGGTACTCTGTCTCTTATACGACCTAATATACTAGATCTCTTATCTAGTTTCTATTCTTACTATATAAGGATTCTCTATCTAAACTCCTCTATAGTTTCTTTATTTACTTACCTTATAAGTAAATCCTTAAAGTCTTCTTACTTCTTAATTATAGTATTAACTCTTTAATCCCATTACTAAGTCTTACTTATAATTTCTGTAATAGTCCTTATTCTATTACTAAAATCTTAGTTTTAAGCTTGCTTCTTTCTTAAGCCGTACTTTAGCCTTAGTCTAATTAGGCTTCTATAGTATTTTTATCTCATTTTAAAAGTCTTGAATTTTACTTATCTTACTTTAAGAATCTTATACCTTTAGGAAACTCTATCCTAAGCTTATTTATATATCTTTAAACTAAGCTACTACTCTATTCTATCGGTTATTATCTATTATAGGTTCTTAAGCTTATCTTATCCTATTTTAGGAATCTTAAGTATTTCTTATCTTATTTTAAGAATTTTAAGCCTATAGCCTTTTGCCTTTCTTAAGTGGTAAGCTAGCACTAGCAGTTATCTACTTACTTAATCCCTACTATTAGATATTTCTCCTTCCGTCTTATAAAGCGATAGATGCCGTATTTAATAGTATTATAATCTCTATTACTAATCCTTATTCTATAAAGGTCTTAGTCTTTACTTCTAATATAACTATTCTAAGGTCTATACACTTCTAGTAAGCTACCTCTATTACCTTATTATTATTAAATATTTCGCCTATATTAAATTTATTGTCTTTAATATCTAATCTATAAGATAGTTCCTTAGTTTCTTTAAACTCTAATAATTTTAGCTTCTGTAGCCAATAGCTTACGCTATGCTTAGCGTCTTTATAAACTTAGTATATGTTATTATAATAAAACGCAAAACTCTTAATTAAACACTCTTTTGTTCCTCGCAGTATACTATTATCCCTCTATATATATCTCTCTTCTACTAGTCTAGTTTCCTTTACCGTATAGTTGCTTTAACTATCTTTATAGTTTTTAGCAAAATAACCTTATTTTCCGTAATTTATATAAGCTCCTTCTTTAAACCATTTTTGCTACTATAGAGTCTACCTAAACGTCTTCTGCTACTAAGATCCCTAGTTTAGCCTTTGCTCCTTAGGTCTATAATTACTTAATTTTTACCCTCTAGGTTTTTATAGTTGCTTTATCTATCTCTTATAGGCTTCTTTAGTACTACTTAGGTCTATTAGCTTTACGCTATACTATAGTTTCTAGCTTAGTTAATACGTACTTTACGCCTTATATAACTATAGAACTCTATCCTAACCCTTCTTAGTCTGTTCCCTCTAGTAGATCCTATTATTAATCTTAATTACTTAATTAATTAACTCTCTAAGGGTATCCGTATCTTCTATTAGAATAATTACATCCTAGACTTTTACCTTAAGTCCTTATTTATACTATGCTATAAGCGTTTTATTATTCTATTTAACCTATATTACTAATATTTAAAACTATATTATATACTTAATTGCTAAAGTTCTTTATACTAGGTTTTAAAGCTTTTTTTTACTATAGTAGTTGCCTCTAGGTTTTTAAATATTTACGATAGGCGTTTTACGAACCCGTTCTAACTTATAAATATATACTATACCTCCTGGTTAATAGCTACTATACTATTTTCCTATACTTCCGTTAAATAAGGCTTAAATTACTTAAGTACCCTCTCCGTTAAGAATAATCCTACGTAAGTAACTTAATCTATAAGCGTTACTAGCTTCGCTCCTTCTTACGTAACCTTAAAGTATATTTACGTAAGAAATCCCTTAAGCTTTAACTTCTTTCCTAAGAATCGCTTAATAGATAGTAGCTTAACCTTTACTACTCTAATTCTATTAATCCTTTCTTTAAGTATCCTATTATTATCTGTTAATTAATTAGCTATTTTCTCTAGCTGTCTAACTATAGCTAGCTAAATATTAGTATCTGCTATACTAGTGTTATTACCTAATCCTAAGGTAGTTACTGCCGTTAACGCTATTATAACTACTGCTTTTAGTAGCATATTATTTAACTTTATTAATACTGTAACTATAATAGTAAATATATAATAAAGCCTAGTAGGAAATACTACGGTAGACTTATTAATAGGCTAGGTATATAGGTAAATAAGAAGTTAATAATGTAATAATAACTAGTAGAGTAGTTATCTAATAGATTAACTCTAATTATATTCTAAGATTTACTATAAAGAAGAGAACTATCTAGGTAGGGACTGTGGTCCTTTAAATATATAATACTACGCCTAAGAAATGTACTGAGTATGTCGGTATGTTAGTACGTCGGTATACTACGTTCCTATATTCCTATATTCCTACGTTCTAAACTTATAACATAACTAACCACGTAACTCGGCTACCTCTCGTCCCATAGTTTAACTAGTTCCAGCACCTCCCGTGCTTCCACCACTTAGTCCGTTTATATCTCTTCTTAGTAGTTCTACTACCGCTAATATAAGGTCCATAATATATATACGGAACTGCGACAGCTGCCGTAGATTTATAATCCTATAAGATAAGACCCTAAGACTATTAAAACCACTCCTAATACTAAAACACCCCTAGTAGTATATCTTTATAAACTTTTATAAGCTACTTATAGACCATAACGGATATAATACAGTTATAATTCTAGTTAACCGCTTTAGCAAGCACCCGTTCTTAATCCCATATTATAAAAATATTAATGCTATAAAAGCAGCCTAACTATATATTTACTATACTACTAAATTTATAGACTACTAAATACTATTATATTTAATTACGGGCCGTAATTTATATCGGCTTTTTAGAATAAGTTTACCTGAATCTTAGGCATTAAGCTAAAGCTTTTTATAGTATACTATCCCTAAATAGATGGTTAGACGGAAATTATAAATTAATGCTTAGACTAGAGACTTTGGCCCTTTATTAACTACTTTTAAGATAACTAGGCTAAACTGCTACCCCTAATAGACTATACCTAAGCAACCCTACCCTACAACTCCATAGGATTTGCCCCTATTTAACTAGAAATAGGCTACTTACCCTATATAAACTTTAACTGGAAAAGACTAGAAGGACCCTAGACTATACGCGAAAAACTATCTTATAAGGAAGCATGGCAGTACACTAAGCGCTTAAAAGAAGCCTAGATGGTAGCCTATATAAATCTAGAAAAGGCTTAGAAATTAATATAATAGTAGGCAAATAAGCATAGATAAGAGCCTAACTTTACTGTAGGAGATATAGTCTAGGTTATAATAAAGAACTAAAAGATAAAACGACCTAGCCGTAAGCTAGACTATTAGATAGTAAAACCGTATAAGGTTCTTAAGAAAATGGGTAACTTATATAAAGTAAAGCTCCCAGATTTAATTAAGGTTTACCCTATTTTCTCTTTAAATAAACCATAAAAAGCTATAAATAACCTATTGCCTAGATAAAAGAATAAACCTCCCCTACTAATTTAAGTTAATAGCGATAATAAATAGAAAATTAAAGAGATACTAGCCTATAAGCTTATAAGGGAAATATTAAAATATTGTATTAGTTAGAAAGGGTATAATCTAGACCCTACTTAGTACTATATATAAAACTTTATAGGTAGTCCCTATAAGCTTTAAAAGTTTTATAGCCGTTACCCTAATAAACCCGGGCCCCTAAAGTACCTTAATAAGTAGATAAAATGCTAGAATAGCGAAGACAATAAGCTACCTATTGAGTATAAAGACAAGAATACCCTACGGATATATAAAGCCTAAGGGTAGGCTTTTTTAGAGGGGGGGGGGTAATGTTACGGCGCTGGTAGAAACTGGTAGATATTGGTAAATTATAGTGGACAATCGCAGACAGTTTTAGATAGTTTTAGATAATTGCTATTATGTGACTAAAGGATTATATATAACGTTAAGGGGCGCCGCCCTCCGTCTCCTTTCCTTTCTCTAGCTTTAGATCCTTATTTATAGACTACCAATTATATAGGCTTGCGCGTCCCTCTTACTATACTCGTGCCTTAATTAACTAAGTCGCTAATAGTACATAGCTATTTAAGTCCTTATCTAAAGTTAGTAGAAAGCGATTTATGAGCTAGTTAAGGAAATTATCTATATTAAAGTAGCCCTTTTATACGCCTATATAGTCTAGCTAGCTAATAAGTAATATTGCTGTATAGATACTTTAGGTACGTCCTCTATAAGTATTAGCCTTATATTAAGCTACTTTGCTAATTAGAGCGTACGCCCGGTAACACTAGCCTATCTTTTTATTAAATATTAATTTATCTAGGGAAATAAGATCCTTGGCGTTAAATTAAGTAATATTTTTAAGGTAGCCTAATTATAGAGGCTTATTAGTACGCAGAGACTGCCTATAAGCTCCCTTACAATTTTACCTATTTCTTTTTAATATACGCGAAACAGTTAGCTATAAGATAACAATCCCTTACTTAAATACTAGCTAGTATATAATCTCTTCCTACTACCTCTAACCCTCTATTTTTTTATCTATTTTATAACCACTAGTTTATTAGCTCTAGTAAGATAATAAGGCCTTTTAAGCTAGCGAAGTAAAGGCTTTATCGCGCTCCTATACTTTAGTAGATTATTTTAAATAATATATATAGTTTTAACTTATTTTGCTCCCAGACCTTCTTACTAAGGCTTACCTTGCCAAGCCGCTAGCCGCTTTTAGTAAGACCTTTATAAGAAGGTCTAGTATATAGTTCGAATTTTTATTAGTCCCGCGTGGGGTATTTAGGCCTATATACATCTACTTTAAGCTAAATTATCTCAATTTTTATAGCTCCCTAAGCTATTCCTAATGGCTAGAATTACCAAATTATACCTAGCAAAGAAGACTACATTGCCCGATTTGCCCGATTTGCCCGATTCCAATTTATTATCTTATTATTACGCCCGACGCCCCTAAGTTATAGCAGCCGCACCCCTCTTATAACTACCGTCGTATCCCCCCTATTATAGCTAGAATACCTAAACTAATAAGCTAGCTTTAAATAATAATTAAGGTTTACTAGTAGGTATAGATTCGCCTAATAGAAGGGGGTAAGCTTTAGGTAGAGATTTAGTAGAGCCTTATATAGAGCTTTATATAGAGCCTTATATAGAGCCTTATATAGATATATAGGCGTATAGATATGCATATTTATACTAGTAAATAATTGTAGGGTTTATAGAAAAAATTATATAGTAAATTATATAAGTGTTTAATTAATTGTTTATATAGATATTTATAAAGTCTTTTTAGTATATTAGTACTATATATTAATAGGGCTTTAAAGGTCTATATTAAGCTTTAAGCTTAACTATATAATTATTTATTATTGATTCTATTTATTGCCCGATTTGGTCCCTTTTTAGGTCTATATAGGCTGCTACCTTTCTATATAGGAAAAAGCCCCGTAAGGAGAAAAATCTAAGGATTTCCTTTTAGCTAGTCTTACGCGTTCGGCCTTCGCCTAGCTAGTATAGCTTTATATCTTTTAAGTCTGCCTTATATATTATACTTTCTAAGTATATTAGAAGATCTAAGGGGGGGTAAAGAGAGGGTCTAGCGATTTGCTAGTGAGCTGCCTATAGCTAGGTAGAGGTGTTTAGTCCTTAAGGGGCTAAAATAGGGCGTATCCTTTAATGTCCTCCTATTGGATTTTGTGTGCTATTTAGAATTACTAGAGGATTCCTTAGCCTATAAGCTATTTTACTGCTACCTATAGGCCCCTACTTATAAAGAGTATTTAAGTAATATTGTTTTTACCTATACTAGTAAGTAACTAATCCCTTACTAAGCGGTGGCTATAAAATAGTAGTATATAGCGTACTAACTAAACGGGCCATCCGCATATATATTAAGGTATAGTATTTAGAATATAGATACTTACTAGCTATACGTTTAGGCCTAAGATCTTTATCCGTAGTAGGAAGGCAGCTATAGATTCTGCCTTTATTAGTCCTTTATATAGGGGGAGAGTTAGTATTAACTATAGGGTGTTCTATATAGCTACGTCTTGTATTTTCGCTACCTCCTTCTATTATTGCTTCTATTTAAGGTCTACCTATCTTATAATTAGTGTAGTAGATCTCTATCTATACTAATAGCCTCCTATTCTCTATTGCCGTTATAGCGCTCTACTAGTATATGTAACGGAACCTTATAGTAAGAACTACGGTAGGTCCTGTTAATGGGCTAGGTATATAGGTGAAGCAATAAGTTAACAACGTAATAATAACTGGTGGAGTGGTTGCCTAATAGATTAACTCTAATTGTATTCTAAGAATCACTATAAGGAAGGAACTATCTAGGTAGGGACTATAGTCCTTTAAATACACGACCGTACTTCTAAGAAATCCTTCTTATACATAATATACGTAAGGTACGTAAGGTACGTAAGTACGCTCGCTACGCTTGCTACATCTGCTACGTGCAGCTTACGTAACCGTCTTATTATTCCTTATCACATGGTTCTACCGGCTCCATCCTAAACCGTGCTCTTATTAACCAACTAGCTTCTTCTAACTCTTCTCCAAGTAGTTGTAATATTGTACTTAAAGCGTCCGTAACAATATAGCGTTAGGTCTCCGCCTAATAGGCTAGTAGTTCCCGTATTTCCTTTTTCTTTCTTTATTACTTATAGGTAGAGTGCTTCCTAGCTAGTATATTTAGGCGTATTGCCCCTCTAAGGGGCCCTTGCTCCTTATATATGTCTTATTCCCTATATACGTTTTAGTATTTAGTATATATTTTCTTCTACTGGTGGCCTTATACTGTTACTACTCTCTATATAGTAGTTATGTTAATATATAAGTCTAGTAGTAGGACTACTACTTCGCGTTTTAGCGCGGCGCGTGGTGTTTTTTTATAGGCCCCTATAGCGCTATATAGGCATTAGTTTTATAGCTTAGCTAATAGCGCTAGGGAGCTTTTTATTAGCACCTTGCCGCCTAGCCCTAGGCCCTAGATCTGGGAGCCGTATAGCATTGTTGGCCTTACTACTACTATATATAGTAGGCATATATATCTAAACAAAGGTCCTTATATTAAAGCAGTAATTTATAATACTACTAAATATACTACTGCTTCCTTATAGGTCGCCTATATAATATACTTATTTTAGTTTAGTTTAGCGTCTACCTAGACCCTTAGGATTTTAAGGGTGACTTCTAGTTTTACTTCGCAGCCCTAGATATTTACTATTAAGGCTAGGTCGCTACTTGCCCTCCTTTTCCTTATAAAGTAGATAAGCTAGTATTTATCTAATGCGAATTTGGCGCCGTATTATTTTGCCCATATAATGCACCTATTATGCACCTAGTTTAGCCTAGTACAGTTTTCTATAGCTATGTTTCTCTATATAATTAGGTTTATATTGTCTATAAACCCTAAGGCGATTATATCCTAGCTATTATTATATATCTTTAGTAGTTTAAATATAAAGAAGAGGAATAGTATTAGTAATAGGGGTGAACCCTATAAGATTCCTATAGGTATTAGTATTAATTCGCTTTTGTAGCCCTTAATTATAATTTTTATAGTACGCCCTATTTGGAAGGCTTAAATAAACTTAATTATCCAGTTTAGTAAGCCCTTATTTCTTAGGATTTATAAAAGTCTCTTATATAATACGTTATTAAAGGCTCCGCTTAGGTCTAGGCTTAGTATAAATACGGTATATCCTAAGTAGGCTTACTAAGCCGCTTAGACACTAGAGGTTATTAGGGAAAGGGCTAAGAGGGTTAATTGTTTCTTTTTTGCGCCTATTTATATCTATAATAGTATCTCCTATACTTCCGCCGCTTTCTATATATATTCTATAACTATCTTTTTTAAAAGCTTTTCTAAGGTATTCTGTAGGGTAATTAGATAATAGCTTCCTAGAAGGGAGTAGTTTTTCTTTTTTACCTTTTATAAGATAACTATGGTTATTGCTTTAAAGTATTTAGGTAGTTTGCCTTTCTAGAGGCAGGCAGTAACGTCAGGAAAAAAATTAGCAGCATTTAGCTAGCATTTTTAGCATTTCGCAGCATTTCGCAGCATTTAAAATAGACCATACGCATTAAGCAGCATCTTGGCAGCTATATATATATATTATATATAAAAAATTTATTCTTAGATAGATAATTGGATATAGTATATTATATAATAATTTTTTTTATAAATTACTTATAAATTACATAAGTTATTCTACTTCTAAAAAGAAAATTAAAAAAATTAAAACTTTTTTTTTAGAAGTAGAATAACTTATGTAATTTATAAGTAATTTATAAAAAAAATT
>Ga0307515_10019806_pt1 | contig 12071 bp, 5 predicted proteins | sample 17_EM_MG_FD_194513 | JGI IMG/M metagenome (GOLD analysis project Ga0307515, IMG submission 194513) | Populus trichocarpa ectomycorrhiza microbial communities from riparian zone in the Pacific Northwest, United States - 17_EM | ecosystem: Host-associated > Plants > Roots > Unclassified | place...
CAGTTGTAGTTATTTGCTGCAGGTGGGGCAGCAGTAGTCGAATTAAGGTTAGCTGCAGGCGTAGCAGCAGTTGTCAGTTGTAGTACTGCGGGCAGAAGCAGTAGTTGTCAAATCGGATCAACTGCAGGCGTAGCAGCAGTTGTCTGTTTGGGTAGTAGTACGGTACCAGCGGCAGTAACGATAGTGGTCAAGCATAGAGCTCGTCTATCGGTTGTCTTATAATAGCAGGTCGAACGTAGAGCTCGGGCTATCGAAAAGTCGTGGATCGCAGGCGTATCGGCACGATCGTACGGTCGGAAGACTGTAGGCGTATCGGCACAGTTGTGGTCAGGTCGTAGTAGCAGGCGTATCGGCGCTACTGTTGTCTAAATCGTATGCATATCGGCACAATCGGTAGTTAATAGCAGAGTAATGCCAGCGTCGGTAGTCCTAGTGATTTCGTTCCTTAAAGCTCGTACAACTCAGTATCAGTTGGGGTCGTTTATCGCAGCCAGTGCACAGCACTAGTCTCAGTATCAACTAATTTCGTTCCTTACAGTATACGTGGCTTAGTATCAGTTAAAAAGGACTATTTAGGTAGCAGTACGGTGCAAGCGTCCAGAGACGTACGGTCGGTCGGTAGGTAGGTAGGTAGGTAGGCACACGCGTTTAGTTAACAGATGTACGCGTTGCTTGGTCAGTCGACGAGTTCGTACGGTCGGAAAGAGGTTACTGCCCAGCAGAGAGAAGAGAATAAAAAGAATCGAAATAAAAACAAAAACTCATAGGGTGCCTGCGCGGTGTAGGGAGTAAGCTTCTCGCAACCTAGCCACCACAGGACTTTGGTCCTTGCTTTGTTATAGAAGTGTGCATCTCCTTCCTTTGCCTGCGTGTAGGGCTCCGTCTACCCGTCCACTACAGGACTTAACCTGGATTACAACAGCCTGCGTCTAACTGAGGGATCTTAATATAATGTCATAGCGACTCAGTTAATTAAGGCACGAGCGCCGTTTAGAACGTATGCAAGCCTGTACAATTGGAATGTTTATGGACCTGGATATCAAGATAAGGAGCAGAAGGTGGAAAAGGACACGTCTATATACATATGCCAAGGCTCAAGCGAGCCCCCTGACTAGATCCGTTACGGTGCCGTAACACTAGTAAACTTAGCAGAACCTTAAGAATAAAAACAACAGCTTCCTTAAATTAGGCGTTAACATAGCTTTATAGAAGATTAATAAGTATTTTAATAAAATAAAAGCTAAAAGCCCTTACTACTTCGCCGCAGTTATTCTTTATTCTTTTTTTAAACGCGCCTATTTTCGTAATAAGTGGAAATAGTAGCTGTAATAGTGGAAATACATTAAGCGGTATATAGAAACTCTATTTAACGAATATATTACTAAGCAGGAAGGTAAGAATATTAAGGAAATTATTAAACTGTAGTGTAGGAAGGTCCCTTATATATCTAGCAACAATTTAGGCAATAAATATTTATAGTCTCTATTAATTAATAAGAGTCTTACTTTCTTACGCTTATAAAAGTGAATTAAGCTTACTACCGAACTTAATCGCTACTATAATGCAGGCCTTAAGTTTATTAAGATTTGGGGTAAAGATAATAGTAAGGTAAACAACGTTGTTCTAGATCCTCTTAACTAGTGGCTTATAGTTAGTTAAATACTTTATCTAACTCTTGCTAAAGTTGCTCTAGATTTATTCTCTATACTAGTAATAAGCTCTATATATAAGCGGGCTTTTAGTTAAGCTAAAAAGATCGTTACTAATAAGCGTAATTAACTATTAGCCGATATAATCGAAGCAGATTAATGTTAGAAATAGTAGTTACTTAAAGGCCTTCTACTAAGCAGCTTAATTAACTATATTAATTCTAACGGTATATTAATAACGCTATAGTTAATAAACCTAAGTACTAATCTTACTGGCTATAAGCCAGATATTATAGTAGAAACGTAAGGTTAGTAAGCTATATCTACTAAAGCTTTATACTTAATAAAATCTAACTCTAAAATAGAGCCTATAGAGCCCATTAAGCCACCTAACCTAAATCCTTACTACTAATGTTATTACTAAAGCCTCTATAGGCGCGCTGAACAAATCTTATAATATTTAAATACTATATAGGGTAAACCGAGGTAGATTTAAAATCGGGTAATGTTAATATCTATATATATAGAGGTGCTGCCAAAAATCTATAATTTAACTTTATGACTCTATTAGATCTATACAAATTACCTAATTTGGATAAGCGCGCTGACAGCGGTGCAGTCAGCGTATATATATACCCAGCGAGCGGATAGCGAGCGATTCAATTAGTACAGTTAGTCAGCGAAGCTCGCTGTACGCTGACTGTTACCCACACTGCATAAGTCACACTGGCCAATCTCAGATTCTAGTTCAGAAAGATGATGCTCCAGTGGAAGACCCAATCACCTCGCTACCGCTAATTCGGATGGACTCTAGGTATGTTTATCTCTAGGTGTTCAAGGAGACTACTGAATGCATGAAGAGCCAAAGGCTAACTTTTAAAAAAGCTCGAGATGAAAGTGAGGCAATTAACCAATCCAATATTATCGAAGGCCGTACTCGCGGAGCAACCAAGAAGGCTAGTACATATGCTAAGCCAGGTGATGGTACATCAGCTGTTCATCGTTGAGAAATGGGTAGCAACTCGGCATGATTTAGATCTGTTGCATGGTGTCTTCAAGCTGTTGCGCATCGTGATATGCTTCTTTTTGGATTAGATAATGACATCGTATAACATGATGTTGACTAATTCTGAGCGGCTGAAGTTTAATGTGAATATTTAAAATTTCATCCCAATCGCGAGTGTCGGAGAACGAAATATTTCAGGAAAACGGTATTATTGATCGTACCACGATTTCTCACAGACCGCCAACAGTTCTCCGCGCGCCACTTCAAGCCTTTCTATACCTTCTCCACTTCGGCTCCGCTCGATTCGCCTGAGAAGCAAAGTATGCCCCACATTAAATTTTTGGTGCCTGCAGCATACGTTAGCCAGCTCACCAAATTGCACGGTTTGAGAAGGAGTAGTTTGTAGTTTGCTGTCTTTCTCTAAGAGATGTTCATAGCTCATTTCGACGAAGTGATCGATCCGAAAAGCCACGTGTAACTCACCGCTAGTCGATTCCCACCCGATTGCCGGGAATAATAGTGCAGCGGTACCCTTTCAATATTACAGCATTCGCCTGTTAAAATACATGAGAATAAGAATTGTGGCTAAGCTTCCCAAAATTTGAGCGGAGCGATTTCAATAATATATCATAATGGGAGAGAGGTGAGAGATAATGGCAAAAACATGTAAAAGTGGATGGAAAATATTAACTTTGTGTAGAGCACGCCACACATGCATTAATGTTGCGGAAAGGCTTTAAACCCTGCAAGCCGTCCAGTAAGCCCTTCCCCAACTTTGTATGCACGGACCACCAATTCATCCTGTATCTGGCTAAATGTGGCACTCAGAACTACCATATGCAGTCTGTGCCTCTAGAAACGATGTCCAAGCTCGATGTTTGTCTCAGTGCCTCAGATGCCTAAGCAATCGACGTCGGTGACTCTATGGCGGTGGCCGTGCTGGTCGTCCCTCCTTCCAGGTCTCAGGCTCCCCGAATAATCTTCTGTTTTTGCTCGGCGTCCCACCGAGCAATCATCTTCATACGTTCGTCGTGCGCCATATCATCTTGTCTCATCCGCTCTTGGCTTTCCCCTATGTTCTGCCGGTGGCGACTGACAAGCTCTTGCATGCCCTCGGCGAGGTCGTCAAACCGGTCACGTAGTTGTTCTCGGGCCTGGCGGAGAAGGCCCCTCACATAGACGTCGCCATATCCAGTAACTTCTGGCTCACCGGCGTAGAGCACCTTGCGGCACATCGGGCAGGTATTCTTGAACTTCAGCCAGGCGGCTAGGCACTGAGAGCCGAAGACGTGCTTGCATGGCTTGATTCGGACAGTTTGTTCATCCTCTGAGCAGAGATCTTCCAGGCAGATGGGGCATTTCGTGCCTTCATCGGCATTGCAATTCTGTAGTCCGCCGGAGAGGAAGGCGTCACGAGTAGACGAGAGAGCGACCATGTTGAGCATTTAACGTGAAATAAAGGGCTGGCTGGCTCCGGATTTGCGAAAGTTAGCCTGTGTTGACTAAAATGTGGCTGTTGGAGCTGTATACGTGGTATTTGATGTTACACTAATGGAATCGGGCTTCGGTAGAGAGCCACTTTAGACTTGTGGGAATCGCGAGTAGGGCCTAGGTCTCGAAGTTAATGTTTGGTATAGCTAGAGTACACTATGGCGACTTACCTAACGATCTGGTAGTTCTCATTGACGGGCGGGGGTAGAAATAGGGAGTTGGTTGAGAGGAAACTCCAGAGTATGATGATGAGGTGTAAGCTGAGGAAGAAAAAATATCAGGCGAAGCAGAGCCTTCTTAAGCATATCGAGATCGGTGAAACTGGGCGTGGAGCCCGTGATGTGGTGGCAGTGTGGTGAATACAATGTTCAGCCGAATGCCCTGGGCCAGGTCCGCAATGTTCACCACACAGTGCCTGTCGGCGGCACTCGGATCAGAAATAATGCTTCTTCTGATGTTGCAATTCAGAAATTCCAACACACCCAGCAGACTTTGTCCAGAAGAAACTCTTACACACGAAAGCGCTGGGCCGGACTCGCTAAGAAAATCCCCGCACAGACCATTGGATCGGTGCGGTGTGGCGCGGTAACCGCGCATTGGATATATGCAAGCACAACCCTGCTAACGGCATCTGTTTAATCCAAGAGCATATGCATGGGAATAATTTGAGAAAGAAAGAGTGCGACTTCCATATTATATTCTGATTAAGGATAGAAGTAGAGTGTTATTTGACACTTATCGCTCTTGGTCTATGAGTGCTACGAGCGTGTCTGAATATATGCGGAAGATTTTTGCTGGTCATTTAAAGGAAGCCTGGAGGCTATCTTGCCCCCATTTTGACGGCGTTTTTATATAACACTCAATGAGACATAGAAGTAGGCTAGCAGCAGCATTCCTATTTACTATGAAGTGAGTTGACGAAATTATGTAAAGAGAACCAAAAGCAGTACTACTGGTGGAATAGAAACGAAACTATTGCCTGAATACTGATACAGTGCCCGGGCGGACCTGTTTAGTAAGTTAGTTACACTAAGTGATAATCTCTAGCCCCTGTATAGTCGTGTTGGGGTATTCGCCAGGTTGCCTTAGCAGAAGGGTGTATGAGAGGTAACTTGCTCGGACAATACCACGCAATACCAAGAATATCTTTAGAATATAATCACTAGATCTGACACATGATACGGAACCGACTTGCAATGCTGCAAAGTATAGCATGAACCGCAACGTAACCTCCGAAGCACTCAAAAGAAGAATTGCAAATTTTTTCACAATGTCAATGAACAGGCCTTTGTTAGAGAAAAGAGAAGACACGCATTTCGATGCTCAGACCTGGAGCTTCGGTGAAAGTTTGGCTATGACATGGGATGAGGTTTTGGGAATAGACGGAGAAGGGGTTCGGGATTGGGACATAACCGCCTTTCACTAAATTGGCTTACGTTACTCATTCGTTGTACTAAACTTCCCGTGCGGTTTATTCTCTGGAAGGATTGAGCTTGAAAGATGAAGAATGGCAGCGTAGTAATCTACGATTCTTAACCCCTAAGGAGGTATGTAGATAAAAAACAACATATTTATAGGCGGCGTAGTGACTCACCTTGCAGAAAACTCTCTAGATACTTTTTTTATCTGCGGTGTCTTTGAGTGTTGCTTTAATAGATATCCTGTTGTTGGACGTGGTTGATTGTTGAAGAAAACAACGGATCTGCACGTGCCACTGGGACGCGGTTGGCTAGCTTCCTCTAAGCCTTGCCCTGGCGTCTCATCATCTCTTCCCATCAGCCGTTCTTGTTAGGCTTGACAGAGAGTTTTTGGTTCAGATGGGAATTATTCGACACTTCAGAGCCGCTAAAAATGTAAGTTCTCGTCTGCGGTGTGTGATCTGCTAGTTAGATGATCCCCAACACCGTCATTTCCTGTTTACTGTCTCCATCCCCTGGATGTCTATTTGTGCGTAGTGCTTCGCGAACGCTCGAGCATTACACTACTCCCTGGCATGCCCTATGAGTAGTTAATAAAGACGAACACATAAGGCGCCATCTACTCATTTCCCGCGGCAGCATGCGGGTTGTAAACGAGTGCCTAGAGACGTTCAGACATAAAGCGTCGAAGAAATTTTCCATCCCATCCCTCGGGGTATTTAAAGCCGCTCGGAAAGACACAGCTAGGATACTGCTTTGGCATTGCCACCATCAGTCAAGGCATCCGCGCCCAAACTGCCGCCCTCGCACTCGTTCAGCGTTTTGTCGGTGGACCCAATCAGATACAAGAACTCCGATGGAACAACGATTGCGCCACCTCCTCTCATCGCCGCCTCCACCAATGATGGCCAGATCAATCAACTCGCTGCTGCCATTGGCGTCTTCAAATTACAGACACCTCTACCTAGCACGTACACTCCAAGGAACCGAATTTTCAAAGCCAGTAACTTTGTAAGCATGCGTGGAACCATGGCGTTTTGAGCGTCTGAACTGCCGCAAAAGCCTATTCATGCGCATTAAGCTCAATGATGCGGTATATCCTATTTCCAACTGCAAATCCGATCCTGGTCAATCCTGCCCGTTGGCATCCTATCAAGCCCTGGTAGCGAAAAAGTCGAAAGCTGCTGGAGACTTCGAGAAGAGTTGCAACATTACCGCGAACGTAATACTATCAGGCTCTGAGAGGACTACTTTCTTAACCAACGTAAAGCTACCATTTGAGTGGGTGGTGAAGCCTTGGTTTCACCCACAAGAGGGAATCCTCTAGGTTCTTGTGTATATTGGCATTTCGTTCCTCGGAGCATATATCTTATTAGCTCACTTGACTTTATACTATCCGGGATTTTGTTTGTATATTACATCAACTCCACGCATAATCCCTAATCTCTAAAATTATGGTGCCTTGTCTATTCACCCTCTCTTTTATAATCATAACTCTTCGTTTCGTTGTCCGTTCGTTTTATGTTGTCCATGGTATTGTCGCTCTACAATGCTGTTTATAGGATCTTCGAAGCAGTGTGGGTAACAGTCAGCGTACAGCGAGCTTCGCTGACTGACTGTACTAATTGAATCGCTCGCTGTCCGCTCGCTGGGTATATGTATACGCTGACTGCACCGCTGTCAGCGCGCTTATCTAAATTAGGTAATTTGTATAGATCTGATAGAGTTATAAAGTCAAATTATAGATTTTTGGCAGCACCTCTATATATAAAAATGTCTATTCAAAGCGAAGTCACGCCTTCCCTCTGAACAGCAACATTAATATCTATCACAATCAGCCTTTCGGCTTTTCGCTTTGAAATAAGGCTTATTTAATAGAGATTTTATTGTTCATTCGTCTTATAGCCTTAATAATGCTGTGCCGTACGGCGTTATATTATCGTCGCGATAAAACGTCTTACCCCTTAGAGGATTGCGAACGAGTTACGCGTCGCGTCTTTCCATAGCTATTAATAAGTAGTCTTTCCTAACAATTTTTCCCATAGGGTTTTTTTAATAGGTTTTGAATTAACGCTTTCCAGCTTCCTCCTTACTACGTCGTTGTCGTTGTTAATAGTCTTCAATATTACCTACCGAACGGTTTTTAATAATACTCTATGGGCGTAAAGAGACGACATATATTCCTACTCCTATATTAGTTATTAGGCGCAGGCCTTATACCGCTAGGTTCGTTATCGTTAACAGCCTTTAATATTACCTAGGTTCTAAGTTACTAAATAGTCTTTTAACAATACCCTATGGGCGTAAAAAAAGACGAGATATATTCCTACTTTTATATTAGTTATAGGGCAGGCCTTATACCGCTAGCTTCTAACGGTATGCGTTATTTGGGGCAATAAGTATATAATTATCTACCACTACTTAAGATAGTAGGGAACCTACTATGCAATACAGCAGGCTAAAATAATTACCCTCTTCTCGGGCCTATACCCCCAATTAATATATTATTTAGAATATATCTCTACCTCTACGAGTAAGTAAATAGATAAAAATGTCTATTTAAAGCGAAGTCACGCCTTCCCTCCAAACAGTAACATTAATATCTATTACAATTAGCCTTTTAGCTTTTTGCTTTCCTACCCTCCACCCTATAGATAGATTTTGCAGCCTCTTAGGCTTGCGGTAGGCCTAAGGGGGGCAATAAGTATATAATTATCTACCACTGCTTAAGATAGTAGGGAACCTACTATGCGATACAGCAGGCTGAGATGATTACCCTCTCCTCGGGCCTACACCCCCAATTAATATATTATTTAGAATATATCTCTACCTCTGTGAGCAAGTGAATAGATATAGATATTAACATTACCCGATTTTAAATCTACCTCGGTTTACCCTATATAGTATTTAAATATTATAAGATTTATTTAGCGCGCCTACGGAGGCTTTAGTAATAATATTAGTAATAAGGATTTAGGTTAGGTGGCTTAATGGGCTCTATAAGCTCTATTTTAGAGTTAGATTCTATTAAGTATAAAGCTCTAGTAGATATAGCTTACTAACTTTATATTTCTACTATAATATCTAGCTTATAGCTAGTAAGATTAATACTTAGGTTTATTAACTATAGTATTATTAATACACTATTAGAATTAATATAGTTAATTAAGCTGCTTAGTAGAAGGTGTAACGGAACCTTATAGCAAGTACTACGATAGGCTCGTTATTAGGCTAGGTGTGTAGGTATTGCAAGTAAGTTAACAACGTAATAATAACTGGTAGAGTGGTTGCCTAATAGATTAACTCTAATTATATTCTAAGAATTACTATAAGGAAAGAACTATCTAGAGTAGGGACTGTGGTCCTTTAAATACACAACCGTACTCTTAGGAAAACCCTCCTTATACGTAAGGTACGCATTATACGTAAGGTACGTAAGTTCCCTCCGTTCCTCTTGTTTCTTATATAGCATATTATATAACTTACTTACTATTTCTTATTATATGGTTCCACTAACTCTATACTGGACCGTGCTTATATTAACTAACTAGCTTCTTTTAACTCTCTTCCTAGTAGTCGTAATATTGTACTTAAAGCGTTTATAACACTATCTCCCTCCTTTCTATCTTTATTCTTAAAGATTCTAAGTATCTTTAAGTTATTTACTAGAGGTATAATATCCGTCTAATTAATCTAGTTAATATTATTACTTATTATGCCTAAAGCATCTTCTTCTTTATATACGCAACGTCGTGCACGCACTGTTGCTGCTATACTATCGCTAAGTGAAATAATGCCGTCTCCGTATTCCTGTTGTATAAAAGAGGGGTTAGTTTATATCGCGTTAGCAAGTCCTTTATTTTAGCAACCTTCCTTTTACTTAAAGTGCACTAAAGCGAATATTCATTTGTTTTATAACGTTTGCTCTTTTACTAACGCTAAGTATACGCGTCCTATAACTCTTAATAGTCTTTAAGTTCCCTAAGTAATTTGTTATAGGGTCTTATGTTTAATCCGCTACTGCTTATCTTAATAGTAAGCTAACTTACGCTCTTGCTAAGTTGGAACGTTCTTAGGATGCAAAGCAGAAGGCTTTAAAGGCCTATATTACTGCGTCTGCTTATCTCCTTTATCTTAAGAAAGTTTATAAGAAGGTTTGTTTTAAGGAGTAGAAACTTATAGAATAAGGTTTACTAGAACTTAGCAATAAAAAAATAGATTCTCTTTAATTAGCAAAGGAAATAACTCTAAGTAGTTCGGCAGTTGCTCCTTTTGGGTCCCCCTTAGGTAACTTATTCTTTAGCGATCTTCCCTTATTAATATTACCTAACCTATTCTTTCCCAATACTTCTATACCTTTTCTATAGCATTCTTTAAATTTTCTAGTAGTTCCTAGGTAGTCTTATTATAGCCTATCCACTTAACCTTATACTATATTTTATTATTAATGTCCTTATAACTAACGATCTTTAAAATTTGCTATTTATCTTCTTCTTATCCTCTATACGTATCTGCTTTATAAACTAGTAGCTTAACTTTTTTATATGCTGGCTCTAGCATTGCGATATATTATATAGGGTAGATTTTTATCTTAGCTAGTAGGTTTAACTTAAACGTAACCGTTGAAATTCTTTACGTAATTTTAAAAGGTCCTAGTCTGACGTGGTCTAACTTCTTACTTAGTTATTAACTTTTAAAATTTTTATATAGTAGCCATACTTTATCTCCCTCCTTAAGATCTGGTCCCTTAGATTTCTTAGCGTTATAGTATTTCTTTATTCTTTGCTGTACTACCTTAGCTGTTTCCGTAAGGTTTTTATAAAGATTTATTAGTGTCTCCATTCTTTATTTAGCTGTGCTACTTATCTTCTTTGCTTATTGTAGCGATAATAATGTCCTTGGCTTATATCCATAATTCGCCTTAAATAGTAAAGTACCCATTCCTTTTTGTGGTGTTGTATTGTATATAAACTATATAACTAGTAATAATAATACCCAATTATTCTGTATATAATTGATATAGTGTCTTAGATACTGCTCTAGTGTCTAATTTAGTCTTTTTATTTAACCGTCTGTCTGCGGATAATATGCGGTGGAAGTTACTACTTAAACTCCTTATTCCGCTAAGAATACCTCCTAGAATGCTACTACAAATCTTAAATCTCTGTCCAATATAATCTTGCTTAGTGCTCTATGTTTTATAAATACTTCTTTAATATAGATTTTAGCGACATCTTCTGCTAATATCTCTTCTATATACGCTATAAAGTACCCCCACTTTATAAGCTTATTTACTATTACTAAGATCGCGTTATAATCTTATTCAGTAATAGAATCTCTTAATTTTAGCAACTTTACGATAAAGTCCTATAATATGACCTCCTATAGTCTCTCTGGTATTTTAATAGGTTGTAGCCCTTTATATAGCTTATACCTTATTAGTTTATTTCTTTAGTAATCTAGACACTCTCTAGTGACCTTCCTAGCTATCCTTTAGATTCCGTCAATGATATACTCCTTTTAGAGTCTTAACACTAAGCCTATGGCCCCATTATGTCCTTAAGTCAGTCCCTTATAGAATTCTTTTATAAAGTGCTCTGCTATACTTCTTAGGATATACTTTACTTCTCGGTTTTTGTATATATCCGTCTATAGATCTTCTAGCTATACTTTTAGAATTCTCTATGCCTAAAAGCTTTCTAATGACTTATAAACTCTCTCTAATTCTTTTTAAGTTGTTATAATTTTTAGATAATTATACCTAATTAACCTATCTATATCTTTTCGCAGTAAAGCCCCTAATGGCTTTTTATTATTCTATAGTTTAGCTTTTTAACTTAGTGCGTTGGCCCGCGTATTGTCTGTACCCTTAGTATACTAAATCTTAAAATAGTATTCTGTAAGCATCTCTGCCTATCTAACCTATCTTTAGTTAAGTTCCTTTATTATTAGGAATCCCGTTAGGTTCTTATAATCCGTCTTAACTATAAATAGTTTTTCCGTGCCTTATAAGAATGCTCTTTATTCCTTTAGTGCTATAACTATACCTAATAACTCCTTGTTATAGATGTTATAGTTTAACTCTAGTGGTGTTATCTTTCGACTATAGTATGCCACTAGGTGCTATCTATCTGGATGCCTTTATATAAAGTATACCCCTAGTATAAAGTCTAATACATTTGTTTCTATAACCGTCTCTAGACCTAGTTAATAGATCTTAAGAACTGGCTCCTGGGTAAATAACCTTTTAACTTCTTTAAATAGTTCTTATTACTCCTCTCCCTATATTTATAGTTCTTCTTTCTTTATTAACCGCGTAAATGGTTTAATATCTTTTAACTATTACGCTATAAACCTTCTGCAGTAATTATAAAACCCTAGGAACGATCTTAACTGCGTAACATTCTCTAGTTCTTGCTAATTTACTATAGCCTTAATCTTCTTTAGATCTATACTAAGTTGGCCTAGTTTAATAATAAATCTAATAAAATCGGTCTTCCTAGTAAA
>Ga0307515_10019807_pt1 | contig 12070 bp, 9 predicted proteins | sample 17_EM_MG_FD_194513 | JGI IMG/M metagenome (GOLD analysis project Ga0307515, IMG submission 194513) | Populus trichocarpa ectomycorrhiza microbial communities from riparian zone in the Pacific Northwest, United States - 17_EM | ecosystem: Host-associated > Plants > Roots > Unclassified | place...
TCTCTTCCACAAAGCACTATTGGAGAAGGAAAGTCTGGAGTTGATCAGTTCTATACCAAGGTCCTCCAGCAGGCTTTCAGTGATATCCGTGCAGAAGACAGCCAGCTATATCTCCATTTCCAGACTGTGGTGGGGACAGCCTTGCTCACTTTCAACCCCCTTTCAATCAAGGGTCTTTCAGAGCTTCTGGGACTCAATATACAACATATCCACAACACCAACTCCCTCCATTCTCTCTTTCTGGTCCCAGAGAGCACAGAAGATCCCATTTGTACTTTCTACAAGTCATTTCCTGACTTCCTCATGGACCCAGATCGTTGCAAGGATAAGAGGTTTTTTGTGGAGCCCACAAGCCATCATGCAGAAATTCTGCTGGCATGCCTTGTGTTTATGGAGAAGAGGTTGAAGAAGAATATCTGTAACCTAGATGACAATGCTACTCTCAGTGAGGTTGAGGATCTTTCTTCTCGACAGAAGGATTACATTGGAGATGGTCTTGAATATGCATGCCAGTTCTGGACCAAGCACCTCCTGGAGATCCCTACCAGTAGCCCCTATGTTGAGAGGGTAAAGAAAGCAATTGACAATTTCTTTGTGGTGCATTTATTACATTGGATTGAAGTCCTTGTACTCACAAGGAATGTTGGTGTTGGTTTTTATGCTATGGATGATATTGAGAAATGGTATAACTTGGTGAGTGATTTGCAAGTTCCTTGCCAAACCAATACATATGATTTTCTAGGCAGGGGTTGTATCCAAGTGGACAAATGACAGTCAGCATTTTCTGTTGGAACAATTTGGCACAATCAAGAACTCTCCTTTCCATATCTACCATTCTGCTCTCCCATTATCTCCCTCCTCTTCTTGGTTTTACAAGTACTATAGAACAGATCTCTTACTCACAGTGAAGGTGGTCAAGGGGCTTCCAGCTGAATGGGGAATGTATTCCCACACAGTTTTGTTGGACAGCTTGACAAAAACCCTCTCATGCTGGAATAACACTGTTGCAGTTGGGTCTGAACCTGGGGACATCATCATCCTTGATATAATCTCAGGGAGCCAATCAGCTATTCTTTCTGGGCACACAGGTGAAGTGAATTGTCTCACTTTCTCATCAGGTGGGACTTCACTTGTGTCTGGGAGTGATGACCACACTGTTAAGCTCTGGGATGTACAGGCTAGTGGAGTTGTTAAGACCTTTGGCCATGCCTGTGGGGTTTGGTCTGTTTCTATCTCTGCAGACTGTGCTATAATTGCCTCAGGATCTGTTGATGGTACAATTCAGTTATGGGACATCCAGACAGGGGGATGCCAGTGTGTCATAAGGCAGCAGTATACTGTAGACCATATTGGCTTCTCCCCCACAAACCCTCAGCACCTTATATCCATATCTGGTGAGGAGCTCTGGCAGTGGGATACCAATGGTCACCAAATCAATCAACCATCTGATGGCTATCATTTTGCTTTCTCCTCAGATGGAACTAAGTATGTTTCATGCTATGGGGCAGCTATCACAGTTCAAAACTCTGATTCTGGAGCAATTGTAGCTAAATTCCAGGTAGACAATTACAATACCCACTGCTGCTGTTTATCTCTCGATGGTGGGCTTGTAGCTGTTGCTGCTGATAGCACTATCTACATTTGGGACATCACCAGTTCTAATCCTTACCTTGTTGAAACTTTTACAGACCATACTAAATACATTATCTCCTTTACATTTTCCTCCTCTTCTACCCTCATCTCAGCATTTACAGACAAATCTGTCAAGTTCTGGCAGATTAGTGCTGCATCTGCAGATCCAGTTATGAATAATCTAGGGTTCATCCCAATCACCTTTCCTTTAATCTCATCTATCAGTTTACAAGCAAGAGATGGGATTGCCATCTCAAATGATGCAGATGGAGTGGTGAAAACTTGGGATATCCCAGCTAGACATTGCAAAGCATCATCTGGATCCCTAGCTCAACACTACAAGCATGGAGATATTGAACTGGTCAATAGCAGGTTGATCTTTGTTTGGTATGGAGGTGGGGAGATCAACATCTGGGATCCTAAGAAAGAGAAATTCCTCTTGCAAGTAGATATATCTGAGGACAATCTATTGGACCTTAGGATATCAGGGGATGGATCTAAAATCTTCTCCATATATAGGAGCTTCACTCAAGCATGGGATTTATGGACAGGAGAAGCTGTGGGTAGAACAGGATCCAGGGGGAACCTCAGGGGAGAATTGGCTGCAATGGATGGCCCAAGAGTCTGGATGAGTACTCCATTAGTAGAACCTAGTGGATGGGAATTTGGGATCCCAGGGTCACCCCCTGTTGAGTTGTCCACTCTGCCCCCCAAAACCCTGTACCTCAGTGATACCAAACTGTGGGATAACAGGAAATACAAAATCCAGGATAGAGTTACTGGAAAGGTGGTTTTTCAGCTTCCTGAAGGATTTCAAGGTCATATTGTTGAGGTTCAGTGGAATGGTCAGTATCTAGCTATTTCTCCTAAGTCTAAAATGGAGTTAATTCTGGAACTCCCCCCTGTGTTCCTCCAGTAGAAATATGTAGTATATATAATCTTTTTCTTACTTAGGCTCTGTATGTCAAATATCTTACTGCCAGATAGGTACTCAAAAATCCATACTGTGATTGAAAAAAATATGGTGTGAATTTATCTCCACAACATATGCACCCAATAAGCAGAAAATGTAAGTATTGAAAACCACCCAGCAGAGGGGAGATACATGCAAATTTATTCAGAATAGAGAGGCCTCAAGCAGAAACAGTGGGAAAAATGAAGGTGAAAGCATGGACACATTCATTCTCATTTATGTTAACATCACAGACTCTTGTTGCTGTTGAGGAAATCATAGGTTAATCAATAGTAAGTATACTATCGGTGGATAGTTACCCTGTTGTATACAGATTTGCCCACAAAACCAATTGCTCTGTAGAGAAATATAGCTCCACTGTAAGGTACTCACAACAAGCATCCTCATTATTTTCCAGAGTAGAAACAGAAACCTTCTTCATAAAACACCCTACATAAGACAACAAGTATGAGATGCATAGATATGCCTCGTTCTATCTCAAACAGCCACTGGAGTTCAGTGAGGTGAATATCCAGTGTATACTGGGTAAGCAATATTGAGATACTGTAATGTTTTTAACTAAAGGGAAACTAGAACAATGACAATCAACTTACAGTAATATTATCCCAGGATAGTTCCCTTGGCTGCCCTGCTCTCAATGGCTTGTGGGACACTCTGCTGTGATCACAGACATTCTTAATGACATAATCTGTCACTTTGTGTATCTGGGATGTAGTGCTGGTTCCCCATTTGGCAGCATGAGCAAGTGAGGGTGGGAGGCAAGGCAGTGCAGGGGGGAGATGAAGTCAATGGAGGGTGAGTTGACAGGCAACATAATTGATGGGAGATACCATACTATAATGTAAATGCCAGGTGGCAGGCACCTATCAGACAGTGTTGATCTCTGTCTAATTGTGGGCTCAAAAATCTTTGTTTATATACCAATGTAAATAAAAAAAAGTGGTCTATCATTTTGCATCAGTAAATGTGAAAAACACTTTTTTCTTCACTTATTTGAACATTGTGTCAATTATTTGTCATTATATTGTCATTATATAACCCAGGTCTAAAATTATATAATTTTGAGTGGTTGAAATGGCAGAGAGCTGTCACAAATAAGATTGAATAAGTGCGATAAGTAAATAAGCTGGTGACACTTTTCCTAATGTACAATGCACTGTAGGGTTCTGAGATTCTTCTGCTGGACTAGTTGAGATTGTGCATGACATACACGAAACAATAAGCAAGATGCATAGTCATTGTTTGGGGTTGGGAGCAAGGGACTCGAGAAGCACAAACCCTCATCCAAACATCCCATCCTGCGCATGTGGATTGTTTCATCCCGGTGTTGTTGGAATCAAAGACATAGAAGCTGACTGCAGGTCGCAACGACCACCTCTAGTGAGGCAAAAAAAATATTGTCCATGGGTGGAGAGCATGATGGCGGTTGGTCCGCATCGTCCTAACTTTAAGCAACGACACGGAGGCAAGAGCCAGCCCGTTTGTCGGTGAACTACGCTCCCCACCGACAAACCACGCCACGTGATGGACATTTACAGACTCGCATAATCGACGGCGTCACCTCCGTGAGCGGGTTGCTAATCATTGGTAAATTCTCCGGTTGCTAAAGTCTTTGCCGACAAACCCCAAGAAATCAGTTCTTTACCAAAAAATTACCTATTCTACCTACACAGTGAAGCGCACACACAACAAGACGTGATTTCCCGAGCCATATGATGATTGTAATGAGATGGGAATAAAGTCCAGAGCTAATAGCCAGAAATATGTTCTACACTTCAGAATAATTATTCTCGAAAGGTCAACACCCTCAACGTTCCATCGTGCCCAGCCATGAAAAGTGAGGACCCAGCCCAACAGTGGCTAGCTTGAGCTGACCCGATATACCCCGGTGGAATCCAACAGATCCTCTGCGAACCACTGATGACCCATTCGTGGCTCTCATCCACCCAATATCGCCTCTCCCGCGCCTCCCCAACCAAGGGTAGCTGCCCACCACGGATAATCGAACGATTAGGGCCATGCGACTTCGACGAAGCAGCGATATTGTAGGGAATGCGGTAAGTGTCATGGTAGGAGTAGAATTGGTCTTCCGAGCCGAATGCAATATCGAGGGGGGATGTGGGATAGGGCTGGTCAAGAGGTAGTTGGGCAAGGAGTCTCCCGTCTTTCAGGCTCCAGTTGCAGATATAAGTTCGGTCGTGCGTGACATGGAAGGTCACGAGGTGAGCACCGGCTGGTGAAATTCCGCCAATGGATGGTAGCTCGCCCACCTTCGCACTCCAAACCGGATCCCCATAACCAAATTTCCACAACTGCAGGTTCGCTCTGTTCCCCTCTTCAAAACAATGAACCGCCACCTCGGTTTTGAGTGATGCACAAATGACGACGGCACGATCGGTCAGAATCGGGAGGTTTTCACGGGCAGGTATTTTGAGGAGCTGCCGCATAGTGGTAGATTCGAGTAGTATGACGCAGTCCCGAGAGACTGGAACGATTGCGATGATTCTATCTCCATCGAGGGGGCGTGTAGTGAGCATGGGTGTAACAGGCTGTCGGGACGGGGCGCATCCCTCTTCCGGCCTCAGTAGTTGGATACCAAAGCCTGCAGCGTTCGCCACCACGATCCCGTTCGACAACGTGGAGACAGATGTGATTGTGGCTGGGTGGTCGAGCTCCTCCCAACGCTGCGTTGAAATGTTAAATGACTGTAGTCCTTGGCTTTCCATCGCGCATACGAGTTTGTCGGCGGCCTGAGAGAAGGCAAAACAGGATACTCGTCCTTGAACCCGGTGCGGACCAGAGGGTGTAACTAACTGAGGATTGATGGTGGTTATGGCACTCTCGACTCCTGAGCCGGCCGCGATGGCCAGCCGACGATGGTTCTTGGAATATATGACGCCGCGGATAGGGTCCTGTATGGAAAAGGCGTGCAGGACCGTTCTGGCGGCAACGTCCCAAATGTGTACTGACGCCTCGCTTGCGACCACGAGGTGTTCTTCAGATGCCAACCAACAGAGGCAGGTGATCGGCGAACCTCTGTCGAAAGCAGGACCTCCCAGTTTAGTCGTAACTTCCCAAACATTGAGTGTGCCGTCGTGGAAGCTACACGCGAGGTAGCGGCCCCCGAGGGAAATGGCGGTGTCTTTTGCTTCCCCCTCCAGGACGAAAGTATGGATGGGTTCGCCTGTCCGGATGTCCCATACGGTTACTGAAGGCCTGTCTCGATGGGTGGAGAAGAGCATAGAACCATCTGGAGAGATTGACGTTGCTTGTATGGGATGTCTCGCCTCCCCCTTCGGGGGGAGAGTATGGATAAGTCCACCCGTCTGAATGTCCCATATGGTTACTGAGGGGTTTTCTCGGTGCGTACAGAAGAGTGCAGAACCATCCGGGGAACCCGCTATTGCCTGGATGGGGTTCGGAGGGTTCAGAGACAGCCTCAGAACACCTGTAACAGAGTCGTAGATGCCCACGGTACCATCGCCGCAGGCGGCAGCAATCCTGGCGGTGCTGGTATGACCAATAGTAGTCACGCACGAAAAGTCCCCTAGGGTACCTTGTATGGTTCGTAGAACGGGCCCCCACTTGTCAAGAGTCCCAAAACAACCTGCGATTCTGGTGTTCTCCCGGGAGAACCTGGAGCGAATCAACGATGATGTCGGTGAAAGAGGTAAAGCGGAATGATATATGTGCGATGCGGATTGTTGGATGGGGTGGAAGAAACACATAGTGAATCGGAGGCAGTCTTCTGCTAGATCGTACAGGCGGGAGGAAAAATTGCCAACCTATTTTTGGAAATACGAGAGTCAGGATGGATTTTGTGTTGATCGATCGAGGGCACACACCATGTCAATCCACTCGAAAAGACTCTGAATGCTGTGAATCACAACTTCCAGTCGGTTCTCGAGGCTCATAATCTCAACCCATGGGAGAAAATTGATCATGAAGAACTTGGTCACAGAGGAGGCCAGCCGGACGACGCCGCTATCGGTTCCTGAAGACCGGACGTGCATGGCCCAATAGCCACATGCGTACCGCAACGCACCCCCCACCTTGCGCTCCAGAAGTTTCGGGACATCGGTTAAATCCCGGTTCATCACGAAGTCCGGCAAACCACAAGGATTCGGGTTCAACTTCCTCAACAACCCCAAACATCCAAATGCCATGTCCGCATGGTGAAGGGGAGGGTTGACGAGGAAATGCGAACCGGGACAACGGTCGGGGTCTTGCAAGAAGTCCGGGAACGATTTGTGGAAAACGCGGATCTCCTTGGAATCCTCGTTGGGGATGAGAAGAACCGAGTGGAGATGCCGTAGAATCGTAGCGATGAGGGATTGTTTTATATTGAGGATCCCCGCAATCTGCGCCCGGGACAACGGGTTGAATGCCAGGATTACTGCGCCCAAAACCCTCTTCAGATTCTCGAATACCGTTGCCTCTTCGATGTCGGAAAACGCGTGCATCAAAACCTGAGCGTAGAGCAGGTCGATACCCGCGCGTCCCTCGTGAACGGTGCTGTCTGGGAGGGCGACGATGAGCTGGAGGCGCTCGGCAGGCCCGTGGTGTTCTGATTCGATGAACCTTGTCAGGGTGGAGGCAAAGATGAATAGCCCAGATGACTTCTTGGTTAGTGCCGTGAGGTCCTTATCACACGGCCACGGGTCAGTTAGATCGAAGTCACTCCTTCGTTTTGCGACTGTAGTCAACTTCTCCTGGAGGTACAATCGAATATCCTCGTCGACGCTGGACGGCTTGACCTCGTGTAGCAAGAAGGTCTGAGTGAACGGTTCTAGGAGGGGGAGACGAAATCCTGTTCGGATGCGTGGTTCCGGTCTTCCGGTGATGAAGAATTTGACGGACGGGAGCTGCTTGACGAAACGGGCGAGGACAGAGAGCATCGCTGAGGCGGGCTGATCGTCGACGCACTCGTCCAGGGCGTCCACGACGATGACGCACGAGATTCCCGTGGAAGAGAGGGGATTCACGATCAAGTCCTCGAGTTGAGATATGAGCGAATTGCGTGCTACAGAGGGGTCCCGCTCTATGGCCCGAATGATTTGATCACGAAATGCGGGGTACCTGCATGCGAGCTGGTAGGAAAGTGTAGGAAAGATGTTCTTGAGTTCCTTTCGATCGAGATAATCCCGAGAGCAGAAGAAGCTTGCGCCAAGGGTCCCATCATTTGCAATTATTTCGGCGAATGTTTGTGCGATGGTCGACTTTCCCGTTCCCGCTAAGCCGTTGAGCCAAAAGACATGACTATCCTGAGGATCTTTGGCCCATCTCGTGATGACATCGAGGACGGACACTCGAGTCCCCCGCAAGCATGTGTCATGGTGGGCAGCTTTATGTCCCGCATGCACAGGATCCAGTTTTCCCAGGAGTTCGCAGACCGCGGCTTCCTGGATAGTCTCAGTATAAAATCATCCTCGAGTCGGCCTGAGAATATTATCTTACAGTAAGGTCTCTTGTATTCTTATCAATCTTCTTCGTGTTCTCGTATATGTTTTGTTGTATCGACGTCTGTATCAATGTGAGCTACCTCGCGCAGCAGGGCTCGGGACGCATACCTGGTAGTCTGTGACGGCATTAGTTAGGTCTTGGACGAAACCATTCAAGATGTTGGCGTGATCGACGTTCTTCAGGAACTTTAAAAGTGTGTGTTGTTCAGAAAGCGATCCGAGCCCTGTGATTATCCCAGCCAATTTCCTGCGAACAATTGATGTGAATCAGCAACACGTCAGTGCCTCGTTGTGGGGGAGCACAAACTCCCGTAAAGCATTTCTCCGCGTCTTCTCCACACTATCCTGGTCACCCACCGGGAATGTGAGCACTTCAGTAAGCGACTGCACCCTATCCTCGATCTCTTTCATCTGTTTTACATTAGCAGCGGTTTGCTGTGGAGGCTATCGGCATTTAGTTGGCGCGAGTGAGAGTCGAGAACTCACATCGTAGTTCTTGATAAGAACTGCGAGAGCCCCAGCAACAGCCTTGAGCGGCAAAAACATATCAGAGGATTCGTTGGCGATCTCGACGGCCATCCTCGCCGCTCCATATGCTGTTCTCCAATCCGACTCTTCGGGTAACCGAGACTCATCGGCACCAGTATCTGAAGGATCGAGAGACGGAGAACCAACGGATAAAGCGATGGAAGTTGTCGAAGCGGCAAGCACCCTGGGATTTTTGGTTTTGGAGTCGGATCTAACAATTTCCTTCTTTATGGGTTCAATCGGCGGTGTGGGCGTGGGTGGTGGATTGTTCAAATCCGTCGGTGTCGCTGAGGAAAAAAACCTTCGAAGGCGGCGGTGCATGGTGGACGACAACGACAACCTCGTGGTGCTTAGGGTTACGGCCCTCCGGCACCGACATCCACTGTGGTATACATACTTTGTCACACGCGTTAATACTTATCGAGATCGACGACTGATCTGGATCCTCCTCGGCCCTCTGCCTCTGGTTTCTCTCGCAGCCTTGCGATGACACCTTGTTTCTACTTTGTACTCTCCCTGTTGTCTCAGACTCGCTGCGTTACGTTCTCTCGCCCTACCTGTCTGGTAATTTATTTTCGTATCCCTTTTCCGCTTGAAGTGCGAATCAGTTCGAGAAACGGGCAAAATGCTGCCAGTTCAAGTCCTCGGAGAAGATCCGACTCGGCACAGTACACATTCTTCCGTTGGTAGTCGACCCCGACTCGACGACACCCGAATGAAATCTCAAGCGGTGTCTTCCGGCGCAGTCTCAACCGCAAGTCTCCCTTGCTCTCTCCGTGTGTTCCGCGGAGTTAGCTCACATCTTGTCTCTCCGAATGGATCCGTGACGAACGAACTGATGGAGCGTCAAACACAACGTTCACCGTTTTCTTGCATCAATGGCAACACCCCCACGATTCGTTAATCCCGTATAGGCAATAGATACCTCCATATTCTCCATCCCCAACGCAGTCTCAGTGTTCACTGTGAACCGTAATTGTGAGAATGTTTCTGGGGAAATCGGTGTTGAAAACCTACCACATATTGAATTCCTAGACAACCGTCGAGGTATAGTCAGTTGCACGTTCAACACGAGACGAATTGACATACGAACCATCCCAAAGTAACCTTCGTTATTCTCATCCACGAATACAGTCCTCTCGCTCATCAATTTCTCCCTGTAATCTTCAGCCTCCAAACGAGTCATCGTCCCATCGTTCTCCTCAGAGATCATCGCGAGGATTTCGACAGGAAGCCTTGCAAACACAGAGTTCGCGCCGGCGTTGTGCATGGCCTCGGCTACCCACTCGCGCTGTTGGGGCGCAACTTCCGTGGCAGAAGGAACCCTCTGGGTCGGATCAACCAAGAAGAAGACAAGGATCTTTCTGTGACCGGGTCTGGCGGGATCCTCCAAGTGGAATGGTTGGACCTGATGTTGATACAGGTTCGGGAAGGCAACACATCTATGAGTCTTGGTGACAACGTCACCGACATCTTGGACCAAAGGATATTCCCTAAGAGTTGTCCCCTTCAGTTCACTGGATGGTGAGATTACAGACACTTGAAACCTACCGGTCCATATTGTAAAGCACCCTCATACACTTCCCATCATCCTGCTCGTGGGCATAAGGTTCGGTTGTCGCCCTCCTGAACGCTAGCCTAGACTCGCTGATGTTCTCCGAATCGTAGTACTAGGACACTGTCAGACATACGACTATTATGTCTTGTGGTCACGGCTCACGTATATGAAACTGGAAACAATATTTTCGTTTCGCATACCTTTGAAACGGAAAAGTTCAACTGACAGCGACCTATTACGAAAAATCGATGGTACAGACCTTCAACGTGCCACTTTCCGCCAGGATAATGAGGTTTCTCTGGGGTGAGAACGATGTTCGCAAGTTTGATGATGACTTGGAGGGTTCTGTCCTTTAAAGAGATTTGATCGTTCATGACCTCCAGATCTCCATCGTACTCTTCCCTCGCGTCGGGAGTTTCGAACTCGCGTTTCCCGAGCCATTTGTCCGGATCCTCCACGTATTCCTCTTCACTCGAAGAATTCGGATAAGGAATATCACCACCCCAGATGCAATCAGCGGTCTCTTCTTCATGCCACCCAGTACCAACTGTCGCGATCCTCATCGGAAGAAGGGGCCTAATCACGTCGGACAAGACCCGTTCGAACATCGGGAGCGCGTGTTGTAAGATCTCCGGAATGATGGAATAAAGTTCCTTGTGCTTTGTCGGGTGGACATTGTTGATATACGGGGATGAGAGTGTGACTTTCCCGTCATGATCCACGAAGAAATCAGAGGGAAGCCACTGGAAGTTCTCAGACGAGAATTTGAATTCGCCGGTGTCGAATTCCGGAGCCAACAAAGCGGTTGCGGTGGTAGAGCCCGAATCTTTGCTGATTGTACGGCCGTAGACGATCGGATATAAAGATGGGTGCACGAGATCAAGGACAAGGCCATCAGAACCAGGATGCCAATCCTTCTCAGAGTCGGGAACGTTTTCAAGAGGAGCTATAGCTGCAAGCAGTTCCTCTCGCAAGGAATCCGGGATAAGCTTATCAGACCTCCAGATGCGCTCTGCTGGGCCAACCTAGAAATGGATGCTGCGTCAGCCTAGGTGCCATAGCTTGGGAGCTGAACCGTGCCTCGATCCCAGTTTCTGGATGACGTAGAGCTGCGTATCCCTGAAGCTCCTCGAGTACGTACTTGACCTTGAGACATTGGGTTGGTGAGGATGGCAGGAGCAACTGGAAGACAGGAGGCGAGACTCACCATGCCCGGAGTCAACTTCCATTCCGGTTGTTCACCGTCCTCCGCTTGTTGCAAAGCTTCCTCTCTCCACCTCTCAACGATGGTCTCATCCTTCACCTTCTCCCACCAGTTGGATTTTTCTCTGATACGATTAGAGAGAGCGCACATCCGTAGCTCGACGATCTGACAGAAATCTGAGGGACAAGGGGTGGGACAGAGAGAACCACCACTCACAGTCCTTGGATGTTCCTTTCCCCGCCGTGGCCCTATCCCATGATAGTCATCAGGCGGATCGTCAAAGGGGCCGTCGAAACCGTCTTCTGGAAGTTGAATCGGCGGTGGTGGTCTAAGCCACCGCGAGGGTGTCCTTGATACTCTTGCAGTCGCTTTTGTCCTCCCCATGGTGACAGGTGAAGGTTGGCTGTCAACCCACGGCCGTTAACGCTCGTGTCTTTCTACTACCGCGGGTGTCAATACGCCGTATAACGTAAGCAACAGCAATTTCGCTTTTTTTTGGGAGTTACCGGGGCGATGAGTTGAGTAGGATGAGTGGTCGTGCGAATTTATTTGAAGACAAGTTGTTAAAGGAACGGATTGTCGCTACTATGTACCCGAGAGTTGGCATATCGGCAGAAATACAGTAACAGATGCGTTGCCCATTCCCCAGAACCCTGGTGCTCGGGTGACCCCTGCCCGCCGCCAGTCCAAGACGTCGCGTCGTGCAAGTGATG
>Ga0307515_10019808_pt1 | contig 12070 bp, 19 predicted proteins | sample 17_EM_MG_FD_194513 | JGI IMG/M metagenome (GOLD analysis project Ga0307515, IMG submission 194513) | Populus trichocarpa ectomycorrhiza microbial communities from riparian zone in the Pacific Northwest, United States - 17_EM | ecosystem: Host-associated > Plants > Roots > Unclassified | place...
TTTCCTTTGCAGGTGGAGAAGAAGTCAGGGTGGTAGTGGAGAAGGCATGAAAACCAGCATAAAGTGTGAGGACTGCAATGAGGCTTTATGTTTCACACCCAAACGAAATTGTTTTCATGAATTTCACTATATGTAGAGTATTTCTATTTATTCTGGGGGCATTTGGCTGGATTGTGGTTGTGTGATGTGTATTTTAAAAGCTGACCCATCTGTGGGCCCAAACCCGGTTACCGGCAAAGGGATAGATATTTACAGATGACACGTGATGCAATAAAAATTCGTTCAATTGCACCGAAAGCCACAAACGCAGGCAGAAAGTAAAGCCCTTCTCTCACATCTTCTCCTGCTCTTGCTCTCCCCCACTTCTTCCACCGCTCCACCGGGTTGCTTCATATCGAAAGAAGGGTTGTTGAAGATTCATTACCACTCCGCACGGAAATCTTGGGACTTATATACTACTGTATTTTCACTCTTTTTCATAGATACCGGTAGCTAGTTGACTCGCTCTTCCCCCCAGTACGAGCTTTCCATTCAGTCGAATACAAACATTTGCAGCACAAGAAATGGCACCAAAGCAAAAACCGAAACGTAATAGTAAACGAACCATAAACGAAGGCCACCGCTGCGGCCACGGCTCCACCTGGACTCTCTCATTCTGGGCCGGAAGCCCTTCACTGGGCGTAGAGTCAAAAACATGCAGAACTAGTATACGCAGAGGTGCAGGTGGGCGGGTTGATGCTGGACGCGCTGCTTGCCTAACCTCTGCCTCTTCGCTCCTCTTATATGCCCCCTTCCCTCGCTCCTGGCGTCTTTCGTTCTCTCCCAAGCTCAGGCTCTGGCTCATGCTCGAGCTCAAGCTCAAGCTCAAGCTCAAGCTCAAGGTTTCAACCACCTTCCTCTGCTCACCCTCAGTCGGCCAAAAGGTTCGCCCCTACTAACCGTCAGTCGAGTCCCGCCCACCAATTCGCTTCCACTAGCCCTCAGTCAAGCTGAACCATATAGTCAAGAATATCCACCACTTTCCTTCCAAGCGTCAGGTATCTGTAGATACTGCAGATATCTATGCCAAGGTAGATATCTACAAATATCCATAGATACCCAGGCTTTTTCAAGCATTGGCCGGGCCAGTCTATGCCAAGGCTCTACCAACCACGGGAAAGTGGGAAGGAAAGTATTGGAATGTGGGATATGGAAAACCCACTTTCCAGTATACAAACCAATACTTTTCCGTATCATTCTTTTTCGCACATATGTGTAACCTGCTTGTCATGTCTGTGGGTACGTAGGATCCTTTGTGGTTACGAGACCGGGAATTCCAAGCATCGTGAGATTTATCGGCTTCATTACTACCATTAGCCCCACCTTCGCGCACCTACAACTTGCACACACCCGCTAACACAAGTCCCACAAGGGTGAAACTGGCCCAATTTACTTGTAGCAAAAAGTAAGTTGGAGAAGTCACACCCCCATAGCAAGAACTGTAAAAGTGAACATGGTATAGCATGATGAAAACCTCAACACTGTGATAACAATCTTAAAAAACATCGTGACTTTTGGAAAGTGGAGGAAAGGGTGAATTATGTGGAACTTGGTAAATGGTTGGAAAGTACTCAAGAGCAGAAACAGCATGGTAAAGAGTGGAAAATGGTATGTTGGTGTGGCATAGGGGAAACGATATGGAAAAGACTGGAAAAGGGATGATTGTGCAGGGAGAAATGCATTGGAAACCCATCAAATTTACGATATGACTTGTCTCTACTTTCCCCCAGTAGAAATCCCACTTTCCAATCGCGTGTTTCGTATGAGGAAACTACATGATCCCACTTTCCCGCGGCTGGTGGAGAGGGTGACTTTCTCAGAGGCAGTCGGGCCTGACCGGTCTACGAATCTATAGATGACCGGACGGCCGATCTGACCGCTTGGGAACGCTGGAGTCGAGTGCACTGAGTACTTGAAATCGAGCGCACTTGAATGCCATGAGTCAAGTACTTGGGAGATTCAAATCGAGCGTACTTGGATGATTGGAGCAGTGTTCCTAAGCGGCCAGGCCGGCTTTGCATTTGCGGAACAAAACCTAAACAGAATATTGTGACCGAAAGACTCTCTGCTGCCTACTCTAAGAAAGCCTCCAAAATACGAAACATACACCATATCCAACCCAACCATCGTAGCCCTGCCATTGCCGCATTGCCGCATTCCATCCATCAACCAGATCAAGGCTTGTGCAGGCCAATGCAGGCCGATACAGGCTTTTGAAATCACGTGCAGGTTTGGCGGCTTTTGATTCAGGCCTGGCCGGGCCGACCGCTAGTGCAGGCTTTCGGAATGGAGGCCGGGCCGCTTTGGAACACTGGATTGGGTAGAATGCACTTGGGAACACGGTGTAGAAGGTCACAGATTTAGGGCACGTTTAGTGGGAGTCGGGTCTTCAAATAGTCAAAGCCCAAAGGGCACACAATAAAAGGCATTAGGACTTTCAAAAAGGTAAGAAAATGAGTTCCAGCACCTCCTGATGCCTTTTTTACCATACAACCGGTATTCATTTGTCTGGGGAAAGGCACGAAATGCACATTTCAGGCTCCCTTAGAGTTGATCCCAACGAAAGTGACGGTTCATGTGACATCTTGAATATCTGGTACTTCCGAGCTCTGAGATAATTTTAACTATATCTCTCGGCAGTGCAACAATCAACAGGCTCGGAATCTTTTGGACATAGTGCTTTCCGAATCCGCACTGCCTAGCATCAAGAAATTTGCTGCCGAGCCTTGAGCCGAGTGGTGTGACAGTCAGCAATGTCGGACCTATCATCAACATTGTCTGCAGTCACACAGGGATGCCAAGGTCGTACGGAAGTCGTATTTCGCGCCATTCATAAGGAGACTATCACTCAGGCACATTTTTAATTAGCCGTTTCATGCCGGCTATCACGGTGAGCCCGAACATTTCACACTCGGAGTTCTGAGCTTTAAATTCCCACCCCTTTCCTCCTCATCAATCCCCATCCCCATACCACGCTTCACTCAATTTACTGTAAGTCCACCAGTGCCATTATCCATTCCGCACTGACTCCCGAGAAGTAGACATAGCACATTCCACCACCAAATCTCCTCCCATGGCGCCAGAATCACCAATTATCATACAACAGCGACCTGCCAGATCTGGCTGTACCATCTTCCTCGAGATCATCAAGACACTCGCCCTGATCGGAATACTTGTGAACCTCTCGATCGGATTATGGATGATGCATCGAATGCACAAATCATTGTCGGATAGGGACTACGGTATCTATGTGAGGCAAGGAGAAACTTCTTGGGACGTGTCTACGTTTGTAAGGCAAGGGAGCGGCACTTCTTGGAAAGTGTCTACGCAGGGGGATTCTTTTAATGTCGGTGTTGGGATGACTATGTGGAATCAGCCGTTGGTTGTGAGGCAGTATTAGGTTGGCAAAGAAGGGGTGGGTTAGAGGATAGTGCTGTTTCATATACCCAACAGGTGGATAGCGAATATCCATTGTTGCACCAAAAGTATTTTCTGAAACATGTATTCGTTATGCTGGAATTGGATGGTTACGGCTAGAAGCTTAGCTCCTTTACTAACTAGCATGTCTTTCCTAGAAGCTCGTATTCTTCTATTTTACGCGTTTGTTTGTATGTCACACCCTGAAGTTGCACAAGTGATACTATATGCCGGAGGCAACACTTCTGTTTGCAACCTCAGGCGAAGATAATACCATGTCTGCAAACTCACGAGGTAGAGATATCACACTTGCGCGAACTAAATTCGAAATCGTGTTGGTACGTGAGAGCCGAACTCCAGTTCTGAGGTAAAAACAGATATGTCTTCCAAGCCTTCTATTAATCCTTCCCCCCTACTACCCACTTTGCAAGATGCGCTAACTCACAACCCCGGCGAGTCAGGTATCCAGGGTATACATTACTCACTGAATTTTCAAATTCCTAGACACCCCTGTCAATTATTAGATGACTCCGATAAGATTTGGTCTTGCCCAATTGTCATCCAAAGTGTGATGTGTTACCAAACTTTTGATGTCACCAAGGGCGCTTATATGACGTGTCTGGAGACCTCATTATACGCGCCCTTGGCGATACAACAAAAGTTTAGTAACTACACATCAAAGTTAGAGGACTATTGCATGAGACATAATCTTATCGGAGTCATCTAATCATTGACAGGAGTGCCCGGAGACTTGAAAATTCGGTGAGTATATCGACATCTCTATTACAACTATTCAAAACATTCTGATAATAAAGGGAGGCAGGATCTATTGTTTGAAGCTCTCAACATTATGTATTTGCAAGAGCTAGCAGTCTTATCCCCCAGACTAAGCTACGACAAGCACATTCACTAGGTCACTATTTAGTGTCCATTGCAGTTCAATAATTTCACTCGTCCAACCATGGATTAGTCCGGTCTTGAACCGTCCTTGTACAGACAGACAGATCCAGTGTGAAGAGCCTTTAGACCGGGTTCAGACTTGTCTTAAATTCTGCCGGACATGGACGGGCTTGATCTGGACCGATCCATTTTGCCACCGAGAGTGGAATCAGGCTAAAAGCAACCGGATGGTGAATCCCATCAATCAAAATAAGTCAAAACCACTTGGTGGCAATTCCAATCAACTGTTTTACATGAATGCATCCACAAAATGCGTCAATAGCACAAGTCCGCTGTCCAAGTTAAAGAGCGGTAGACCAAGGTTTCGGAGCTATGAACCGAGGCCAGCGTAAAATCAACCTCGCAAACAAGCGAAAAAGATTGCAGATTGATGGGCTGGAGGGGATGGGGGGTATAAAATCGTGGGGTTTACATCAGCTTAGGTTTCTACTGGTGGTTATTTCCGGAGCGGCAGCGGAGGTGATACTACCCAGCAAAAACCCAATAATTATTGTAGTATGAATACTTAGACCGCCATCCTCAGCCTGACGTTGGCTCCCGTTCTAGTACCGGCAGAGATACAGTCACGGTAATTTCCGTGGTAGACGCATCTCAATTTCTTGGTGAGTCGGGTTAAGTCCATGTGGGATGACTTCCGGGGTACACTGACATGTTACCAGCAGAACCATTATATGAAATCTCGTGATCGTGGATATATAGCTTTGTGCCGTATCGAAACTTCCTTCACTGACCTTGCAAGTCGCTAATAAGAGAAACTTTCATTTCGTTCCTAATCCATAAGACCACAGTACTAGCTCTTTTCTCCTGTTGTGTTGTTATAAGTGCAGTGTTCATCACCGCACCTATTCTGCGTAAGATGCATCGACCAAGACGTGACGTAGTGGCATTTGCTTTCGTGATCTCCAAATTTTCTGTTCGATGGTGACAATCTGCTTGTCGCGGGATTTGGATGGGTAGAGTGATTCTCTTTTCTTACATTTACTATTCTTACTGATTTACTTTAAGTGCGTTATGACGAGAGTCGTGGGCTAATTAAGTTCATATGCTCTATTCAAATATGACTGGTCTACGGAAAGAACTTGTGTGAGTTCAATTTCTAAACAGTTATTACGTAGGGTGACCCCCTGAGAGGACCATATTCTGTAAAATCACCCCATTTGAAAAAGTTATGTAGAATAACCCCCGTATTTGGCGAACCTTCTATAAGTGTTGTTAAATCAAGGGAGTAGAAGAATAAAAACAGACAGAGAAAACTCGCCGGATTTGTAGCATGGGCACAAATTGTGTGGTGTTGTGTTTGTTTTTGTTTATTCATACTGTATTTACTCTAGCTAGAGTATGACAGGACCCTTATCTCCTCGTGTGGTGTTTTGTTGACATGTAATTACTATTTTTGAGTAGTTACCTCGCTTGAGTCATTGTTGGCAATGAGTACTCATTCCTTTCTCGGTACCCAACAAACAGCCTTTGAACACAAAATGCAGGGAAGATGCTGAACACAGTATCGCAATATTAGTGCCATATTAATGCAACTGATTTTGGTCATTATGTTTTAGTAGAGAGTTATCCTACAAATACGGCCTGTGCGGGGGTTAACTTGCATAATAACCGATTCCCAAACTAATGGGTCCAAGGTTTATGCATGTGCTGTTAAGGTTCCCGATAAGCGATAACCCTGCAAAACGACTAAGATAGGCGAGTACGCTAGTTGATCTAGCTAACGACTATAAAGTAGCTAAAACCGCTCTCCGGAGACAACCGAGCAACCGAGAACCCATTCAACGACGTGCAGCATAGTAAGCGCGCCAGTAGAAACTCACTCGACAAGAACTGAATTATATGTTATATGGACCCCCAAACAGCTGTATATTGTGGCAAGAGATTTCAATGATGCATCGCTGCGACAAGACAACCCAGTCGAGAGTGCAAGCATCAATTTCAAGTAGCATGGAGCGGCGTGTTAGGAACATTATGAAGCGGGTAATCGGGAGGGATCGGGACGCATCTTGTTATCACCGTGTGTCATTACACGCCACGAAACGTGGAAGTTGCCGGGACGATCCGGAGGATGATTCTGTGGGGCGTACACACCCCACAGAATCCATTCCGCTAACTTGTCATGTCACACTTAGCTGCAATTACTGAACTCTAATATGCAGGGGGATAAATTATGCGAATAGACTTATTGCTATATTTATCAATCTGAGTGAAGCGCAATGATCCATGAACTACTATGTCCTCCATCCTGCATCATTTCTGATTAACTGTCTCATGCGAGCTTCAAGGGGATATAATTTTCCCTCCTGAAACGTTGTGACACGATATATGCGTTAGGGACCGCTTCTCCAGAAGGGAGCTGCATCTATGATCTTCAAGTTCCTGCAAAATCCAGCTAGCCAACTAGCAGCTTTTATGCGTCAAGCGACGCTCAAAACTACAGTATAAGTTGTACATACATATTACTGGTTTCGGACGTTTTAGTCATTGCTTGAGACCCCAGACACCTAGGTGGACTTCCGAGACTACCAACAGAACAGCAGACTGTGAGTTATCCGAACTCTACCATGTGAGTGCAAACAAGCACAATATATGAAGTCACTTCTGATCACAATCTTTACAGTTCTACCCCCACAGTGGCATAAATACATACCTACTGACAACCAGAAACACGCGGTCTAAGGGATGAGCTGGAGCTTAACTAGCTGTGGAGACACAAGTTCTCAACTTCATTAGCACCACCGCCAATCACGCAGCCCGGGTACTGCTGAGCACTCAGATAATTTCGCCATACTTCTTGGCAGTGTACTAATATACAGGTTCGAACACTTCGGACATACCGATTTCCAAACCCCCACCGCCGAGCCCCGAGAAATTCAGCATTGAGCGATAAACAGAGTGATGTGGCATTCGGCGCTGCCGAACCTATCATTGACTTCGTCCGGTGTCTCACAGGTGCGCCACCGTTGCACAAAGGTCGTGTTTTACGCCACTCGAGTTGGGGACCACCACCAAACAACGTCGATTGGCCGCACAAATATTATGAGAAGGCTTTAATAATTTCTTGGTGGTATATTCTGATAGAAGCGCGGGTAAGTAGGGTTGGGTTTGATCACTCTCACTTCGCTTTAAATCCCCACCTCTTTCCTCCTCGCTAACTCCACAATCCACAGCCTCGCCCAAAACCACTGTATGTCTCTCCACGTGCCATTCTTCCGTGCTAACACCTCAGTAGTAGATATGGCACAACAATCTCCCACCAAATCTCCTCCCCCAACGTAAGAAGCAGCAATCGTAGTACAACAGCCACCTGCTAGGTCTAGCTGCAACACCTTCCTCCAATTCGTTAAAACGGTCGTCTTGCTCGGGTTGCTTGTGAACTTCACGGTGGGGCTGTGGATGATGCAGTGTATGCACAAGTCGTTGTTGAACGACGATTATGGTATTAGGGTGGCACAAAACAACAGCTGATGGACTGTTTCTTTGGGGGATGTACCGTTCGAAGGAAGCCTCAGCATGAGTAAAGAATATGACAGGCCGTTGCTTGTGAAGGTTAGTGATTTTTAGGGAATAGATTTCGGCTTAGGGGATTGTTGGGTTTAGGGATAGTGCTGCTGTATTTACCCGCTGTTCTAGTCCATTCATGGAGGCGGTTCCTCCGCGGAGTACCTAGTCAGTTCACGGAGGCCGACCTTCCGTGAACGAACCGTCCATTCACGGATTCCGTACCCCACCTCCGTGAACTGACTAGTTCGTTCGCGGAGTTAGTCAACAATTACAAATACTCTGCTCTGCACGCATGTATGTGCATGCACCGGCATGTACTAAATTGCGCTGCGCTGAACGTACACGATTGATGAATGTACCCAATTGCGCTGCATTGAATGTATGCGGTTGATGAATGAACTCATTTGCGCTGCGCTGAACGTACGCGGTTGCGCTGATTGAATTCAGCTGGATAGAGCCAGCTGAGTGTACGTAAATTCTTCACAGCGCAACCGAGTACGTTCCTCAGATTCTATCGTACCAACAATATGGACCGCCTTACATCTACCATCCCACATCAAATTCCGTCATTCAAACAGGTAGCCATCGAGACATTACTCTTCGCGAAGCTGTTCGTGTTCGGTCCCCTGCTGAGCTCATCCAAGTACATTGTAGGTGTAAAGGCACTGTTCGTTGCAAGTGTTTGAAAGCAAATGCCGAGTGCACACTTCATTGCCATGGCCGAAATGGTGGTGCAGTGCATATGTAATGGACCTTGTGCTGCGCCATCAGGTACTTTCGATCTCAAATGAAGCACAAGATCAGCTCCACCGGAGCCAAGTCACAATCTAACAAGCCGTCGAGCCAATACACAAGGAGATGCTTGGGTGGATACTGATTTCACATCTGCGGAGGATACTGGCAATGAGAGCAGTGATTTGCCAGACCTGGATACTAAGGATGAGGAGGTTCTCGAGGAGGAAGGGGTCACTGGGGAGGAAGAGGAACTGGAAGAGGGGGAGGGAAATGAGGAGGGAAATGAGGAAGATGAGCCGGTTTCAAACGATGACATGGAGCACAATGTAATTGTAGTTGCATCAGGAAGTCCAAGAGGCATCCGATTGTAGGGATCACGATGATGTATAGATTATTTATAATTTTTCATTGACTCCGTGAATGAACTAGTCAGTTCACGGAGGTGGGGTACGGACTCGGTGAATGGACGGTTCGTTCACGGAAGGTGGGCCTCCGTGAACTGACTAGGTACTCCGCGGGGGAACCGCCTCCGTGAATGGACTAGAACACCCGCTTTGACACTTTGAATTCCTATCCTTTTCAAATTACAGCCACATAATCTTGTAAAGGTTGCAACGTGTTAGGGAAATCGAGTATTTGTAGTGCTACTTTATGGTGAACTGGTCATCCCAAACGGAGTATCCGGAGAAGAACGGAGAATTCCCGGAAAATCCGGACCCTGAGGTCACCGGAGTCCGTTTACGGACTTAGGCCAGCCTCAAGTACTCTATAATACGGTGCCAACCTCTATCGGTAAATTATGAGGGAAGCCTTTTGGGCCTACCCCCGAGCACTATCCCCCAGGATCCTTTTTCGACTCCCAGGGCGAGTGCTGGAATTATCGCGCAAAGGTATATTCAGTTGGAGGAAAATATCAGTCAACACGCCGAAGAGGAGGGGGGAATGGAAGAGACCAGGAAAGTCTATACACCCATTCCGAGAAATTTCGAGGCTAGCGATAGTAGTGACAACGAAGATGATATGATGACGGAGGTGGAGTGGAGGGACGAAGAGATCTACATGACGCCAACGAAGAAAGGAAAACAGCGCCATAAGGGGAAGGGAGTTAAGAGGCCGGTTACACCCGAACGACCAATCCCGAATATGCCGCAGACACCCAGCAGAAAAAGGCTTGAATCTGATTGGGCTAGGCCTGCAGAGAGTTTGACCAGTGAGAATGAACCGGTGGATCTCGGAAAGTTTATTGGTGAGTATCTTAGGAACACTAACGGACTGAGGGATTTTATGGTCGAACAAGAGAAAAATGATGCAAACTACGATATTTGGTGCCAACAACAGAGCCAACATATCGCGGCAAGGCAGAATCATACGGATGCGGCAGTTATGTCTGTAAGAAAGATAGCTCAAAACATGCAGACAGAGGTGGAGTTGGAGAAAGAGTATGCAGCGGAGAGGGCAGAGAAACTTGACGAGAGGTTGAGTAAGATTGAGAAGAAATTGGCCAAGATCGCACCAGTGAATATGGCCAGGACGATTGAAAATGCATTGAGTGGATGCATGGAAAAAATGATAGATCAGCTGACAGATAGGGTGGTAGAGAGGTTTGAGGTAGCAGCTGAAGAGGGTAGAAAAAAGGATGAGATCCGAAGGGGGAAAAAGGTAGAAGCCACCCCTGAGGAGAAGGATATGAGCGATATTGAGTTTGAACCCGGAGCGACTTTTTCATAGGAGGAAAATGAGATAGTAGCAATGGTTATTGAACGAATGCAGGTGGATGAAATGGAACTAGAGGCATCGAAGCATGCACCAGTCATTCAGCCAGGAGGGAAGAGACAGGAATTTCCTCGGTTCACTCCGAGTGGACAGGTTATGATTGCAAAGAGACCGGATATTGCACCTGCGGTGCCGGAACAAAAGAAAAAGGAGGTTAAAAAACTGGAGGTGAAGGAGACTTCAAAGGGACCGAAGGCTGGGACCAAGAAGCCGGAGGTTAAGAAGCCAACCGAAAAGAAGCCGGAAAAGAAACCGGAAGAAAAGAAGAAGGAAACGTGGGCATAGAGAGCGGCAGCACCACCACCACCAAAGAAGCAACCCGAACAGCGACAACAACAACAACAATCGGGACAGCAGCAGAAGAAGAAGGAAGATGGCTTTATTGAGGTAAAGAGGCAGCAAAAGAAGGAAGATATGAAGCCGGTTCCCCCAGGACAAAATTCGAAGGAGAAGAGGAGGGTTACCTTTAAGAGGGATAATGGTCTCCCCCTTTATCAGAAGAAAGATTTGGACATTTCGTCGGAAGTGAATTGAGCACTTTTCGAGGCAAAAGTCCCACATTTTGTTCGCATTCAGGGAGTTACGAAGAACACCCGAGGATGCCTGTCAACGATCGCGACTCCTGCACCAACAGCCGAAATGTTGATTCGGTATAGGGAGATTGTGATTAAAGCAGCGAGGATGGTGGACGCAGGAATTGTGGACATTGAGACAAATGAACTCTGGGAGAGAGTGAAAATGCACGGCGTCAATTTTGATAGGTATTTGGGAAAGAAGACGGGAGGTGGACTTGAAAAAGTGAGACAAGAATTGCAGACTGAGAGCGAGGGGTTGGTGTTGCCCCTCGCTATCAACTGGATCGGAGGACCGAAAGATGTGCAGAAGAAGAAGGCGGAAGGAAGGAAAGCATCCTCGGTTGTGTTTGCGGTCAAGGGTAGTATGATGGCCGAAAAGGTTTTGAAGGGAGGGTTGAGGGCGGCAGGAGTGAAGTATGATGTGGAGAAGTTTATGAATGCCGGACCAGATTCCTTTTGTGGAGTATGCAGCAGGTGGGGACATGTTGAAGCGAAGTGTGGATCTTTGAAGATGCCGGTGTGCATGTTGTGCGCGGGGAGACATTTGACAAAGGATCATAAGTGCAACGTGGTAGGTTGCAAAGCTAACGCAGGAGAGAACTGCACCCATAACGTTGACAAGTGCATCAACTGCAAGGGGAATCACATTGCGAAGGCCAACTGTTGCTTTAAGAAACAGGAAGCTATTATGAAGGCGAGAGAAGAAAGGCGTACCTGGACGGAGAGCGAAGGGGAACATCGAAATGTGATTACAGATCAGCAGGAGAAGCCAGATGGTGTGGAGGATGGGGGACCATCGACCACAGAAGGCGAAAGGACAACTCATGAGATTGAGCAAAATGAAAAGGAGCCGGAAGTCCAGGTGGCAAAGACACAAGAGACTGAAGGACAATCTCATCAGCAACAACTCTAGTTTCCGTCAGAAACACCCGGGTGTTCTGGACGGCTCTGACGGCTCTGACGGAACCTCGTACCCTCTGACGGAGAATTACACGCTGCCCGTCGCCCAGGCGACGGGTCACGTTGCATAGCATCAGCAAAATGTATTTTAGTCACTGCAAGCCTCC
>Ga0307515_10019809_pt1 | contig 12069 bp, 2 predicted proteins | sample 17_EM_MG_FD_194513 | JGI IMG/M metagenome (GOLD analysis project Ga0307515, IMG submission 194513) | Populus trichocarpa ectomycorrhiza microbial communities from riparian zone in the Pacific Northwest, United States - 17_EM | ecosystem: Host-associated > Plants > Roots > Unclassified | place...
GTAACCCAAGCCATAGCATAGTTAACGCTATAGGGGGTAAACACTTAAGGGCTCTAAGAAGGCCTAACAAAGGCAGAAAATATAATAGCAACACTCCTAAGAATAGGAATAATAGGATTAAAAGATTGGCTCTACTGGGTAGGCGTCCTAGTAGGTAGCCCGAGATGCGAATATGGCTAGCTAAGACAGACACTAAAACACGTAATACTATTATGCCCCTTACGCACTAACTAAGAAGTAATGCTCTTAGCAGCTAGCACAGAGAACTATAATACACTGCTCTTAATATAAAAAGGTCTTAAGGCGGTTACCTAGTGGCTTATTAGCCAAAATATACTAAACCAGTTCTAAGTTGCAAGGGAAATGGTAATAAAAGGCAATGGGGCGGGTATTAGGCGCCCCCTAATGACTCTATAGTAGTAGAGTAAAGTTTACAATACTAGCGCGTCTATAGGCTTATTACGGCAGCAGTGGTTCCTAAGGAGGTTAAAAAGTAAGGTAGTAGAGCACCACAGGTAACTTATAGGCGCCTCGTAGGCGCCTTATAGGCGAGTCCCAAAAGGCAGGGAGATGGATTACGGGGTTTTCTTAAATAGAGTTTTCTCCCTACATGTATATAAGGAGTAGTCCGCGTGGGCCCAATAGGGATCCGAATCGGACGTTAAGCAATGAATAATAATAATAAATGCCGCATTTAGCTGCTAAATGCTAGGAAATGCTGGAAATGCTAAAAAGGCTAAAAAGTAAAAATAAATGCTGGTAAATTTTTTCCTAACGTAGGTTAATCTAATCTAAGAAAGGGTCTATAGTGGCCTTTTATAACTTATCTAGTAAAAAGATTAGGTATACCTTAATTAAGTTTAGGAGTTTAATCTTATAAAAGCTATCTACTTTATTAAAGATCTTATATAGTCTTACTATTTAATAGTCTAGCTTATAGCTAGGTCGTTTTGTTATTTAAATCTTTATTATAACCTAAACTCTATTACCTATAATAAAGTTAGGCTTAAGTCTATGCTTTATTTACCTATTACTTTATTAGTTTTTAGGCCTTTTCTATATTTATATAGGCTACTTTCTAAGCTTCTCTTATATATTTAATATACTACTAGGCCTCTTTATAAGATAGTCTTTCGCGTATAGTTTATAGCCCTTCTAGTCTATTTTAGTCGGAGCTTATATATAGTAAAATACCCTATTTCTAGCTAAAAATATATAAATTCTATAGAGTTATAGAATAGGGTTACTTAGGTATAGTTTATTAGAGTAGTAATTTAGCCTAATTATTCTAGAAGTTAATAAAGGGCTAGAGTCTCTAGTTAAGGCCTTAATTTATACTCTCTATCTAACTGTCTATTTAGAGGTAGTATATTATAAAAAGCTTTAGCCTAATACCTAGGATTTAGGTAAGCTTATTCTAAAGGGCTAATATAAACTATAGCTCGCAATTAGATATATTAGTATTTAGTACTCTATAAATTTAGTAAGCGTAGTAAATATATAGTTAGGCTACCTCTTTAGTATTAATATTTTATAGTAGGGGGCTAAGAACGGGCGCTTAGTAAAGCGGTTAACTAAAATTATATTTACTACGGTCTATAGGTAGCTTATATAAAATTATCCCTTAACACGTTAACTTAGGCACCCGTATTATCGATAAGAGCCTACCAATCGGATCAATAGAATTTAATGCCTGTGCTCGGGAATACAAACCTTTTAATTTTATAGCGAATTGATATATAGGCTTATCTTTGGAGTTGAGTCGCTCAATATAAAGCCTTTAGCAGTCGTACTTCCTACAGAATGGTATTTTGCAAATACTGCAGCTAAAATAAGTCCTTAAATGACGCTGCCACCTAGATATACGTTCTAGTGTTTACGCACGGGCCTTCTCCTCTAGGTGCCCTAACGTGTTAAGGGATAAAGATATACTATTAGGGATGCTTTAATATTAGAGGTAGTTTTAATAGTATTAGGGTTTTATCTTATAGAATTATATACTTATACTAGTCGTTATAGTTTTATATATAGTAGTTAATATCTATAACTATTTTAGGCTAAATAGTAATAATTACTAATAATCTTATAAGTCTTATCTTTTCTAAAGCAGGCTATAGAGACCTAAGTATAGGCTTTGGTAGTAAGCTAAGTTTATAAGTTCTATTTCTATAGCCATTTCTAATACTTAAGTAATCTATTTTTAAGGGACTAAGGCCTAATAATATTCTTGACCTTTTTATAGTACTTCTATAGAGAAGGGGCTATACAGCTTACCTATAGTGGTTTATTAATAAGGTTAAGTTCTAAGGAGTTAATAGGATATATCCTAGCGCCTATAAAGCTCGCACTTAGTTCTACCTATATCTATAGGTTAAAGTACTCTAGTTATAGTAATATCTAGTTCTATAATATAAACTTTACGGCTATCTAGTTATCTAGTATAGTTTTTAAATAGCAGGTAATAGGGTATTATTCTCTATCTAGCTATTATATTATTTAAGGTATTAGGTTTTAATATTAAGAGCAGTTTTAAGTAAAAGTAGGCGAGTAAGTAAGTAGAGCTTAGTTATTTCTTAAGCTTATTAAGGGCTTACCTATATATTATATTAAAGTAAAAGGGCTAGTCCTTATAGGTAAGGCAGCTAAGAGACTAAGTAATCTTACTATAGTTCTTTATAAGGCGTTAGTAGAAGTTATAGAAACCTAAAAATAACTATACTTTCCTTATAGTTTATAGAAGTTCCTATTAGTTAATTATAGCTATCTTTTCTAGGTCTAAGAGTATGTTGCAAAAAAGGGGCATAGAGGCGAAAAATCGCTTATTTTTCTAAGTCATTTTACGTGTAGTTTCAATCACGCCTGCGTACACGATTAGTTTTACCGTAAAATGACTTAGAAAAAATAAGCGATTTTTTCGCCTCTATGCACCTTTTTTGCAACATACTCTTACCTTAATTCTATCTATATTAATAATAAACAATAAGTACTTTATACGCTTAACGTTAAATTCTAACGTTTTAATGTTAGCCTAAAGACTAGGCTTATAAAGTTATTATAAAACCTTATAAATATACTCCTTATATTATAGTGTAATGGAATCCCCTAGAAGGTACATATTAAATAAGACACTAGGAGGTTTTATCTATGTCCCCTCTACGTCCTAGAAGATACGGTTAGATAGATAAGGGGCGAAGGGTTTTACTAGTGTCTTAGAAGGATTATATAGGGAGCTAGTTTTCCTCTAAAGAAGAACTAGCAATTAGTCTCTAAATAGAAGAGGTTAGAAAGCATTTGTCCTTCCATACGTAAAGCTCGTTCTATCTTTAACTTACCTTTAACTTACTTTCTACTTACCGGTAACCCTCATTCTACACTATTAATTAGATAATTATACGTTCTAGTTAGACTGGCCTCTTATATATAGCTTCTTCTTAAAATAAATTACAATATTATTATTATTATTATTATTTGTTCTATTTAATGTTTAATATAGTCCTAAGCTTAGCCTATATAGATAAAATCCAATAAAGTTAGGTATAAAAAACCTCTAAAGGAGACGTAAGAGGTAATATAGTATACACCCCCCTAGGTAATACCTATACTACATTAACGGGAGGAAAAATACCGTTAGGTCGCCGCTTTAAAACTCCCATAGGGAGTGCCTAATTGCTTATCTTACCCTATCTACCATTCGTACTATGCTTCTATTTAATTATAAATTGCTATAGAATTGCCGTAAGGTCTTATATACCTGCCCTATATGTATATCTCGCCTATAGTCCTTCTACTCCTCCTACCGCCCTATTCTAATTACCCTTTTAGTCCCTTATCCCTTTCTATCTTCCTATATCTAATATCGCGCTTAACCTAGTACTAGGGTATACTAAGCCCTGGTACCAGCGCTACTAACGTATTAGAATATGCTAGGTGGATTAAGGTGTAAAGGGAGTAGAAGGCGGAGGATTTAAGAGGCTTAGGCCTTCCGCCTATAAGGTACGGTTTAGCTGCGTATAGGTGCCGTATAGTATATATACTGTTATACCGCATAAGAAGAAGGGGGTTATGCCGCTATAGGTAGATACCGTAATTTAAATAATTAATTAGAGTATACGTAAAGACATAGTAGTAGCTGTGTCGAGTTCTCGTTGGGGCTCACCCTCTTAGTAAAATTTTTTCACGATACCACTACCGTGTTGCCGCGCCCGCGCTGCGCCGCCGTATACACGTCTCTGCATTTGCTCTAGTAGTCTATTAGTACAATCCTAATAGAACGCTAATAGCTGTCTACTAGGTTCCTAAGCTCTACCGCGTAGAGGTATAAAGGTCGATTTTTTAGAGCCCTAAATTATAATATTATCTAGACAAGCGATATAGAAGTTATTAAGGTAGTTAAAGAGTATATTGTTTATATATCGCTAGTATATAGCTAATTTGTTAGTTAATTTAAAAGAAAGTATCTTATATTTATATAATCCGTAATAAGTCTAAAATATAGTAAAGTCTATAGACCTAGGGTTATTAGCAAAATGTATATGCCTCCTAATAGTACTAACAGCTCCTAATAGCTCCTGTTAGGGCTGTCAGAAACTCTAAAAGACACTTATATTTAGTATCCTATTAGGAACCTATTAGGAGGTCGCCCGGATTACTTAAACTACCTAGACTACCTAGACCTTTAGGACCTTTAAGACTACTAGGACCTCTAGGACCACTAAGACCTCTAGGACTACTAGGACCTTTAGGGCCACTAAAATAACTAGGACCTTTAGGGCCACTAAAATCACTAGGACTTTTAGGGCCACTAAAATCACTAGGACAATTAAGACAATAAGAGAAATAAAATCCTAGATTTAAAAATTAAGTATATTAGTAAAATACTAGTTGTTCTACTATTCTAAGATTATAAAAATATTTAAGTAGATATAGTACTTTAATATTTATAGTTAGCTAGAAAAGGTAAAAGCTAGCCTAACTATTTAATAATATTAAAAGCTTTAATAACTCTCTGTATTTAAATAAGTTAAGACTATAAGTATAAAAGGCCTAGCCTAACTACTAAAGTAATATAAATACTATTTTAGAATTGCGTGCACTAGTATAAGTATAAAAAGCTTAGGTTTAGACCTAGTAATACTATATAACGCTATAGGCTTTAAAAATCCTCCTTACTGCTTTGCTAAAAAATAACCCCACTATAACCTTTTACAAACTATCCCATTGTGTGGCATGATTTCTTACACTTTTCGTATATGTACGCCTCTTAAGCCAATCTAAAGGTTCTATACCGTATATAGCTTGGTGTTAAAGCCTTAGTTAATGCGATTGCTCGGCGGTAGGGGTATAGGCGCCTTACCCGCGCCTGATCCAATATTGCGGTGAGCAGCAGCGACGTAGCTAGGAAGCCTGTATAGAATATTTAGTAGTGTAGTTGATTAAAAGGCTTTAATATTATTGCTGCCTATTTGATTAAACCCTTAGTAAGATATCGCCCTTATGCCGCCTAGAAAATGTCGTGCGTCTTTAGCTCCGAAGCCTCCTAAGGCCTTAAAAGCTTTAAAAGCTCTAAAGCCTATAAAGCCTCTAAAAGCACCTTAAGCATGGGAGTCTTATTTACAATCCTTTTAGGCAACACAGTATATACACAATAGCTTTGCAACGGGAGTTGTACAGCCTCTAGAGGCTTTAGTAGCTCCAGTACTTGTGCAGTAGATAGCGGTGCTAAGTAAGGATATTTAAGAGGCTCGGCCGAGTACCTAGGTGGAGGATATTAAGGACGAAGTAGGAGCTATTTTTAAGGCCCACGGTAAGGCTGCTAAGGATAAGGTAGATAAGGTAGATAAGACTAAATTACTAGAGCTATTAGCTGAAGAAGTTATAAGAATAGGCCTTCCTGCCGTTCCTACTATATAGGAGCCTATGGCTGCCGTTCCTAAACTAGATCTTAAAGTTATTAATCTTCCTAAGGAGTTGATATTCGCCGCTTAGCGTACTAGCAAGCCTATTTACGGCTTTGGCGCGGGTATTAAAACTATTAATCTTTCTGCTTAAAATAAGGATACTAAGCGCTCTACTTATTATATACTAGTAGATTAAATTAGTATAACGTCTAGTGGTTATAAATCTAGATAGGACCTACCGATTCGAGTGTTTCTATTATTCTTTAGTATTAGTGTATTTAAAAAGCTTATAATTAATATAAACCTTTATATAGCCTCCTAAAACGCCGGCGGATATCACTAATTAGGATAATACGCTAGTAGATAATTACGGGTATAGAAGGAGACCTCTGCTGGCGAGTTAATAATTTAGGTAGGACTTATTATCTATATAGGCGTCTTCAAAGCTCCTTAAGTGCGAGACTTTTAGGTAATAGATCTTGAATACCCTTAGTACCTAATTAGCTTATTTATGGGCCTAAAAAGATAGGAGCAACTTAAGCGCTTCTTTTATGTATTACTGCCTCCACCAGAAGGCGTTAAACGCTAAATCTTTAAGAAAATTAAGCTGTTAACAACTCCTTTAGGTAAGGCATTTAGGAAGTACGTTATACCTAGATCTATAGTCAGTTTTAATAAGATAATGGTAAGGTTTACTAGATAATCTATAGTTATAATTAAATTGCCTAATAAGCCAGTGCCTAAAGGCTTTAAAATAATAAGTCTTTGTTAATACGGATATTGCTATAGCTTTATGTTTACCTTACCTGGCTACTTTTTTAGGCTTTCTTCTTAAACCGATTACCAAGATATTGTCCTCTTAAAGACCTCTAAGTGCGTCCTCTACCTTACTTAGCAGCTTCCTCTTTAGGCCTATTAATTCTGCCTATTTTTGGATAACTACTTTATAAATATTCCGTTGCTTTAGGTGCTTTAACGGCTTAGAATTGCTGTAGCTGGCATAGTTTGATTAAACTTAAAGGACTATCTAGAGGTGCATAAAAGGGCCAATAAAAGAAAGGCAAGGCTGCCATTTAACTTTATTATAGGAATAGTCGTTAGTGCAGCTGATTTAGTGCTTTCGATTATGTAGTAGGATAAGAATTTAGTACGGTTTTTAACGATAGCTTACTCGTGCGGTAATAAGGATGTTAATGAAGTTAATCGGCGTTAGCTATAAGTATATAATTCCTTTCTTAAGAAGCTAGTAGCTAATATTTGGGGCGATAATTTAATTAAGAAGTTGACGCTTTCTAGGCTCTCTATTAACTACAATAACTGGATAGGCAGTGTTAATATCTATAATTAACTTCGAAGCTACTATACTACCTAAATTACTACTGTATGTACCTAGATGCCCTTATTCTTCTAGGCGCTTAATATAGCTATAATTAATGCCTATATTATTAGCAAGAAGATCTTTTAAATGTTAAGTAAACCCTTCCTTTAAACCTATTGCCGCTTCCATATATAACTAGTATGGAACCTTATTATTATAGGTAGTTAGCAGATGGGCATAAATAAGGAAGATACTGAGCGTCTTCTTCATTTAATATTACTAAATTATAGGCAATATAAACCTGGTATTAGGCCTAGTTATAAAAATATTAAAACAAATTAAAAGAGCACCTATATTACTGCTAAAACCCTACTACCTATAATTTGACAGTGTAAAACGCGAACCTACCGCTATATTAAGAGCTATACGAAGAAGTAAGGCCATAAGAGTTTACCAACGTGCTAGATGTGTAGATGGAAAAATGCAAGGAAGCTTATAGTAAAGATAAGGCGAACAGTATATAAATGTAAGGCTTATAGGCTTCCTCTATGCCTATAGTGCTTTAACGACTTTTATTTAGTAGGTAATAATTAGGTAACTATTTTTAATCCTCTACTTCCTTACGCCTAATATTAAAACTCTAAAGCTAATTAGGCTTTTACTACAGCGTTTATCCTTAAGCCCTCCTCTACTGCCTTTAAACGCGCCTCCATATTAAATAATCGCTGATTAAACCGTTTAATTACCTGCAGTATCTAATTTACCTTATTTAACGTATATAACACGTCCTCCCTTATAACCTTAAGCTAATCTTTTACTAGTTTATCCTTATTGACGTTAAGGACGCATATAAAGCGTATAGGTGATAAGGATTTAGGGAAGGACTCTAATAAAGGCTTTTCCTATATAATTAGTAGCTGGTTAATGGAGAAAGGACAGGAACGTATAGCTATGACGTTATATATATCACGACTTCTTGCCTAACTTCCTTAAAAAATATTTAGTGTTTTTATAGTGGTGGCCTTAGGTAGCATTTCGTTGGCATCGCAATATCGAGGTGTTTTAGTGGGGCTTGTTAATAAAATCACGCTAGCTAGGATGCCTGCAGCATGCTAACCCAAGTAGAAGCGCCTAAAGCGCCCAATACGAAAAGTGTTAATTGCTACACGAAGGGATATAAACTTCTAAAATGCCTTATTATTATATATATACTAATCCTTACTAGTATTGCTATTATACTAGCTAGCCCCATTATCTAGTAAACCTAGGGTATTCTTAAAATTATCCTATATAAATTTAGAGTGGATAGATACTTATACTCGTATTTTTTTCTAGCCCGTTATAATTAAGTAGAAATCTAATATTTCCTCTTCGCCACCCTATATACTTGTAATTTCCTAGATGGTTATCTATATAGATACCTATAATTAGTATATAATTATAGGAAGAAGCTTAGGATTAAAGAAACCCAATACTATACTAGGTTATTCCCCTTTAAAGCACTACCTTTAATTAGTCTAGGTCTAGGTAAGCTAAAAGAGTAGGGCTATATTAATAAGGTAGAGTAATCTAAATTAGCACCGCCGCACTGTATTTAAATAGCAGCCTTTAAGCTTTTAGTGTTTTCGTTATCTAGATCCTTAAATAAATTATCTAGGATATTGCTATATAGATTCCGCCATAGTTCGGCATTAAACTATTTATTATTATTGTTGTATAGTTATACCCTTATTTTCGCATCTTTAAATATATAAAACTTAATTACAACCTAATGGTATAGTGCCGTAGCATTCCACGTCGCAAGTAGCTCCCTATAGATTGCTTTATCCTTATTAGTAGTAAGATATAAAACATAGTAAATTTATCCTACTTTAAAACTCCTCGCTACTAATACACTTAATAGTTTTATAGTAGCCAGATAGGTACTCCTAGATACTATGCCTTAAACTAACTATAATAAAGTATATAGTTGCGCCAGCGAGCTTATTAAAATATTTGGTGGAAGACTAATATTAGGCTATTTCTATTAAACCATTTGCCTAGAATATATCCGCATAGGCAGTAACGATTACTTTATAGTAGAATTATCTCTTACTAGCCTATTAATATTAACAAAGTAGCATAGTTTTTATTATTAATTAGGTGATATATAAAAAGGGGGCTACTTATAAAAGGTAATAGAAAGTAGTAGGGTTTGTGGTAAAAAGAAGCAGAATTGTTATATAAAAGTAGGTAAATTCATAAGATAGAAAATAGTAAAAAGTTTAGGTAGAAAATGGAAGAAATTTAATATAAAGGGTAGCTAAATTTAAGGGGTAGAAAACGGCGGATCTCTAGTATAGAGAAATATTGGATATAGTAATAGAGGAGTATATTTAAGAAGCAGATACCTTTTTAGCTAGTTTATATATAAAAGAGTAGTCCTTTAGTAACCCCTTTACCTTTTTACTATCGTTACTAAAGCCTAGGCTATATACTTCCCTAACAATAGCCTAGAACTTACGGTTTGCTTTAATTTTAAAGTCTTTTAGCCTATCCTTTATCTACGCGTATTTAGTTAGTATAACTCCCTAGCATATTAATATACTCTAAAAGTACCTTACACGCGCTAACCTAAATAGGTTTATAATCTACTTCTTTTTATTCCTCCCTTAATAGACTAGCTTAGGTTACGGTCTATAATTTAATAATTAGCGTCTCTAATATAGAAGAAAATTATTCTACCTAGGGATTAACTTATAGGTTTAAGGATCCGCCCTTACCTATATAAATTTTTATAAGAAATATACTTATTACTTATAGTCTTTACTATTAGCAAAGTGTTTTTCTTTACAATTAATATAAAGAAGAGTAGTGTGCCCGTAAGGTCTACCTATTATATTACAAGTAAAATAGGAATGGTCTTTAGATAAGTATACTACTATATAAAACCAACAGGCCCTAGTAGAGCATCTATCTTCTATATAGCCAAATTTTTAGTAACTTATATATTGTGTAGTCGAGGAGACCTCTAGGTATTTAACTACCTTAGTAGCTATCCCTGCAATTAGGATTTCCTTCTATTTAAGAATTTCCTATCTTTTCTCCTTATTTTCTATAGCGAATACTATAGAGCTAAACCTAGTTTGTAGATTATATCTCTTTGCCTTTAATAAAATCCATATAGGTAGTCCTTTTATCCTAATAGGATTAAAGATCTCTATTTCTTCTTTTAGAAGTTTAGAGCCTTCTTCTCCTAGAAAAGGGGAGATAGAAACGCTGTAAGCTACTATTTAGACTTAAGGCTCTAGTTTTTATTCCCTTTTAAAGGAGAAGCGGCTAGACCGGATTTCTTTATATTTAACTAGAAAGTCTATATTATATTCTTTTATAGTTATAAGGAAAATAATCTACTTTTCTTTCGTTTTGGATATAGAAGCTATAACTAGCTTCTCTATTTGCAATTTAGATATAAATAGTTAATTAACTCTATTTTGGATAGAAAAGGTATTTAAATGCTAGTCCTTTTAGTCTATTACTAGGGCTAGTCTCCTTTCTTATAGCTACTTCTTTTTTCCTCTAGTAGAAGTAGGGCTAGTAGTATAACTAGTTACTTTACCAGTAGGGGGAAATAAGGAGAAGGGGGGAGAGGGAGAAGGAAAAGGGAAAGAAGAGGAAGAAGAGGAAAAGGAAAAAGTGGAAGAAAAAGGCCCTTCTTTAGTTTTTTTACGTAGGTTTTTTAGGCTATTTCTTTACGGAGGGCTTTTACTTCTTCTATTAGTCCTTTTAGGACATCTTTTTCCTGTTTTTCTTTTCCTTTTATAAAGGGATTTTCTCTTACTAAAATACTTCGTATATAGTCATCTAGCTATTTAACTTACTTTTTCTTTCTCCTTCTTCTAGCCCTTTATAGGTCTAGGTTAGGCTTATTAAAGCCTTCTATAGGTATTATTCTGGTAAAAGTATAAAGAAAGGTATACTAGCCGTAATAGGCTTAAGTCTTACTATCTTTCTTATTTGTTTTTGGCTTTCTTTTTTAGGAGAAGATTAAAGGCGGCTCCTTTTTTTTCGTTCCTTCTTATATAGCCTAGAGATAGTTCGTCTACCTCTTATATTTCTATATCTTCCTTAAATAGGTAAGGGAAAGATAGAAGGAAAGAGGTAAATAATATTTTATCGTCACTTACCCCTATAGAAGGTGTAAGAGGCTAGCCTGACTGGAACGTATGATTATCTAATCGACAGTGTCACCGGTAAGTAGAAGGTAAGTCGAAGGTACGTCAAAGGTAAGTAGAAGGAAGAATGAGTTTCACGTATTGAAGGACAAATGCTTCTGACCACTTCTATTTAGAGACTAATCGCTGGTTCTTCTCTAGAGGAGAACCAGCTCCCTATATGATCCTTCTGAGACGCTAGCAAAACCCTTTGCCCCTTATCTGTCTGACTATGTCTTCTGGGACGTAGATGGAACATAGATGAGACCTCCTTCTGTCTTATCTGATATGTACCTTCTAGGGAATTCCGTTACAGAAGGGTTTTTATTAAAGGACTTTTTTTTTAAAGTTTCTTTAAAGTTTATAGCATTTTAAATTTAGTAGCCTATAGTTTACAGAGGGAGTTTCCTAGTTTTTTTAGTAGATAAAAAACCCCTTAACGTGGCTCCCGGGGTTTTGCACGAGCCCTGAGTTTTACACGAACTAGTAGACCGCTTCCCTTTTTAAGCTAATGGGTTTCCTAAAGTAGAATATTGCCGCATCTAAACTTTGAACATTAAACATTAACTTTTAAATTTATTATTAAACAACAGCTATGCCGTTTAAACCTTATATATTAAATATAAAAGACTACTTATAAGCTGCTTAAATAGCCTAGTAA
>Ga0307515_10019810_pt1 | contig 12067 bp, 3 predicted proteins | sample 17_EM_MG_FD_194513 | JGI IMG/M metagenome (GOLD analysis project Ga0307515, IMG submission 194513) | Populus trichocarpa ectomycorrhiza microbial communities from riparian zone in the Pacific Northwest, United States - 17_EM | ecosystem: Host-associated > Plants > Roots > Unclassified | place...
ACCGTGGTAAGCAAAGCAAGTCGACCCAGCACGCGATACAGGTGAACGACCCGTCCAAGAACAACAGTAACGTACTACCCTACCGAACGGTAACACCCAAGAATCACCCACGACCAGTCCCAGCCCCCGTCAGGCATCCCGTTCCTCCGCTGACTCGTGCGTTCGTCAAGTCATAGCCCTCCACCAGTACCCGTTCCATAACATGCCCCCCCGTGTCTTGACGTACGCACTATTCCATGTCCAAATACCCCGTTTTGAATGCGTTGATTAGTTCCGGAAGCAAAGGAAGAATGTCTTTGTCGAAGAGGCCGCAAGTGCTAGGGACTGAGACTTTTTTCGGTCGAAACCGTCATAAGCCCGAGTATGGTGGTTTATGTCCCCTTTGTATGAGTTCGGAGTGTGGAAGAAGGATGAACGAAGGACGTTTCCCATAGTTCCGGTTGGTAGAAGCGGAATACGGAGGAGTTTATTGTAGCATGCGAGTGCCTTCATGACCTAATGGTTGTGATGATAAATGCACTAGCGTGAGGGGGAGGCTCGATGTAGTAGCGACGAGTCGAATCGAATTCGACAGCCCAGAATTGATGGTGTGTGGCATCGTCGTCGAAGTTGGTAAAGGTGGGTTGTTTTAATCGAGCTTTCCCTCACCTAGGCTTGTCATGTAGGCAGGTTTGGTGATTTGGCGTAGGCTACTCGCAAGAACTCCTTTTGTGATGTTGGTGAAAACGTCCTCCAATTAATCCAAATCCCGTCGAGAATGATGATCCGAAGTCCGTTCTTGAAGCGTAAGACTTCTCCTTCGTTGGCGGTTGACTTGAAACCAGGGGTAGGATAGTGCGACTCGTTGACGCGGGTGTTCGTAACACCGATTGAGGAACTCCAGAGCCCCTGCCAATAGCATTGGAGTGTACCATATTGGTGTACTCATCCAATGACTTGAAAAGGCCTGGCTCTCCGTTGGGGTAAGCCATGCAATTCTGTCCAACATGGCCGCGGGTGTGAGGATTGGCGTAGTGGGGATGGTGACCGCCAATCCAGTAAGAGGAAACGATCCCTGACAACCATCCGTAGGGATAAGCGACGAGGTCGTACCGGAATTCCCGATTGCCAGGCGGAACGTGGGATCCATCGCAGCAGTGTTGTGGGGAATCCGATTCCCGGGCGATGATTCCGTCATCAGACCGAACATAACAACCGGGTTCAGTTGATGAATATGATCCTCGAGCAGGAATCCGGCATGTCGGAACAATAGGAGACGCGGTCGACGGGTCGGAGAGACCCCAGTCGTAGTGATGGGAGTTCGTCATTGATACAAATAGCACAACCATACCAACAAATGGCATGGTTTATGAGCAACCGACTCGAGCGTGGCGAAGACAGTACAGCGGTCGCATCGCGAGTACCTGAATTTGAGGTTGAAGGCATCATCGACGTCGGCCGAGGTTGAAACCCCTCGAGTCTCCGGTGATCGAGGGACTGGAGGGCTCCATCCTGACCATAGGACGACCGCGGGATTCGACTCGAAAACCGAATGGAAGAGCTCGTAGAAGGCTCACCAGATAAACCTTCGCAAATCCGAGGGTTCATCTGGTTGATGACGTGGCCGAGTGGAGATGAGCCCACGATAGGGTTCTTCCTGCCGCCCCCATACCGGGCCTAGGGGCAGCTTCCCGAGGGTGATTGTGGATCCAGGGCGATGGGCGATGGGCAGCTGGCGAGATGGAGATGGGTAGCGTGACAGTAGTGAGGACCTTGGCGATATCGGCAGTAACGATACCGTCGCCACTCGGAGGAGCACCGACGTCCTCAAGGAGCGCGAACTTGGTAGGGTCGGCGGGCCCAGTCCGGCCGAGCGAGGTGGGCGACTTGATGACGATTTGAGTGAGGCAGAAGACGATGTCGGCGTTGTTGATCCGAGACAGAGCGGCGGATTGCTCTGAGCGACTGCGAAGAAGCCGAGCTGCCTGTGCCGTCGGGTCCGGCCGCCACTGGAACCGTCGATTGGAGGACGTGTCGGTCGAGAACGGCGAGAGGAATTGTCACCCGAGGACAAGATGGAAGATCGAGTCTCAGAGACATCGGAAGTGGGGAGGGGTGATTTGGTCGTGTAGACCGAAGGTGGACCAGTCCCCGTACAGGGACGATCCTGGCGCGGTTCGAATCGTTTGAACAGACCAAGAAGTCTTGAGAGTCGCCGGGACTGTCTAGTTCGAATTTTTCGTAGGAGCGCATAAGTCCCTCAAGAATTCGCAGAATTCCCGAGTATTTGGCGAACAGAACCACAAATCGAATGAAATTGTCAGAATGGGGAATGAGGGAGTACCCACGTAGCCATCAAAGCCCTGAATCGGGTTGGTCCCCCAGCTTGGGAATAGTGTACCCCCCCAAGGCTTTTATAGCTAGTAACGTACTCATTGTGGCCGAGTTCCTGCGAGCAGGAAATCGGGGGTTTGGTGACAGGGAACGGTCCGGGGACAGGGGCCACCAGAATCCCTTGTCGTCCCGCACCGGGAGCGGGTCCAGGGGGCCGACAGAAGAAAGGAACCAGTTGCGCATTGTCGTACAAAGGACAGGCTCCATCTGTTGGCGATTTCCTGATGGTGGTGGTTGTATACGGCCCCGTTCACGATGGTAGTAGAACAGCGTCGTTTCCCAATCCTCGCCAGAATTGTTCAACACTCTGACGAGTGTTTTGTAAGGAAGGAGGTGGTCCGCAGAAACCCCGAGGTCGTGATACCCTGGGGAGGTGCACCGCACCGTAGGCGATAATGAACGGTTGGAGCGAATCCCTCCAACCGGTGCCGTAGTGATGTCATGTAGTGGGCCCATAATCTCCGTTTGGTGTGGGCTTCCGAAAGCAGTTGATGATCGGTCCCCAGGACCGTGTGCATCCTGCGCTCTGAGAGGGGCGAGGTCTCCAGGTGTAACGTTGAGTTGATGTAGTGATACACGGCGCCTCATCGGAAGACGTATTTCTTGACGGGCTGTGGGTCGTGGCCACGAAAACGGGGTCACGAGCGTGAACGACGAGGAACGAGCTCGTTCTTGAAAAGCAAATAGTTTCTCCGGTATTTTCCATCGTTTTATGGAAATATTCCCATGACCAATTGTCCACCAGATGGCCTTGAGGCTTCCCCTTCCGACTACGAGTGGAAGGGCCATAATGATCGTCGTCGGATCAGGGTAGCCAAAACGGACACTCCGAGAGTTCTATCTTCTCATTCGAGAAGATTAAAGCCCCCCTGTGATCAAGCTCTACCCCGAGTTCGTAGATCGCGAATGTTTTGTTGCGATTTACTAAGTCTTCGCAGATCCGTGAACCGTTGGCATGGGAAGGGCGAAGAATACCGGGAGAGGGGGCGAGTGTAACGATTTTCGCAATCGCCCTCCAATCATTGTTTTTGTCCAGCCGTATGATTGGAAGGACGGTCGCGCGAAGAGGACCAGTCCACAGAAACCAGTGGACTGTCGTGATATGGAAACGGGAACGAACAGGAATGGTACCCCAAGGGAGACGCTAGCGTCTTGCCTAAGGACCAGAAGGAGCTAGACCCTCCGTACCGACAGCGACGGATGGGTACGACGAAACAGGGATGGCTCGTCGGGTTGGTGAACATTTTGCTCTGGGGGGTGATGTCGAGACCGAGGTACCGAGGAGGGAGCTCTGAGACGAGCAACCCAGATAGGTAGCTCAGCCGCGACCTATCACTGATGAAAGCCGTAGGATACCGTGGATCGAGTGAAATGGAAGGAGTGTGAATGGAATTCGTGAAGAGAGAAGAGAGGATCGAGCGGAAGATCGGAACCCTCCGAAGGATCTTGTAAATATTGTCGATTTTTGCGGATTTTTCGGTGTAATATTTAGTGACGTGTTGAATAATCGTTACACACGCAAGTAACGTTCCTTCAACCCGAGTTTCCAAGCCTCTAGAACTTCCTTTGCGTGAAGTAGCACGATTCGGGTGTAGTGTTTCCATTGGCATTGGTGAATAAGCCGATGGTTCTTGCGGTGTCGTTCCTCCCGTAAATCTATAATCCCTTCGACTTCGAATTCTTCGGGATCTTCTCGAAGCGGTTCCAGGTCGGCCCTATCTTGGGAGGGGGCCGATTGATATGGTTCGAGGGGTGAGATGTTGAGCATTGCGTGAATCCCATACGAATGAGAAAGTCGGATTCGATGAGTGACTGAGCTACTTCGTTGGAACTGGGCCCCAGTTCCCTTCGACCCGGGCAACCGGAGGAAGTAGATATTGATGAGAGCCCTGTCGACAGGTCCACACAGTGCGAATATATGACGTTCATTGTGAGGTTCTTCGAGCCGGGGTTGTAGCGCGTTTTTCGTGGCGAGCCTGACGAAAGTCATTCCTTCCGCGAGCCTTCGCGCGCCAGGTGTACCGAACCCGTGTTCACCGGGTTGTACGATTGAAGAACCTTGGGTAAGGAGATTGAAGGGTGTGTGAGGCCGGGACCCGTGGGGCAGACAGGAGGGAGCGAACCCCGTCACAGAGAGCGGGGATTTGCCGTATGCGACAGCCCGACAGAATTGATGGTCGGATCGATCATTCCCATCACGGTAGTTGAGGGCTCGGATGGCGGTCGTGGTTGTCCGGTCGGGAACTTCGAACTGGCCATCCGCCCGTAGATGGTAGGCAATGGTGAGGGCCCTTCCGAACCCCATGCGTTCACATATGTCATTCCAAAAGTCGCTTCTCGATCGGGTGTCGCGATCTGGGACGGTTTGTATTGGAAAGCAGGCATAGGTGACGACCTTGTCGGGGAAGCATTGAGCAGTTTCCTTCTCCGCGAGCGTAGTACCGCAAGCGATGAAAGAGGCGTTCCCGATGAGCTTGCAGATCAGAACGAAGGTCGACTCGTATTTTTGGCTTCCAGGGAGTTCCTCCATAAAGACCATCGTAACCACTCCAACTGGTTGTGGAGGGATCGGGACGTGTCGTAGAAGCCCGCATGGAATGGGTCCTGTATGTTTGATTCTTCTGAAAATGGGGCATCTAGTGACGAATTGTCGAATGTCTCTAGTCATCCCAGGCCAAAAGAATCCGTTGGTGGTCCGCCCGTAAGTTCGTTCGAACCCGGCATGCGCGGCGCCGGTCGTGGATCCATGAACCCCTTTCATGATTTTGGGTTGCATGAAAAATGGGACGTATAACTCATCGTCCCTAGGACATTCACTGAAGAATATCAGGCGAACGGAGTCGTGAAGGCGATCCCTGAATACGAATGGTGGTTTGGCAGAGAATGATTCGGTGACGCTCCTGAGGTGAGAATCCTTCTCATACCAATTGAGAACGTGCCGAACGTGCTGGAGGTCGATATGAAGGTGGGTTCCCATCCTGGTCGAGGCACTGCATGCAGGGGACGCCAGTGCATGGGAATCCAGAGGACCGACTTCGGTAGCGACGGATAATGGTTGGTCCATTTGAGCGAAGAGCAAGGAGGCGTGAGTACCGAACCTCCTCTTCATTCTTCCTCCATAAAGGTCGGTGTCCCTTTCCAGGGACATGTCGATCCTAGGACCATTAGATGCCGGTTGGCCATAGAATGGTGTCCCTGGTTCGAGGTGAAATTGGGGATCGATGGTTGAATGTGCTTGGGCTGCTCGGTATTCGATCCAGGACGCCGGGTAGGCAGAGAACGTGCTGATCATGGCAGGAAATGACTCTCTTTTGATCAGGGGCCGAACCATGGCGAGAGCCTCCCCGAGAGCTAACATTTCCTTCCCGGTAGGTAAACCATGGTTTTCCGTCGATAAAAAGAGACGCGACTGATAGGTGATGATTCGTTTGATAGAAACCCTTGTTTCATTGAATTTATCACTCCAAGCCTCGCTTTTTGGTCGTTTCTCCTCTTTGTTGGCTATGACGACCAGTTGGGGCAGTGGGTCGCTAAATCGGTGTAGTTTTGGTAACCGATTATAAAGTTGAGTTCTAGGAAGGTCGTGTACTCTGGTAGGTTGAGTCCGTCGAAGGGCAGCGCCGAAACCGAAATTGTTCGAATTGGTGCGTAGGCGGTATCCCTTTGCGACTTGGGGAAAACCCTGGACTGGCGTGGAATCGAGATCATGTTTTAACAACCCATATGCTTCTTGATGTAGCGGGTTCCGAGTCCACGGGGCATCCTTGAAGAGCAGGCGGTACAGGGGTCGAGCGACCCGACAGGTGTGAAGAGGAATGCAATCGGCGAAGTATCCAATGAAACCCAAGACTATTGAAAGTTCCTTGGTCTTGGTGGGGGGTTTCGTTGCGCTTATCACGTCGATTTCGTCCTTGCAAGTTGAGTTTCCTAGTCGCAAAACTCGTTGTCCAAGGAAGAGTGACCGATAGCCAATACGATACTTTGGCAGCGAAGGTGTGATGCTGGCCTGAGCGATTGCTCCTAGAACCGAGTCGAGGTGCTGATCGTTCGGGGGTAGATCATTATGTCGTCGATTGTACGCGAGTGTGAACAGCAATGGTGACTCTGCTTGAATTCTGTTCATGACCCCTTGGAAGACGGCGGAGCCATTGTGACGCCCGAACGCCAATCGCGTAATTTTCAGTAGCCCGTGCTTGTGGGTCCGAAAGGTAGTGATATGGTGACGTTCCGCAACTATTCCTAGTCGGTGGAACCCGAATAACGCGTTGGAAATGGAAAACCATTGTCTTCCAGTAAGGGCTCGTAGAACATCGGTTCGCTTGGGGAGCCGATATTCGTCGGCCAGAGTAACTGCATTGACCTCTCGATAGTCAATACATATTCTCCATTTTCCATTTCGATAGACGATGATGAAAAGGGCTCCCCGGAGGCTATCGGATTCCCGAAAGTCCCATTGGGAAAACCACTTGTCGATCTGTTTGTCGACGTCTGCGCGTGTTTCTGATGGTGTATGACACGTCGGTATTGCTATAGGAACCGATTCCTCCCGGAAGTCAATGCGGTACTTGATGTCGGAGCATTCTCCAATCCGCCTGTTCAGGGAGGAGGATCCACGGTTCCTGGGGATGACTTCTCCTAGTTGATCTTTCCGTTGCGTCAACAGTTGCGAGTCGAAATTCAACGGAGAAGGAGGTTCCGTGGGAGGTATAGCTTCGTGCCCCAGTGCCTTTGCGAGTCTTGACTCGTACAGGGGCAAATCGGTTTGAGGACTTTGATACAGTCGTTCTTCAGAAATACCGTTTTCGTCCTTCCGATTTTGAAGGATTGGGGTGACGACATTGAAGAAGTTCCGGACCCGAAAGGCGTCCTCTGGTGGCCCTAAGTCATAGTAATGACCGGGATTGAAGATTCCGATCGCACCAGAAGGTAGGGCCTGGACAGGGGTGTTGGTGTCACTAGTGACGCGATAACACCGAATGGTGGGGGAAATGATGGAATCGGTGAGGATAGAATCATTGACCATTCTCACTTGCTGGTCGTAAGTCGTGACGGTCGAAGTACTTTCGACTAGGGGAGCAGCCCGGAATTCCAGCCTTTCGTTTGTCCAAAGTGGAATGGTCCTCGAGTGCTTGATTACCATTTCGCTGGGACCGTTCCATTGGTTCCGATTTTGGTTGGTCTCGAGTGGTTGGATGGTCTGGGCGTGGGCCCACGATGCTTGAATGTTCAGGAACGGGTGATCAACAGAGCTTTCCAGAAGAACGAAGTTTCCCGGAGTGCTCGGTTGTATGACAGTGGTGTCGTCCTTCCGAACGATTGAGAGGGAACCCCGGTCCGCGCAATCGTTTCCCGGTATGAGAGGGGCGCTCATATTCCCAACGATATAAGCTTCGAACCGCATGGAAACGAATTCTCCTGCGGTCCCGAGGCGTAGATCTCGTGGCAAGTAGTGAGTACTTGAAGAGTGCCCAATGATCTGGTCGTTCCTGATGAACCGCTCCTCCCCTGGCTTCGGGGGTGGCCGCAGCCATTCCAATGGCTTCGGGGATACTGACGAGTTGATGTACCCCGATTTCGTAACCAGTTGAGTGTTGAACCTGCCAGGTGTGTTGAGCCCGATGGCAGTTTTGGAGGGATGCACGCCGAGGAAGGTGGTAGCGGGCGCTCTTCCAATGACGAGCCGAAGCTTGAATACTTTGCAAACGAAGACTTTAATGCTCGTGGCTCCAAATCCGTCGGGAACTCTTGATGTTTCGGACGAATAGTCGACTCGGGTTACTGGGGGCTGACACAGCAGAAGAGACAGGACCCGCACCATGGCGCGTTCGGGGATGATTTGGTATAGTAGACTGGAGCGGTTATGAAGTGAAGCCTTGTCGGTCCCCTCGTAGTTGCTGTCGGTGACTTTGGCGGCGACATGCGGCGGTTTCTCGCTCGAAAGTCCAGCTCCTGACATTACCCATTCATAGACATAGGGAGGGATCCAAAAAGAAGATCCAGCGGGGATGAGGAGTCGCGAATGTGAAGGAATGGAATGATTGTCCAGAGTGTATAAGTGGTACGCCGCGCTTCCAGGGGTGGCTTTCCGAGGGAGATTAACGCAGAAAGTGACTCTGAGGAACTTGCTAGAGTCAATCTCGGCGCCATGGGTCCCTGCGGAATCGATGACGAGAGTAGCCATTTGGGGAACTAGGGTGGCGGCGATCCTAGCGGGGCATCGACCGCCTTGATTCATTGCTACTATGATTATTTCTGTATTCCCGCCTTCTTTATTGATTAAGCGGCAGGAAAGGGGCTGCTCCGAGAACTGAAGGCCCTTTCGCAACCCGAGATCGGAGGTGGGGAAGTTGGTACTGATCGACCCAAGGAGAATTCTTCGTGCGGATTCAGCGAGGGCAGCAATTCCCGGATGCCGATGACTTCGGCGTTTGGATTTACCCCTAAGACCAGGGGCGGCTCCAATGGAAAGATGCGCTCGCCTTTTGAATGAATCCGCTCCTTCCCTCCACTCATGGGATGCGAATTCGAGGAGCTTGTGCATTCCTTCTGGTAGTGACTTGTCGTGAAGCGATAAATTGTCGAGGGACTCCAACAATTGTGTTGGTTTTTCGGGATTCTCGAGGGGATAGGTATGTCGAATGAACGTAGAACCGTTATTACTTGAATATTCTGGCGCAGCGTAGTTCATTGGCCTGCTTTTGGCGAGGCAATAATTTTCGAGAACGAAACCGTTGAGTGATTTTTTATCGCAGATTTTTCGGTTTTCATTGTTGTTTCGCCCAAAGCAACTCTCTGGGGCTTCCCCAGGGTCGATCTCTCCTCTGGGCGAAGAAAGATCGAGAAGATCCTGATCCGCGTTCGGGAGGAGGGAACATTCTCCTTCGGGGAAGTCCTGAGGATCTGCTTCTTCCTCTACTGCTGAGGGGTTTGTCGTAGCATCGTCTTTGTCGGAACCCTGTTCGTTCAAACGACATTTTTCGTACGCCGCGAAGGCTTCGAGGGCTCCCGTATAGAGAGCCGATAGGAAGGCCTTGGCGTTCTGATTGCCCGTTCCGTTAAGTGGTTGGTCGAATTCTTCATGATTGAGACTTCCGCAATACTGGCATGCTCGGGTTCCTATATCTCGAGGGGTTTCTCCTATTGATACCATTTGGTTGTTGGGGAAATTGTCGTCCAATAGTTGTGCATTAGCACTAGTAAACTCCCTCCTGAGGAGTTGTTTCTTGGTGAGGTCCGTTTCCGCCTTGGTTTCACAATTGCGAGCCAATTTCGCAGACCGATTGGCAGGCCGGCTTTCAAGAGCTTTGAGTTGTCTCTCGAGGTCTTGGATTTGAGTGTAGGAATACCTCATGAAGTCTTCCCTATTGTATTCGATGTACTTTTGAAGAGTGGCGATTGCATTAATTCTTGAAGCGTCGGTTTGGTCTTTCCAGTATTGAGGAGCGACGCCCTTGGTTTCCATTATAGTTCCGGGTGATATTCGTACGAATACTTCTTGAATCACCCAGAACCTGTGATGGAAATAATCGAGAAGGGTCCGCAAATCAAGGCTCCTCCCGTGATGGTGTATGCGAAGGATGTGGGGTTTCGTCCTATCGAACCACTGTTGGCTGGTGAGATAAGTTGTTGTGGCTATTTTGAGGTGGCCACAGCTTTGCTGGTCGCGTTCTTGCATCGGGGGTACAGGCGCGTGAAACCATTGCTGCGCCGCATTGGCGAGTCGGCATGGCCCAATGTGGCCCAAATCGTATTGAATGCCTTGTTTTCGACGTGCGAAATGATTGAGCCCGTCAAGCTCTTCGGGAATGAAATCAGTATTTCCGTCGCCTTGTGGAGCGTTGGAAATTTTGATCGTTTTCTCGAGATTAAACCCGCAATCGATGGGTAATGCTTGCGTTTGAGGTCCCCGTTGGAAGTCTTCTGGGAGTTGAAGTCCTTCGGGAGGTACTCCTTCAGGGGGTCCTTCGTCTCCGGGAGCGGGGTGAGGTCTTCCAGGATGTCTGTAAATCCTCTGGTCTGGATTTCCGAATGGACCTCTTGGCGGACCTCCTGGTAGTCCTCCTGGCAGTCCGTGATCCGGCGATCCATAGTTGTCAGGAACGCTGGAGTGTCTGCTAGGAGGCCCGTAGAGTTCTTTTGCATATGACTGAACATCTTCGATCCATATTACACTATCGGTGGGCCTGACTTCTGGCGGTTCGCGACCCGGCGATCCGTAGTTGTCAGGATCATTGAAGTTTCCGCTAGGGGGTCCGTAGCGTTCACTGTAGTCATCCTCGTCGTTTGATAGTCCTTCTTGATAGGACTGAATATCTTCAATCCATATTACACTATCGGTGGATCTGATTTTTGGCGGTTCATATCTTGAAAAGACCTTGCCATTATCGAGTTGGTCTAGCGGTGTTTTTGGAACCGCGGCGAGGGTTCTGACATGCGAAATGCTATGGATATTGTGTGGCTCCATGGTAGAGCTATAAGGGAGACCGCGGCCGACGCCTAGCGGTGTTTCTGGAACCGTGGCGAGGGGTCTGACATGTCTTGTCGTGGTCATTGCATGTAAATCCCTAGTGACTCGTCGAGTAGAAGGTACTGGAGTGACGTTGGGAGCGTATTCCCATGAACCCTCGTCATTATTTTCGTGACCAATGATATCCCCTGGTGGGATGAAGGGGGTATGCTTCCTAGTGTACGGAGTGGCGTATGGAGATGCATTGTGTAGGATTGGAGCTTCCCTAGGCTTCTCTAGCGCCTCGTCGGATCCAATAATCCGTGCTTTCCAGAATGGCATTGGGTTTTTCCTAACGGAATGCCCATTCTTCTGGATGTTTTCAGTAGAAGCGGTAGGATTCGTAGGATGAATGTAAGGGGTATAGTTCCGCCGTTCCTCATTGTTGTTGAACAGTCGAAGGTAATCGTCGACGGCTTGCGAATTCGTAATGAGGGAGGTGGGTTTACCGTATAAACCTCGTAAACTATCCTCTCGTGTATATGTAGCCTTGACCCTCGAAGCGGATCGAATTTGTCCTGGTGCTTCGGCTCTTCTTGTGGTTCGCGCAAGGGAAGTCATGTTTCCGTTCCTCCTTGCTGTGCAAATCGGGCTGGGTTGCACCTTGGTTCGTGATGGAGAGGTAGTGGCGGGATTTCGAGGACGTGTACTGAGGGGCCATGTGGAGTCATTCGACCACCATGATTGCTGTCGAGTGCTCTGAATGACCATTGGTAACCTTGGTAGTGATATGTAGTCTGGAGCGGCGTCTGCTTCGTCCTCGCTGCTATCGTCCCAATTGTAAGGTGGGTCGTTGCCAGGATCGGGGTCTTTTCCATTGGGTGGTGGAGTTCCGTACAGCTCTCCAGGAGCCGAGGCTGTTGGCATAGAGGTCCGCCTATGAGAGGCGGAGGCGGTCCGTAAAGGTTGTCTGTTTCCTCGTGAGGACATGTCCTAGAGGAAACGGAAGCAATCCGATGGGATATCGGATGGTTATATCGGGTGTGGGCGTGTATCGGAGAGTATAGAGGCGAAACTCTGATAGGGGTTTTGCAGGTTTATTTCCCAGTGAGGCCCCCAAATGTTACGTTTCGTAGTTCAACTGTAATGAAAGTAACGTCTAATAGCCTGGGTCTAAACCTGGGGACTCTTCTTTCAGTCCCACGGATATACAAAATCTAGTGCGGACTAGTTACGTATACACGCGTT
>Ga0307515_10019811_pt1 | contig 12067 bp, 5 predicted proteins | sample 17_EM_MG_FD_194513 | JGI IMG/M metagenome (GOLD analysis project Ga0307515, IMG submission 194513) | Populus trichocarpa ectomycorrhiza microbial communities from riparian zone in the Pacific Northwest, United States - 17_EM | ecosystem: Host-associated > Plants > Roots > Unclassified | place...
TTATTATCACTGTTATTTATCGACAGAAAGGAGTTATAGTAAACAGTATGGATGACGGTTTCTCTTTAGGGCCTGCTCAGGCTTTATTAGCTACTTTAGCCATTGATCTAACAAATTTTCAACCCTGAAAGTGCCACAATAGGCAATTAAAATGCCCAACAATTTCATGAATAGGAGCAGTTAGAAAAGAGGGAAAATTAGCATCTATTTGGAAATGTAGATCAGTTCTACATGGTACATTAAGGGGGAAAAGAAAACAAATGAACTATATTATCCACTGGTGTTGACCCCAAATGTTTTCTAGACATCCATTTTCAACATGAATATATACCTCCAAATATCATAAAAATCAGAAAGAAGCTAACTATTCAAATTTATGCAGTGAAAGTTATGTTTAGATTCCATAATTTAGTGCCATGCTTGATTCTATGGTAACTTCGTTTATCTTAAGTAAAAAGTCTCATTATTGACTTTGAGCTAATTCAACATGCCATTGTGTTTTTTTCTCTGCTGCTCCACTCCAAATGAGCAAATACTTTAATAATTTTTTTTCCATGTTGGACTAATATTTCATTTTTAATAATAAAAAATTCCTATGATATTTTATGCTACAATGCTATCTACCTTGTTCTGGTCATTGTTTAATGAAACCACAACTTCTTCTGGTTTTCTTACTTCGACATCAAAATATGACAGTTAAGCCCACCTGATTTACTCAACTCGAGATAAATTTCACCAAGCACCTCCTATGGACCTTCCCCAGAACAGATATGGAGAAATTAAAGCTTGTTTTGGAGGTCTTATTACTCTTTACCACATCCGTAAGCTCCTTTCAAGTCATGGAATAAGGCCAACATATGAGATGCTGGAAGAAAAGTTGAAACAATGGTATCTTCTTGTGCATTCTCCACTCCAGCACTGCCTTGATCATTTAAACATTAGTTTCCATTGATCAGTTTCTGCTTTTCATTGGATATGAAACATTATCAAAATGTTCTTCATCTTCTGACCTTAGCAATCTAAAAGTGTGGTATCTGTAACGATGAAATGTTTCGACGCTAGAAGATTATGTTGTTTAGCTTTTGAAAATTGTCATTGGAGGGGAGGCCATCGAGCTTTCTTGTATGGACTTGGGGTTCTCTGAGGATTTGAATTAAAGAGTTCTCCTTGCAAAAGATCCTTTAATATTTAATGTTCTTCTCTAACTGAAAGCCCATACCCTCAGGTTACCAAGAAGAGATGCCCTGTATGATGATTTGACAATGGCAATGGCATTTGTTTTGATCATCTGAACTTCACCAAACGGTGCTTAGGCTGATGGGTGAAATTTTTTAATGTGAACATATTTAATGGTGCTGCAGTATTAAAGGTCATTGATAGGTTGCCTTTTGTTATCCAGATGGCTTGGGCTGATCTAACTTTATTGCTGCAGGTCATTTGCAAGACTGATGGGTAAAAATGAAGATATTAGGAAAATAAAGCTTTTAATGCAACAAAGCTTGTCTCATGGTGCACCCAGTCCCAAATTGTCAAAAATGTTGGAAGTACTTGTTGACCATTTCAGTGAGTGGCATCCTCTTTCTTGAACATAAAAAAAATTGCAGTTTTGATTTGCATGCCAGCTTTTTACTCCCCCTTGACATTTCTGCCTTACTATGTTGAACTTCACATATTATTTAGAAACTTAAATTGTCAGCTGTTAAGATTCACAATAGGAGGGGTCCCTGATCAAGCTGGAAAACTTGTGCTTTTAGGTTGTTTTTTGTGGAAAAAAGGAACTTTAGGTGTTACGGACAAAATTTGGGTCTAAAGGAATAAAACTATGTTGCTGTTTGATAGATCGAATGCTGCAAACATTTGCAGAATCTAAATCTGCATGGAAACGAAAAGGAAGTTCATGCCATCACACCTAGGACAAGAAGGCTGTCACACCTTCATTCAAGCTTCAAACATCCTGAAAATTATTGTTAATTGACATTCTATTTGTTTGAAAGCATTACATTGACATGGAGGCATAGTATTTTTAATTGTTGGTTTGACTTCAACATCTAACTAGAAAATGTAACTGCACTACTTGAACAAACAAATCAAAGATTAGAAATGAAAGGTTTCGCAACAACATATAACTTTAACTTTTTAAATTTTGGGTATCTGTTGCTTCTTTCTCCAGCAAACCTGGAATCTACCAGTATACCTTTGATCTTTTGGATAAGAATTTGCGTACTGAAGCTGAAATAGCTGCGACTTGACTTAAATGAGCAAGCAAGGATTATTTGGATGAAGTGGACATTTAGATGTCTATATGCATTGGTGTTGGATTGTAAATATGGATTTTGAAGAAAATAATTATTTTTTTCTTCAATGAAACTTGTTTATGATCATTCCTGTTTGTTGGATAGGAATTTTGAATGAAATAAGATCGTTGTTTGCAGTGGAACTTGTTTATGTTTTTTCTTCTTCGGTGGATAGGAAATGTAGAGCAACATGCTCACACATGTTTGTATGTATTTATTCCATGGAGGATCAGCAATATTGTCTGGTTAATCGCAACTCAATTCCATGTTAGTCTCTATTTTGAAGAAATGGTTTTACAGTTTCGGTAGATTTTTCTTCTGTTGCCAAAGCTCAACAAGGTTGATTGATATAGAGCCAGTCATTTTAGGATCATCAAGACTCAGTTCCGAATTTATACTTATGCTGTTAATTTTACTTTCTAATGAATTGCTAGTTTTTAATCTTGAATTTTATGTCTTGTATTTCATTACACTTGAAAGTTTAATTATCTTCTGGTGAATATGATTGTCAAACATGTGGTTGCAGAAACTAAGGATCCACAAAACTCAAGGGTTATAATTTTCTCCAATTTTAGAGGAAGTGTAAGGTGAAAAGAATTTCTTAAGTTCATTTTTACTGTATTGCTTTATTCAATATTTCTAAATCTTTTATTGCACATTCCTCGTCTTAGAAAAGTTTTCCTCGGGGTAACTATGTTGTTATTTAGGGATATAATGAACACATTAGCAACCATTGGAGATCTGGTTAAAGCAACTGAGTTTATTGGTCAAAGTTCAGGTTTGTAGCTCTATTCATTTTTATTTTTATTTTCCTTCTCATTTATTCCTTCCAAAAGGAACTACTGTCTTCTTTTAAATGTTGCAATGTGCCTTATTTTGTTCCTTTCCTTTTTCTTATGATTTATGGAATTGGATTGAACATGATAATCTATGTGGCAATCATTTATGAGATGTTAGTTACTGATAAAGTCATGCAGGAAAAGCATTGAAAGGCCAATCACAGAAAGTTCAACAGGCTGTATTGCAGGTATTTATGTTACATAGTATTTTCTAAGCTGCTTGCATTCACTTACTTCAATTGCTCACAGAAATTTCGAGCCGGGGGATACAATGTAATTGTTGCAACATCAATTGGTGAAGAAGGCCTAGATATCATGGAAGTTGATCTTGTAGTATGTTTTGATGCTAATGTATCACCATTGAGAATGATTCAACGCATGGGAAGAACTGGAAGGAAGCATGATGGACGAGTTGATATCCTTTGTCATTTTCATTTTCATTTTCATTCTGAAGACTGTAAAACTGTTTGCTTTTGCAGTTCCCTACGTTCCTTTCAATTAGATCCTTGACAAAGTTTCACTAGTTTTAGCTTGTGAAGGGTCTGAGTTGAAGGGTTACATGCGAAAGCAAGCAAACAGCAGGGCAATAAAGAAGCATATGCATAATGGGGGGATAAATAGCTTCAGTTTCCATTCTAGCTCAAGAATGGTGAGATCTGTTGGAAAGTTCTCTGGTTGTATTCCTTGTTGTTAATACTTTTATCTTCTTAAGCTAGAATTCTGTTATGTTTGTTTCAGATTCCTCATATTTTTAAACCAGAAGTCCAATTTGTTGAGCTGTCAATTGAACAATATGTTCCTCGTGGAAAGAAAGTGAAGGATGATAATACCATTCAGACACCAGTTTTCAAAGAAAATCTAACTGTTGCAGAGACTGCTTTACTTGCCAAGTATTTCCACCCCGGAAATACTTGGACACCATCTCTGATTGCCTTTCCTCGTTTCCAATCATTTCCATCCAGAGTGCACAGAGTAATGCATTCTCACCGTACAGAGATGCTGATTGACTCAATGCAACATTTGCAAGATCTAACATTTACTAGGGAATGCGGAGCTTTCTCTGCTGAGGTTTCCTTTCAAGCTTGGTTTCTTGACATTTTTTCTCCTTAATGTTGGATTCTATTGTTTATATGTTTGTATAATGGTTGTAGGATGAAGCCTCTTCACGTAAGTGCTTGGAAGCTAACCCTGTTCAAGAAGGGGATAATGTCAATGAAGGTAATCATCTTTTACAGCTCAAAATGCTTGTACGCCAAACGTGGTAGTCAATTAGCTTTTTGCAGTTATTCATATAATATTGGCCAAAGTGGTACAGAAAACAATGAAGCAGTTAATTGTACAAATTTAATCAGTCGAAGGAGGTATATATTTAGTTTATGCAGTCAAGGAGATCTTTAATCTTTATATGTTCATTCAAGACATTTACATTAATCATGCAAAACCAATACCGTGTCATAAGAAATGGATTCGGGGGCCACAATTAAATCTCATATGTGTTTGTATGTTTGCACGCTTTGACTATTCCCTTTTCTGTGGATGTACATATATTACCTGGTTTCTGCATTTTTCTGACCATATGCCTTTTTTTTCCTCTGCATGGAAATTTACCAAGTCTTAAAAATAATTTTTACTTCTAAAAAGTTCAAATTTAGGAAGGGAACTTCTTTACTTGTGATGCCTAATATCTAAAAGGCCCATGCTAAGCTGCAATTTTGTTTTTCATCTGGTATATATGCTTAAGCTCTTAAAAAGATGTTGCAGGTCCAGTGACATGGGACAATCCTCCAAGCACCAAATCACAGGAACAAGTAGTAGATTCTGAAGAATCACCCATACAAACCTTGAGAACTGACAACGAGCACAGTATGCTGGATCTTAACAAACTATGTCGTCCAGCTCATTCCTATCTGTTTGGTTCAGATTATGTATCTGTAGATTCTGTTGGGAAGGTCCTAATTATGTCTGTCCCTTTATTTCCTTCCGAAGAAGCAGCACATTCTAAGGGTCAAAGTTCCTTAAATCAAAATTCTTGCTGTTGGAAGACTCCAGGTCAAAAGGACAAAGAATTAACCACCCCACACAAATCCTCTATGGACCTGACAACTTCTGAGACACAGTACAAAATGAATGCCACTCTGGCAATATCTAGATCATCTAACTCTATTTCCCAGCAAGAGAAAACATTGGATCTGATGGAAACAATTCCCGAGGCTCCAATTTTGAAGAGAAATCTACCAAATGAAGAAGATTGTGCCAGCAAGTCTCTTGATGTTTTGGGAATCAAGGCATCGTCTCTGCAGGCTGATGAGTTCAATAATAATTTCAAAGATTCTGAGCTGAGCCCCCGATTAACAAATATGATTCAAAGTGGTATTGTTCCAGAGTCTCCAATCAATGACAACGGTCAGTATCTATCCCAAGAATAATCTTTGTACTTCAAACCTCAACAATCGAAAACTTTGCTTAGTTTTAACTGCTGTGAAGAATGAATAAACTTATCCAATGACTTGGATTTTGCAGGACTGTTAAATGATGAAGGAACAAATGAATTTATTGTTCAGGACCTCATTTCACCCACGAAACTGTGCACTGAACTGCCGTCAAAATTACAGAGTTCACAAAAAAATGAAACTGTCATGAATAGCCATGATTGTCAAAAAAACATTTCAGTTTCTCCGAGTAATAATGAAATTGAAACTCCTCTACTAAAGGTGAAGAATGTTGCAAGAAAAGGTAGATTTATGTCAATTTCTCCAGTGGTTGAGGAAACTGATTCTCCCTCGGCAAATCTTACAAAAAGCAGCAACAGTAAAGATTGGCTTTTGAGTTCTGGAAACAAGTTAGAAGATGTTGAACGAGTTTGCAAGTTCAAAAGGCTGCGGAAAGTTGGAGATATTGGAGAGAGAAAAAATTCAAAGGGCACAATAGAAAATTCTACAATCCCTATCAAAAACCTTAATAGATCCTTTTCAGGTACTAGTCCTAACCAAGTTAAGCATGGTGATGGGGCTTGTAGTCATATCTGTTGCATCTAGCTACCCATTCTGGCCATGGAAAAATATTTATCTAGCAAAGTAGGTCCGCCTGTTGTTTGTCTTGAATGGAAGCCTGAGTATGCTAAAGCTCTATGATTGTGAAATGTTTTGGAATCAAACGCAATATTACTATCAATAATACTAATAAACTTTCCCTGTGTTTAGGTAAAAAGAAGCGAGTTGGCAGTGCCAGGGCCTTCATTGAGGAGGAAGCTGAGTAAGTTCATGTTTGAATGAAAAGTTTATGCTGCCAGGCTTGTTTCTTGAACAGAATTCTGATTTTTCATTTATAACCATTATCTGTTTTTCAGAAACTTTTTATTTATTTATGGATACTATGATATAGATTCTATCATGCAAAGATGCCGAGTGAAGTAATTGTTTCCTAGAAATTGTAAGACACTACTGTTTTCTGAATGTTCATGCTGCCTTCTCTGCATTTTGGGTGTGATCAGAGTATCTTCGGAAGCTGAAATATCTGATGACGAGGCAGATGACCTGGGAAACAGTTCAAATGATGATAGTTTCATAGATGACAGGATAAATCCAACAGTGGCAAGTGCTGATTCCAAAGCTAGCAGAGCTGACATGATGGCAGTTTACAGGTTTTTGACTCCCCGTCAGTCTATCTCGTGCGCATGTCCATGTGTGTTAGGGCTTAATCTAAGATATATATAAACTGCAGTATTGGAATCTGAAAGTTCTAGCTATCTGTCAAGCTAAGTTGCATGTTCATTTCGTTTTCTAGATGGTTATTTTAATAATCTCTTCATATACTTTCTATTGGGATGAAACTGCTGAGTGTTAAATCTAATTGATGTCGTCATGCCACAGGCGTTCTTTGCTCAGCCAATCACCAATGGCAAGGGAATCTAGTTCTAGTGCCACCTTTACTCCTGATTACGGGGCGTCTACAAGTAGAATGAATGGAAGTGGGAGCTCCTCGGTCAAGACACCTCAAACTGATTCAGCCAATCAGTCTGCTGGAAGGGATTTAGGACCCTTCCAAATCAACCAAGAGAGGTTCTCTGCAGCAAGGCCCTGTACAACCACTGATTTTAAGAGAGAGAACGAGACAAGATCAGAAACCAGGAAAGGAAATTTTAGTTTTTGTCAATCATCTATTCCTGTTCTGAACTTAGAGCAAAAGTTCTCTTCGCAGTCAGAGGTTCCAGAGAAAGCATCATTCCAGCAAGGTCCGGCAGACGAAATTGATGCCAATGAGGACATATTCTATGATGATTTTTTTGCCACTCTTGATCTTGATGCTGTGGAAGCACAAGCTACATTACTTCCCAAACAACGATCAGACTTGTCCGTACAAAAGCAGGATGTGATTCTAAAATCAGACCTACAAAGTTCCCCATCATTTGATCTTGGGATATTGTAATGCAGTGAAAATCTGTCTAGTTCGCCTCATACCTTCAAAGAATTGGCGGAAGCAGGCATTTTGAAAATACTCTGGAAAGGTATGATCTGTCAAATAGTCCAACGAGAGATACGGCTGATTGGAAGTGTAGTATAGGTTCGTTTTAAAATATATTTTTATTTTTAAAAATTTATTTTTATCATCACAGCAATTCAAAAATATTTTTAAAAAATATTAATAAAAAAATTCAAATTTTAATCCAATGATGTTTTTGCCTACAGACGAACGTCTCTACCACTCTTTGACTGAATATTCATTCGCCCTTGGTATGCTTTATCCTTTTGACACATGAAAGAGTTGGTCTTAGTCATCCTTGTACTTTTTTTTATTTAAAAATTGGCTCCATTCAATTTTTGACATCTAAGATAGATGAGATAAAAGACACTTTCTCCCTTCTCGTTTAATTTTTTATGACGTCATTATCTGATATGGTTTGGTATACCAAGTTAACATGGCTGTCCAAAAACGTGAAAGCTTTCTCAAATAATTTAAAACAACTATTTGTAGCTTTCATCTATAATAGGATATTTTATATGATGTATAATTTTATACTAACACATAAATTTTAATCTAACTATTGAATTAGACTAGTATTTTGATAGAAGATTTTAAAGGTCTTATTTTTTTAGGGTTAAAATTTTATAGCCATAGAGTTTGGAAATGCGTTCAAATAAGATCTAGAAGTTATTGTTTAAGATTTATTATATTTTCCTCGTTGGTAATAAAATTATGAGTTAGGGTTTAGTGTAGCAATCCTATTCAATTTCAATTTTGTCTTTCTATCTTGTTGTTTTTTTGTGTTTTTATTTGCGTCAGTTGGTATTAGAACCCAACAATCCTAGTGGTTATTTGTTTGTTGTGTGTTGCTAAACAACCATGGTTGGAAAAGGACACGGAGTAGAATGTGATCAGATAGGAAAGGATAAGGAGAGGTTCCCTCTTGAAAGAGAAATATCTTGGAGCTCATGATAAAGAACATGTAGAGGTAAATTGTAGAATTGACTCATCAATTGGAAGAGAGAGATCTATGAGAACAGGGTCTGAAGTTGATTGTGATCAAATTGAAAGGTTGGGCTTCTACGTGGTAGAGACAATTGAAGAGGTCTTAAGAGAGACAATGTAAATAGAAGATTAATGATTGGAAGAAGATGAATACACTAATGATTTATATCAACGAATGGCTAAGAATGATATGTTAGAAATGGATAATTTCAAAAGCTTATCATAGGGCTTTGACCGTGGAGAAACAATAGATTGCAAGGATAACTGATAAATGTGGTTTTTAATTTGACTAGAACAATAGAGAGGTGCGCACCAACAAATAAAAGTCGTTTTTTCAATCTGAATAAGTAATTAAAAAAATCACTTTTTTACAGCCAATTTAGTTCCTTTGCTATAAAGAACATACTAAAATAAACAGTGATGGTTACGATCATCTAACAACCAAGAAAAGGAAAATCTAAAGAGTGCCCTGGACATCAATACTTTCTTTTAAAATCCTATCTAATCAAAGCAAATATTTTCCTTTGCTTTGATTACTTAATTGTTAATTGAATTGGTTAAATGACATTATTATTGGCTCTTTTTCTTTATGGCAACTACTTTGATTTTTTTAAAAGCTTTAAAAATTATCATAGTCTTTGTTGTTGTGTCCAAAACTGTTGTTCGCTTGCATAAGATGATTGTTAAAGAAACTTTTTATTGCAATAGTTCATTATCTAACAATGACTTTAATTATAATTGTTTCATAAAGATTATCTAATAGTTTGGTGGATTTGCATTTCCATTCCCTTTGAATCCTATGATGAGTTGCTTTCTAGGTCTTTTTGTTTATTGAGTCAGTTTTTGCTTTCAAGTGTGGTTTATCTGTGGAAACTAATGAGTCTGATATGTATGCAACTTCCTTTCTCTATCATGATTCAAGACAGGAAATCTACGTTGTTACGAGGATGATGTTGTTGAATTTAATAGAATGTGCTAATAATTTTGATGTTTTGTTTGATTGATTTTGTGTTGTTTTTGTATAATGAGATGATTCTTCTTAAGGATCTTGATTGTTCCCACATGTATTATGCTTAATTGCTTCTATTAGGTTAAGTCATGATTTACAAGCCTTTATTTTATTACATATCTATTTTATTCTAGCCTATCTCTCATCAGTTATATTTGTTGTTTTTGTTGGCATTAGAAAATAGCTATTGTTGTGTTCCTCTTTTTAAAATTGACAAGTATCAGTTCACACACAAATAAAAAGGTTTCTAGTTTTAAAGTGTGGAGAAAAAAATAGGTAGAAAATTATCGTTGTATTAAGCTGCAAACAACTTAGATAGGTTACTAAAAATATCATGTGAATATATTGCAATATATGTGTTTTTTTCTTGATTCTTTGCATTCCATGACTAAGAATTTCTTATTTGAGAGAAATAAAAATTATAAGCAGTCTTGTATCAGGCAATTTAGGTTCTTATAATGCTTGTTTTACTTTTGATTCTAATAATGCATTATTTCTTATGTTTTTTTTTTGTCTTTGTGACTGACATTGATTTATTATATATTTTAGACCCATATAAAATAACCAAGTGATACAAAAATTACTGTTATGTTTAGCTTAGCTAAATAAAATGATCACATTAATAACTATAATTCAAGAGCACACAAGAAAATTAATAAAAAACTAATAGTTGAGATATTTTTACCATGGATGCAGACTCAAAACTACTATGAATGTTAATAGCATAGTGATGTTTTTTTTCCTTTGATTGTTGGGAGACTTGGTTACATTAAGGAGGTTTTTTTTTTTTTTTTGCATCACTTTGTTCATTTGCTGACTTTTCTTCTCTATTTTCTTTTTGACACCACAATTATTCTTGTATTTTTTTTACGGAGAAAAAAAGAGAGGAGTGAGGAGAGAGGGACTTGAAGAGAGAAGTTAGAAGCATGTTAGGAGAAAAGAATCAATGGTTCTCAATTTTTTTTGCACTATTGTGGCAAAAGGCAAAGAGAGAAGGAAACAACCATAAATGAAGGAGAAAAAATTGAATATTTTGCAATGTTAGAAGCAAAGGATGGAGGGATAGAAGCCGTCAACATCTTTAATTAGAGTGGTTTGGATAAAGGTGTTTGATTCTTTCTTGTGAAAATAAAATAAAAGGTATGATCTAGAGTTAAGATATTTCTATTCACCAGCCAAAACCTAGTCACATCCTTGCCTAAAATTAGCCTCAAATAACACCCATCTCAGAATCAAGTGTACCTCAACTAAAAACTAAATTAGTCTACCCTAATTTGGGTTAGTTTTTTATGAGGTAAATTTCTAAGGTTTCTTGAAAAATCTTCATTTTCATGGTTTATTAGCCATTATTCATGTAATCTTTTTAAAGGATTTAAAATCTTTCCAAGTATAAAAATACTAAATTTACCTCTTATTTTTTTTTATCAATTATTCAATCTTACCTTTACGTTTAAAGTTTGATAAATTATACTTTATGTTTTTTATCTTTTTTAAAAAAAAAATTTTGCATTAGACCTTTTGTTAAGGGTACAAAAATCAACATAACGGTCGTGCATCCAAAAATTAAAAAATTACAAAATAATTTGTCATGGGAAGTTCCTTCCATGGAAAAATCATAATTTAGTGGTGATTAACAAAAATCAAATGAAAACTACTTTATTGGCTGTTTTTTTTTTTAAAAAAAATTGGTCTCCTTAAACAGAAAAAATTAAAGTTATATACTATTTCGAGAAAACATTAAAAGATGGTGTATACATTGGGCCGGGTCTACTTGAATGATAGTCAACATGAGCCAAGAAGAAAATGAGAAGCCCACCCCACAGATACACATATTTTTTTAGAATATATTTTTCTAGTGATTTAAATGTTTTTCTTGTATAGAACGTGAATTCTTGGATATAACTGTTATTATATTTATTTTTTCTATTACTCTTTCATCACGTTCTACAAATTTTAACAAATTCAAAGCAATTTATTCAGAAAAAAATATAAACTAAAGAAATAAAAGAAATTAGGCAAATAGTTAACATGACTTGTGTAAATAAATGTTGTGTGATCAATCAGGGTATAGCTCAACTGGTCAGGTTCTGTATTTGTTCCCTAAAATTTACTAGTTCGAGTCTCACATACATCAGGGCCACTAGAGGTTTACATGGTCGTTAACTTCAGTGCTCGTGGGATTAGTCGAGGTACACGCAAACTGACCCGGACATCCATATTAATAAAAAAAATGTTGTGCAATCATGATTGGAAAAAAAAATAGTATAGTTTTATAAGTTTGAGAAATTGGAGATAATTAAAACATTTAATAACAAATATGGCGAGGCAAATTTTGTATTTTAGATTGTGTTTTGGAGAAGTTGATATAGAGTTTTTTTAATAATTGTAATTAAGAGCACAGATACAATTAGATAAATTGTCCACGTTGACCAGGAAAAAAAATCCCCGTAAGGTATTAG
>Ga0307515_10019812_pt1 | contig 12067 bp, 7 predicted proteins | sample 17_EM_MG_FD_194513 | JGI IMG/M metagenome (GOLD analysis project Ga0307515, IMG submission 194513) | Populus trichocarpa ectomycorrhiza microbial communities from riparian zone in the Pacific Northwest, United States - 17_EM | ecosystem: Host-associated > Plants > Roots > Unclassified | place...
TGTTGCAATTTTTTTTAAATTTAGAATAGTTTATTAAATTAAGAATTGTTTTCAATTTCATCCACAATTGATATTTTCATCTATCAGATTTGGTTTCTATTTTTTTAATTACTATTACTTTTTTATTTAAGATGGTTTTGGCAATTTTTTTTTTTTGCAATTTCATCTTTCTTTAGTTTTTTTCTTGTCAAATCTAATTCTTTTTTTTTTATTATTGTCATATTTTTTTGACCTTGCAAGATATTTTTAGATTGATTTTTTTTATTATTTCATCTTCCAACATTTAATTAATCGGGTGTTTAGCTTCTTAGTTGAGTTCGGGTCTAAATTTAATGGTTTGCGAGTTTAGGAGATTAACCTTGGTTTACGAAGTTGACACAGGTTTCTTTAGTTTTTTTTTAGCTTTATTTTTTCATCCTCCATCCTTCAGTATTTTGTTATTTTTTAATTCATTTTCTATGATATTTTTTAGTCGTTTTGAAAATAACTTGAGTTGCTTTGGTTTTTTTTTTTTTTTTGTATTTTTTGAATTTAGTTTTTCTAAAGGAATTTTGTTTTGAAATTGAATTAAATTAATTGATTTTATCCTTTAATATTTAATTTTTTAGGTGTTGAGCTCCTGGGTTGAGCCCAGGTCAAGAATTTAATGGATTGCGGATTTGAGAGTTTAACCCGGGTTTACAAGGTTCACTCGGGCTTGCTTAGTTTTTTTTCCTTTTTTAAAAATCTTTTTTTTCCCTCATATTTCATCCTCTAACAGTCCTTTTTTACTTTCTTTTTATATGATTTATCTTTCTTTTAAAATAACAAGGACTGCCTTGAGTTTTGTTTTCAGTTTTTGTTAAATTTATTGATTTCATCATTTGATATCTAATTTGAGGTAATACCCGAAATAATTTTGTTTTTTTAATTATTTTTTTAAAAATTAGTATTCTTTTTTTTGTACTTTTTTTTTCTATAGAGTTATCCTAATATCATGTCTTTAGTAATGCATTCAGCAGGTTTACCAGGTTTGACTTTGACCTTTTTTTTACTGCTTTTTAATCTTTTTTTTTATTTTGAATCAATGACTCAAATCTTAGATTTTTTTTTGAAAAATTAAATTTACATTTTCTTAATATCTTTTCTACTATATAAAAAAAATTGATAGGCCCGCGGCATAACACAACCATCTATCTTGTTAGTATTCTATAATAATAATAATAATAATAGTAATAATAATAAAGAGAGAGAACCCTCAAAGTTGAAGAGTAAAACCAAAGTTGAAGTTCAATTATCAAATAACTCAAAGTTAAAGGATAAAAATGATTTTTTTAAAAAAATACAATGCTAAAAAAGAGGGCAAAAAATAAGCCCAAACTCGCGGGCCTGTGGCTCACCGCCTTTGGGCCACTCAAATGAAGAGCCCAAATACATAGGTGGGCCTTCAAGCCCAAGCCCGCATGCTTGGGCATAGTTTAATTTTTTTTTTGTCCACCTAAATGTTTTTTTAAAAAAGAGGGCAAAAAATAAGCTCAGGCTCGTGGGCCTATGGTTCAACGCCTATGAATCACTTTAATGAAGAGCCCAAATGCATAGGTGGGCCTTCAAACCTATGCCCGCATGCTTGAACATGGTTTTTTTTACCACCTAATTTTTTTTAAAAAGAGGGCAAAAAATAAGCTCAGGTTCGTGGGTCTATGGTTCAGCGCCTATGGGTCACTCTAATGAAAAGCCCAAATGAGCAGGCGAGCCTTCAAGCCTAAGCCCGCATGCCTAAGCGTGATTTTATTTTATTCGTCCACCCAATTTTTTTTGAAAAACAATTAAGCAGGCGACAAGTCAACCATGAAAAAAGATGACGTGTCATCTGCAAGCCTAGATTTTGGCAACCACTATGGTTGTTGAAAAATCAAGAAAGCGTTTGTTTTGCACAAACGCCTAATTTTTAAGCCATTTCAACCCAAAAACACTTCACTAACACCCTTAGAACAACTACAAACAAACTCATTAGCCCAAAATACCCAAAAAAGGTTCAGAAAACTCGAAATAAAACATGTTAGTTTTGGTTTTCTCAGCTTAGATATGTTCTTACAAGTAACATTGAGGCTCTAAAAACCACCATCAAATGATGATTTTCTTTCTCATCGCTGGAATTCGGTGACCCATGTCTCTCTCTTCTCTCTAACCATGGACTGAAAACAATAAAAATGAATTTTTGTACCAAAAATGAGTTTTGAAAATTTAAAGGGACCTAAATTTTATAAATTGTGTTTCTTTTAAATATCGAGGACCTAAGTGTATTTTGTGCGAAAGTTTTGACACGCCTTCCATGTTTGATGTATTTTTCTATGTGGTCCCTCTTCTTCCAATTTTACCCTTGCCTACAAAATATAAAACAATTAGACTTTAATTTGGATCAAATCGCCTAAAAGTTTTTTTAAAAAACCCAAAATGAATTATTAGAAAATATACAAAAATATCTACAGTGTTTTGTGAATGCGATTTCATGGTAAATCATCCACACCTATTTGTATTCTATAATAATAATAATAAAAAAAAAAAAAGAGAGAGAACCTTGAATAGTATAGAAAGGTAATCTCGAAAGAGAGAGGGAAAAAGCGAGAGAGGGGGGAATAAACTAGCAATAGAAAGCACAAGAGATCTTGCGAGTTATCTGCAGATAGATAGTGTAGGCCACAGGGGAATAAATTAAGGTAGAATACTGGGTGGAGGAGGGGACAATCCTGGCCTTCCCCAGCACTATACAACATACTTAAATAAATGTATGTGCTCTGGAAGGCACTACGGCCAAAAAGTTAAAATGTGCCCCCTTTTTTCAAATGCCAAGAGAGGACTAAATATCTCTCCACATTAAAACAATTCTCCTCTCGAAGACCAAAATATCTCTCTCTACCTCTGCTGTCCATCTTTCAGTCCATGCTATCAAATCCAAAGACGACTGGTTTGGTTCCATCTTTTTTACTTCAGCTAGACAAAAAAAAAAAAAAAAAAAACGTGGGAAAATAATTGTACAAATGCATTCATTTATCTTGGATTATATAGTGATTCGATGGTTCTATCGTTTACTTTGGGGTAAAATAATCCTTTCGTATAATTTATTTCTCATTCTATGTTTGCTAAGAGACATCCGCAATGTGGTAATTTGATAAAAAATAAAAAATAAAATTTATTATATGGACTTTCAAATGGTTTAAGTAAAAATAATTTATAATAAACCCATCTTAACAAATTGTTAATTAAAGTTTTAGTTAAAATAAATTTCTCAGATTTTCTCTTTTTTTTTTTAACTTGAAATTAATGTTTTCTTTTATCTATGTATATAATAAGAGGTATCTAATCCATCTGTTAATTTTTTATTAGATAATAAAGTATTATTAATTGAGATTTAAAAGTATTTACATATAAACAGCAATTAATCATGTATGGTAATCATAAAACAGACTTAGAGCTGTTTGAGATTGTGGTAACGGTGATGGTTTAAAGTGCTTTTTGTTTAGAAATATATCAAAATAATTTTTTTTAAAAAAAATTATTTTTGATTTCAGCACATCAAAACGATATGAAAACATAATTTTTTTTTTATTTTAAGCAAAAAAAAATTTAAAATTTTTTAAGAACACGATTTACACCGTGTTTTCAAACACACCCTTATAATTGCATCGTTTTTTATATTATAAAATTTAAAAAAACTTGTTTTTCAACTTTCTCTTATCTTAAATAAAACTAAACAAAAGATATTAATGTGGATATTTTTTCAAAAAAACTCATCATTTGCTTTCTTTTCTTTTTTCTGCTCAAAATAATTTGGTCCCACGATTACGTGCTCTATATTATTTTATGCTGTATGTAATTTTAAAAATTGATTTAAAATTTATAGGATCCCATTATAAAAAAGATTTACAATCCCTTAGATCCTGAAATTTGAAGTTGCAGAATTGGCTAAAACAAGCAAAAAAGAATCATAACGCCCTGGGCCCCACAAGCTTCATTGAATTCTCATTGGTCGAGTTCGGCACCGCGTAGGCCCATTATTTTATGGAGATGGCCTCAATTATTGAATGATTGTCGAACATTCCTACGTGATATGTTGCCCATCAATTTCTTTTTTTACATTAAAAAAACAATTCTCTACATGTTGCTAATATCTTTTCAATAAAAAAATAATTATATGTTATTCAATTGTTTTAACGGGTTTAAAAATAATTTAAATGACATATAAAAATATAATATGACTCAAAATAAATATTTAAAATAAAATATTTTATTATAAATATCAAGACGACAATATATTAAATTAATTCAGGTATACCCAGATTAACTTCCCAATCTGCATGCTAATGTATGAGACCATAATAATCTCATAAAAATAAATTAAGATAAATTATAAAGTTTAATTTTCAATAAAATCAATGTTGAGGGATGCAATTAAAAAATTTGTTCAATTAAAAAAATGACAATAAAAATTACCCGGATCAACCAGGTTAATCTATCAAATTTAAAATTCAGATCATAAGATTAAAATAATCCAATATAAATTAAACTCAAACAAATTATTAACTGAACTCCCTATCATTAAGCCCAATTGCCAAACTTGTCTCCTTTTCATTTTGATTTTTTTTTTTTTAATTTTACCGTTAACTAAAACATTAAAAGCAATTGCTTTGAATTATGATCAGATCACATTTTATAAAACTTTGAAGATGAAAATGAATTATCAGAAAAGACAGTAAGTCCACAGTGTTACGTCTGTGTATGAACACTACAAATCCACAGTAATTGAGCAATGCCTATTCTATAATAATAATAATAATAATAATAATAATAATAATCTATAATATTATAATGATTTCAATCTATCATTGCTTCTCTCTCCTCCTCCTGTCACAGGTCACATAGGCGCACCAGAGCCAGTAAATCCGAAACCCAACTGAGGACCACTGTCAGAAGCAGCCCTTGAATCAAGATTCTATATTGGCAACCCATACGTATCTCAAAAAGAACAAAAATGGTGCCTTCAGCTGCAATTGATAATGGTTTGTCACTGAAAGACCCCAGCTAATCAACCAGCCAACTGTATGCCGACCTTCAATTTATTTCATCATCATGCTTCAGTTTCATTCAATGGAGCTGAGAAACTTTGTTGTTTTTGAAAGACAAGCAGCAATCACTCCTCTTGTTCAAAGCCCACAAGGAAATCAGTCAAGTTCTCAGAATCATCATTTGCCTCATCAAGGCTAGCTAGCTCATCGGACCCTCCTTTCTAGGTTTGGCCAGCATGTTCATGGAAATAAGGACGTGGTTCTTGTTAGCGGCTTGAAGGGTGTAGCTGGGACGTGGCATGCAGTCTACCATGTAAGATGCTAGTGGCGCACAACTTCTCAATTCCTAAAATCCTGACAAAGGGAAAATCTTCTGCTTCTAATATAGTGCAATTCTACGACTTCAAGGGACACAAGTACATAAACATGTTCTTACTGGAATGAAAGGTTAAAATCTTTTTAACTCTTGAACATCGTGTCAAATTCATGCCTTCTGTGCAAGGACATGTTAACGCTGTAATATGGGGATTCCGTTGACCTTTTTCTCCACCTCAAATGAAATATGGGCTGTAGTAAGAGAGAATTTCCATTTTAAGCAACAAAGGAATGCTGCAGGAGCAGGAGACGTGTATTATCCTAGCAGGAGCACTGGTGCTGTCAGTACTGTGTGTTAGCATGTCCGTACGTGCCTGTATCGGATGAGGCAGAGCATTCAGAAGGATACACCATCACCTTTGATTTTCGAGCCTGGGGAGTGGTTTTATAAACACTCCAATTGCATTTAATTCCCTCTTCTTCTCCATCAACCTCGCTATTGCAAGTTCAAACAGAATTAAATGATGATGGGTAAATATGAAAAGCAGCCAGCATTAAATACTCTTTTTCCTCGAGAAAAATAGATGCAGCTATCCAAAAGAACACTGAAACATGACCGAGTGAAGACGTAAACAACAGTACTAGACTTCTTCAAATGAACTGGATTGATGATATTAGCCCTTTCTAGTGGAAATTCTTCATCACAAATGGAAACAGAGTCAAAGAGCAGACTTCAAGGATGAAACTGTCAGCCAGAAAGCTTTGACAGGTTGCCCGTTGTATAGAACAGCCAAAACTACTGCACGTTGATAAGCCAAACCAGCAATATGTAAAGCATAAATACAAAACTGTAGAAAAAGCTTCCAAACACTTTAATGTGATGATATATACGTGCGTTGTCATTCTTCTCTTCTAAGAAGCTTCCATTCTTGCTCAATCTATTCTATCTTAGAACTATATATGGCTTCGATTTGACTTTGAGCTCAATATGTTGATCTAGAGAAACTTCTAGTTTGTTTCTCCCTAATTTTAACTTGTTAAAGCTCAGTAGGAGTTCTCCTTTTCAGACTGTCTCCTCAAGAATCTACAAGAGCTGCTGCAACAGAAGCTGCTGATTCGCCTCAATAAACAGAGATTGGAAGTTGAGTGCTTTTATCTGACAGTAGAAATTGCTTGTGATGAGAATATTTTACTTGTCCTCAGTCTACCCACATTGATTTCATGGTTTCAAATTATGCTCAACATTCGACTGCGGACCTTGTTTGTCTAAAATAACGATTGTAGCTTCACAGTTGTGAATCAGTTTTTAATAATTTTACAAAATAAAACCTCGAGTAGCTAGTTCATAATAAAAACTGTACAAAAGAAGAGCATCTTTCATATTCCTGTGGATCTCGAGAATCCTAATTTCCATGTTGATTCAGCTCAAGAAAGCCTTCTGCATGTGGATCTCAAGGGGTACTTAGTGGATTCCTAGACATCACAGAGCGATGCGCGCGCACAAACATACAAACGCAGAGAGCTGGTCACACACACACACACACACACACACGTACAATTTTCACGTCTAGATCAAGGTGATAAAAGTTAAAAGACAGAGCTAAAGCACAAAATTGTCAGCTGCAGGTTAGATACTTTGCTTTATTTGATCCTCTCGCATCCGCTTTGCTAAGGGATCTCTACGAATTCTAACATCGGCCCCCGTCATTATCAACCTCTTCTGTTAACATTAAATCTAAATTAAATTACAATTAATTATCCGTGCAGCACTATGCCTCAGAATAACTATTCAATTACAAAATTATCTCGAACAAGAAAACAGTTGAACTACGTATCGGAGGCGGGGTGAACTTTTTTCTATCACACAATTATCTTTAATATGTTGTGTAAACTCTCAATAATATTCTTGATAATAATAAAATTTAATGTTATAAAAAATAAAGGAAAGTGATTAATTAAATTATAAAAATGATAATAGATTTGAGAATTTAAAATAAAATATTTTATATGGATGTTAAAATAATAATAATAATAAACAATAAATAAATAGATACAGAAATGCGAATAAAGCTAGGAAAAATTCTTTAATTTGAAAGTGTTAAAGCTTTGAATATTACTTATTAAGGTGCCCTAATACTTTTAAATAAGATTCTTAAAGAATTCATACTTTGAATTGATTGAACTTTGTGAAATTAAAAATTAGGGTTCTTGATAAATTTTGAAGAAAATTGAAATTGATTGTGAAATTGTGTTAAGATTATTGAGTGAGCAGAGAAAGTAAGAAATTATGGTAATTGAAGCAAAATTTTAAGTGTTCTTGAAGAAGAAATTTTCGGACAAAAAAATAAAAATTTAAGAATTTTGATAAGATTATGAGATTGTATAGAAAAGAGATGAAATTAATGTTAAAGAGTTAATAGAACATGAAAGTTTTATGTTTTTCTTTAGTTTAAATTTCGACCAAGAACAAATAACATTAAAGACAAATATATTTTTTATTTGAATGATGAAATTAATTGTGTTAGAATGTGGGAATTTGAAGAATAGAAAAAAAATTACAAAGGGAAGAAGGAAATTTTCATGTTTCTTTTTAATACTAGTTTTTCAGCAAATGAAAGGATAATTGGAAGGATTTCATTTATTGATTGTATCAATATGGAAAGTAGAATAATGATATTAGTTAAAGTTTGATATGAATAAATAAACTTGATTAAGACGTTTGAGTGAGAAAGAATATACATATTTATTGTATATATGAAAAGAAATGATGTGATATACTTGTCGATCCAGGAGAGGCTGACGGGTCGTCACCGCAGCAGGAAACTTCAGCTCGAGCTCAGACATCAGGTAATTATGCGGTGCTCCAAATTTATTATTGGTCACTATGTATTTCTATTTGATAAATTATGGTTAATCAATTAATAATTTTTATATTGTTTACTCGAGAAAATAAAATATATGATGCAATGAACTAATTCGTGGATTAATGGAATTAGTGTCGAATGGGCAAATCATTGAACTAATTCCTGGATTAATAAAATTAGTGTCCTGGTGAATGAGCGTGATGAGGAATTAATTCATTGGTTAATGAGATTAGTGCTCTGGTGCATAGACAAATCGTTGAACTAATTCCTGGATTAGTGGAATTAATGCCTTGGTGATCAATGGGTGAGATCAGAAATTAATTCTCTGATTAATGAGATTAGTACCCTGATGAATGGGTGAAGCATTGAACTAATTTCTAGGTTGATAGAATTAGTGCTTGTTGAATAGACAGGTGAGAAACTAATCACCTATTAGTGGAATTAATGCCCAGGTTAATAGGCGTTAGGAAGAATTATATTTTTGGTTAATATACAACGTTAAGGATTATTCTTTCTTATTTGAAAAATTGTGTTTAGATTTTTATTCAGTATTATATCAAAAATTTAATTGAGATATAATACTAAATAGACGAATTAATTTAATGATCTTATGAGCAAATTTTTAAAGAAAGAAAGAATTTATTGATATTTTATTTCATTTGTCTAATTGAATTATTGTATTAAATTAATTTTCAGTTACATCCCCATATCAGGTTGAGAAATATATTAGTTTTCTTATATTTCGTTGGGTACCATTTTGATATGAATCAATTTATTATTTTGTCATGTAATATAAATTTTAGAATTTAACGCTTCAATAATTTATAGAAAGTTTTTTTTGTAGTATAATTTTAATTATGAGTTCTTCTTTAATTATATACTTAATTCAATTATAATTTTGTTGAACCTTATTTGTAAATCTTTGAATTGTGTAATGTAATTTAATTTTAATTGGTAGAATAATTCATTGAATTGCATTTATGTAAACGTGTTATATTGAATTGTTTAAATATATGCGAATTTGATTATTGAGAAATGGTAATGTAATGAGAGGAGGAAGTCCTGGATGATAGGACAGATAGGAAATTTGATAATTGAAAATTATGGAAGAAGAGTCGATAACTTAGTACCTAAAAATACAGAGGAAACTCTGCTGGATTTTTGATTAATTGCAATTTTTTACCCTAATCTTAATTGAATTATTATGTTCTTGCTTTTGGTTTTGGTCATAAGTTTTGTGGTTGTTATAGTTGATATTAGAGCCCTAGTTTGAGTTAAGAAATTGAATTAGAATCTAATAAGTATCAAATTGGTTCAGGGTGGTATGCACAAGGCAAAGTGAGATGGCGGATCGCTCTCCAGCGTGGGAACATGGTTAAGATCCCGTATTAGAGTATAAAGAAAGAGAGGATTCTTTAGAGGATTCAGCCTCTCAATACCTGCAGCACCTGATCCAAGAGAGGTGCCTCTTTCAGCAGTAGTGGTGTTAGCGACAACCCTTGCATCGTATTCTGATATGGTATTTATAGCCCAGATTATGAGAGCTGTAATGAAGACCATGCCTTAGGTACCAATGTCGACACCCTTAGTGGCACCAGCATCACATGTACCACAAGTTGTCTCTACATTAGTGGACAATATAGTTACACTGGTTCGGGTAGTGAAGAGTATGCGAGAGTTAGGATGTGACTCATTCTCAAGAGTGCATGATGCTGAGATAGCAGGCTGATGATTATGTACAGTAGAGGACATTATGGAGCATATTTGGGTGGCGAAGGATTTACAAGTAAATCATGCCACTCATTTACTGTCAAATATGGCACAATTTTAGTGGGATACAGTGTGGTCTAAGAGGCCTACAGGGTCTTGGACATAGGCAGGAGGGTATGACATTACTTAAGTATGAAAGGAGATTTCATGATCTCTCCATGTTTTCTCCATAGTTTTTTCCCACTAAACAATACATGATTGACAAACTACGAGATGGATTATGCTAGGATTTGAGACAAGGCTTAATAGCACTTAGATTTGGGACAACTAGATGCTAGGCCCTTGAGACATGTATAGTTGATGGACAACGGAGTCAAGTGAAGGTGGGTAAGAGGAAAGATATCAATTTTTTTTCCTTAATTGGACCTCTTATTTCTAAAAAGGGTAAGGGATAGTTCAACTAGTTTAAGAGAAAAGGAGGAACAATGTCTAAGCCTGTTCAGAGTACATAGTGCTGGGACTGCTAATGGACAACCACCTTTTTAGAAAGGCTTTGCTAGAGAGGCATCGAGACTGAATACATTATCTTATCCCTATTGTGTTTGATGCGAGCAGAGACATCCGGGGATTTGATTGTTCAGCATCGCCGGGACGATGCTACATTTGCAGAGCTGAGGGGCATAGATGGCGTGATTGCTCTTATTTAGGTAAATGATGTTACTATTATAAAGGATAAAGACACATCCATATGGATTGTCCACGGAGAGCTAAATTCATACAGGGACGGAGGCAACATACCCAAAACTAGTAGTATTCTATCATTATAGATAGATCGGGTAGGACAACACATTCAGGGGCCAGTGGAAATAGAGGCTAGCCTAGAGTGCAAAGGGATAGGACTCAAGGCATAGTATTTCATATGACACAGGAGGAGGTTAGAGCTGCCCCAAATATAGTAGTAGGTACTTTACAGTTAAACTCATTGCCTGTATATGCATTGATTGATCCTAGGATAACACATTCATTTGTGGCTAATACAATCATGGGGAAATTAGGAAAAAGACCTAACATGGTAGAAAGATGATTTATGATAAGTACTCCTTTAGGTGAAATCATAGTAATTGATGTAGTCTAAAGGAAATTGGGATTAATATAGATGGGCTTAAATTAGGAGTATATTTAATTCACCTAGAATTGTAGGATTTTGAGGTGATACTAGGTATGGATTGGTTAAGTTTACATAAGGCTCAAATGGACTACTTTGCAAAAACAGTGACTCTCTAAAGACCAAATGAGAGGAGAGTGATTTAGGGGGGAAAGGAATGTCATATCGAATTGCATCATCTCAATTATGACTGCAAGGAAGATGATTAAAAAGGGATGTGAGGCTTATCTTGCCTATATGTTGGATTCAAAAGAGAAAACAAGAGAGTTGACAAACATTCCTATAGTAAAAGAATTTCCAGATGTGTTCCCAGATGAATTACCAGGGTTACCACTAGATAGGAAAGTGAAAGTTTCCATTGATGTACTACCTGGAACAACACTTGTTGCTCAACCATCATATAGAATAACGCTTGCTGAATTAATTGAGTTGAAGATTCAACTACAATAAAATTAAAGAACTATATGTTTTTTTTTAGATTTGTTTTCATAGTTTCACCATTCAACATTAAATTGTTTGATAACTAAAATAAGCTCAAGTCTGGTTCTTTTTATCTTTTTTTTATTTGTTATTTTATTTGTCAATTTATTTATTGTTGTTGTATTTTTTTTGTTCATATTATTTAAATTACTAATTAAACCAATGACTAGGGTCTCGGATTTTTTTACCCTACCCTTTTTTAAGTCGAAAAAAAATTTAGTGCGGGCAACAAACCTAGTTAACAAAAAACTAAAGGAGAAGGGCTTTTATTGTATCCCTTCTCATATAACACTATTCATTGCAATATTTTTTCTAATGTGTTTTTTTTTTCAATTTCTATTCTATCCTTCAACATTAGCAAAAAACTAAAAGAGACAAAGTTTTTACTGTAATACTCCTCACATAACACTATTCACTGCAATATTGTTTTTTCTTCCTTCCTTTTTTTTTTCTAATCTATATTTCTTTCCAGTTTCAATTTACTTTTTTAC
>Ga0307515_10019813_pt1 | contig 12067 bp, 8 predicted proteins | sample 17_EM_MG_FD_194513 | JGI IMG/M metagenome (GOLD analysis project Ga0307515, IMG submission 194513) | Populus trichocarpa ectomycorrhiza microbial communities from riparian zone in the Pacific Northwest, United States - 17_EM | ecosystem: Host-associated > Plants > Roots > Unclassified | place...
TCGCCGTCCTTGCTGCGCTCGCTGATCGCGTGCGCGTCGCGGTAGTGCCCGAGGGTCTGCGCGTGCTCGACGGAGAGCGTGGCGACCTGGTCGTCGTAGCCGCCGGTCGGGTAGCCGCGCTCGGCGATCAGCCGGGTGACGAGCTCGTCGGCCGTGGTGACCGCCTGCCCGGGGGTGTCGACGAACTGGATCTGCACTTCTTCCCAGGCGACCGAATACTTGGCCTTGGATTCGGCGGAGAGCGGCTTGAGCTCCAGCTCGGCGTGCCTTTTCTCGCGTTCGCGAAGCTCGCGTTCGCCTTCCGTGCGGCTGTCGGCGTCGCCGACCACCCGGTCGTACTCCGGACCGAACGTACTCTGCAGCTGCTTGCGGCGGGCGGCGCGCACACCGTAGACGATAGCGCCGGCGACCAGAAGCACGACGACGATGATGATGATGATCACGACTGTGGGGGACATCGGACTCCTCCTTCTTCACCCCCAGTCATTCCCACCCAACCAGGGTCATCAATCCGATTCGACGACCTAACGTGAAAACCCTTACCGGGAAAACTTGACTGGTTCCAGTTTGTTGCGGGGGCATCGAGCCCGGACGTGCCAATTTCGCAGGATAATTAGGACAGTCATCACATATAAGGTACGGAGCAGAGGTGGCTCGGATCGCCTCCATTACGTATCCTGCCGAAGGCACACGCAGCTCGTAAACAACCGTTACGCATGTGGAACGGTCGCCTCGTCCTGTGCGGCGCTGGTCCTGCATACCCCTCGGGCGGAGTCTGATGAGAACCCGCAACTGGTCGATCCGTTCGAAGATCATCGCGTTGGTGGCGGTGCCGCTGACGGCGCTGCTCCTACTCTGGGGCTTCGCCACCGCCCTCACCGCCGGGCCGGCGCTCGACCTGCTGTCGGCCCGCACCCTGCTGGACACGGTCGGCACGCCCGGCAAGGCCCTGCTGGCCGAGCTGCAACTCGAGCGGCGGCTCTCCGTCGAGTTCATCTCCGCCGGGCGGGGCAACGCCGCCGCCCTCATCACCCAGCGGGCCGCCACGGACCGGGTCACCGCCGAGGTGCGGCGCACCGTCGGCAGCGAGGAGGCCCTGGATGCCGCGAGCGACCCGCTGCGGGTCCAGATCCGACAGATCCTCGCCGACCTCGACGGCCTGCCCGCCAATCGCCTGCACGTCGACCGCCGCGAGGTCGACGCCGTCGGCACGCAGAACCTCTACAACAGCATCATCGACACCGGCTTCCGGATGTTCTCGGCGACGACGTTCGGCGAGGAACGCATCGACCGGCAGATCCGGGCGCTCATCACGATCGGCCGCAGCCAGGAGTACCTCAGCCGGGTCGACTCGCTGCTCGCCGGCGCCTTCGCCGCCGGCAAGTTCACCGAGGCGGTCCGCGCCGAGCTGCTGCAGGAGATCGGCACCACCCGGTTCCTCGTCGCCCAGGGCATCACCGACCTGCCCGAGTCGGCCCGGGTCGCGTACCAGCGGCTCAGCACCGGCGCCTCCTACAACCGGCTGCGCGAGCTGCAGGACAACCTGGTCAGCGAAAGCCGGTCCGAGGCCGCGTCGCCGGTCTCGGCGGCGTCCTGGCAACCGGCGTACGACACGTCGATCCAGCAGTGGCGGGAGTACGAGACCATCGCCGCCGAATCGATGGCCGACGAAACCACGCCGGTCGCGCTCGCCGTGCTCATCCGCCTCGGCCTGGCCGGGCTGCTCGGGCTCGCCGCGATCGTCATCTCGATCCTCGTGTCGGTCCGGGTCGGACGCTCGATCGTCGGCCGCCTGGTCCGGCTGCGCGGCGAGGCCCGGGAGATGGCCGGCGAGCGCCTGCCGGCGGTGGTCCGCCGGCTGCAGCGCGGTGAGGCGGTCGACGTCGAGGTGGAGACCCCGCCGCTGGAGTACGGCCGCGACGAGATCGGCCAGCTCGGCTACGCCTTCAACGAGGTGCAGCGGACGGCGGTGCAGTCCGCGGTCGAGGAGGCGAACGTCCGCCGCGGCATCAACGAGGTCTTCCTGAACATCGCCCGGCGCAGCCAGACCCTGCTGCACCGCCAGCTCGCCCTGCTGGACAGGATGGAGCGGCGCGAGACCGAGCCGCAGGAGCTTGAGGATCTGTACCGCGTCGATCACCTGGCCACCCGGATGCGGCGCCACGCCGAGGACCTGGTCATCCTCGCCGGCGCCGCACCGGGCCGCGGCTGGCGCAACCCGGTGCCGGTGATCGACGTCGTGCGCGGCGCGATCAGCGAGGTCGAGGACTACAAGCGGGTCGACATCGTCTCGGTGGAGTCGACCGCGGTGCTCGGCCGGGCCGTGGGTGACGTCATCCACCTGATCGCCGAGCTGCTGGAGAACGCGGCGTCGTTCTCCCCGCCGCAGACCCGGGTCCAGGTCGTCGGGCAGATCCTGCCGAACGGCTACGCCCTGGAGATCGAGGACCGCGGGCTGGGCATGTCGCCCGAGGCGATCGCCGACGCCAACCGCCGGCTGCTCGAACCGCCCGACTTCGACCCCGCCGACAGCGCCCGACTCGGACTTTTCGTGGTCGCGCAACTGGCCCACCGGCACAGCATCCGGGTGTCGCTGCGGCCGAGTGCGTACGGCGGCGTGACCGCGATCGTGCTGATCCCGGGCGATCTCGTCACGCCGGGCCAGGGCTTGACCGAGCTGTCGGCCGGGCCGTCCCCGTCCGACAAGGCGTGGGACCGCCCGCTGGTCGGCACGGGCACCGAGGATCCGTCGCGCCGCTCGCTGGCGGCGCTGCAATGGCAGGGCACCGAGGAACTGCGCTCCATCCCGGTCCCGGGCCGCCCGGTGACGATCAACGGCACGGCGACCGCGGGCCGCGAGCTGACCGGCCCCGAGCCAGCCGGCCGCGAGCTGGCCCGCCCCGAGCCAGCCGGCCCAGAGTTGGCCGGCCCAGAGTTGGCCGGCCCAGAGTTGGCCGGCCCAGCGGTGGCCGGCCCAGGGTCGGCTAGCCCAGAGTTGGTCGGCCGAGCGTTGGCCGGCCCAGAGTTGGCTGGCCCAGAGTTTGCTGGCCCGGAGTTGGCCGATCCCGGGTTGATCAACCCGGTCGGCAATGCCGCCACGGCGCCGCAGGTGGGCGCGGGCGGCCCGACGCCCAGCGCGGTCGTGGACGGGCTCACCCAGGACGGCCTGGTGCAGCGCCGCCGGACCAAGCCACGCCGGGCCAGGAACCAGCCCGCGGCGCCGCCGACCCTGCTGCCGCCCAACCTGACGTCGCCAACCGACCTGACCGCGATCGAGCTGCCGTCGGCCGGCGACGGCCTGACGTCGAACGGCATCGGCCCGGGCGCCACCGGCCTGACCAGCCCGGGCCTGACCACCCCCGGCAGCACGAGCTCCGGCCCGCCCATCCCAGGCCTGCCCGACCCCCTCCTGGCCAACTCGGGCCTGGCCAACTCGGGCCTGGCCAACTCGGGCCTGGCCAACTCGGGCCTGGCCAACTCGGGCCTGGCCAACTCGGGCCTGGCCAACTCGGGCCTGGCCAACTCGGGCTTGGCCCACCCCGATGTGGTCAGCCCCGGCCGGAACGGCAACCGCCCGGCCACCCTGCCCGTACCCGGTGGCATCCCGGCGTCGCCGCGGCCGGTGGACCCGCCCCGCATCCCGTCCCCCCGCGTCGCGCCGGAGTCGGTCCCGCCGCTGGCCGACCCGGGGGCCATGCCGGATGCGGGTCCGGCGCCCGAGCCGGCCAGGGACGACACGGCCAGGGACGAGCCGGTGCTGCCCCGCCGGGTCCGGCAGGCCAGCCTCGCGCCGCAGCTGCGCGGGCCGGTCGCCGAGCGCGCCGACGCCTCCGCGTCCCGCTCTCCCGAGCAGGTCCGGAGCCTGATGAGCGCCCTGCAGCAGGGCACCACCCGAGGCCGGCTCGAGGCCGCCGGGCTGAGCGCCGCGAAGGCCGCGGCGGAAGACGCCGACCCGCCCGCCGCCGACGGCACAGAGCTGTCCGTCAATATCAAACGTGAGACGGTTGGGGAACCGACGTGGTCAGAGGCGGCTACCGTGACTTTCCCGGCCGTACAGAGCCCGGCACCCGCCGGGGACGACCGCACCACCGATAATGCGCCCGAAGCGCACCACGAGAACCGGCCGGAGAAGGACGCATAGTGGCACAGACGACGAACCAGAGCGCCAACCTCACCTGGCTCCTTGACGACCTAGTCGAACGGGTGCCGTCGGCGCAGCAGGCCGTGGTGCTATCGGCGGACGGGCTCCTGATGGGCGCCTCGGCCACGCTGAGCCGCGAGGATGCCGAGCACCTCTCGGCCATGGCCGCCGGTTTCCAGAGCCTGGCCAAGGGCGCCAGCCGGCACTTCCGGGCCGGCCCGGTACGCCAGACCGTGGTGGAGATGGAGGACGCGTTCCTCTTCGTCACCGCCGCCGGGCTCGGCGCGTGCCTCGCGGTGCTCGCCGCCAGCGACGCCGATCTGGGCCTGATCGCGTACGAGATGGCGATGCTGGTGACCCGCGTCGGCCAGACTATGGACGCGCCGGATCGCGGCCCGGGATCCGATGCCCACTGACCCGCTGCGGGCGCCGCATGACTGGCTGGACCACGACGCGGGTCCGGTGGTCCGGCCCTATGCATTGACCCAGGGCCGGGTCGCCCCGTCCGGCGGCGAATTCGATCTTGTCGCGTTTGTGGTGGCGACGGTGCCGAACGCGGTACCCTCTCCGTCGCTACAGCCGGAGCATCACGCCATTGTCGGCGCGGCGTGGGAGCCCACGTCCGTCGTGGAACTAGCCTCCAAACTGGACCTCTCCATCGGGGTCGTGCGGGTCTTGCTGGGTGATCTACGCTCGGCGGGTCTTATTTCGCTCTACGAGCCCCCTGCGGCCTCCCAGCCGCACGACGTCGACGTACTCAAGGCGGTTGTCAATGGACTCCGTGCGCTCTGACCGAGACGGCACGCGCTCGCGAATCCCGGTTGCGCTCAAGATCCTCATCGCCGGCGGGTTCGGTGCGGGCAAGACCACCATGGTCGGCTCGGTCAGCGAGATCCGGCCGCTGCAGACCGAGGAGGTGTTGACCGGCGTCGAGGGCGGCGACGACACCTCGGGCGTCGAGGCCAAGCGGACGACGACCGTGACGATGGACTTCGGACGCATCACCATCACCGAGGATCTGCAGCTCTATCTCTTCGGCACGCCGGGGCAGGATCGCTTCTGGTTTCTCTGGGACGAGCTGTCGCAGGGTGCGCTCGGCGCCATCGTGCTCGCCGATACCCGCCGGCTGGCGGACTGCTTCCCGTCGATCGACTACTTCGAGCAGCGGGGCACGCCGTTCGTGGTGGCGGTGAACTGCTTCGACTCCGAGCGCCGCTTCGGCGCCGAGGCGATCGGCCGGGCCCTCGACCTCGACGCGGATGTGCCGGTGGTGGAGTTCGACGCGCGCGAGCCGCTGGCGGCCCGCAACGTGCTCATCGAGTTGGTGGAGTACGTGGCCCGTCGCCAGTTGTCGGCCGCCGGCGCGCGCTAGCCTCGGCCGGGTTGGTGCGGCGACGGCCACGGTGCCGGGGCCGGCTGCGGCGGGATGCAGACCAGCCAGGAAGCGAGCCGGTGCAGCGACTTCGGCGCGATGAGGCCCCGGGTGACGAGGTCGTCGGGCTGGGCGTAGGGGCCGCGGTTCAGCCTGTCGAGCACGATCCGGTGCGCCTCCTCGGAGCTCAGCCCGGGTAGCCGGGCCAGTTCGTGCCCCGGCGCGTGGTTCAGATCGACCAGCCCGCCGTCGTCGTAGCCGCGCATCAGGTCCGGTCGCCCGATGCGCAGCCGCAGCGCCTGGCCCGGATCGAAGGCCGCGAACTGGCGGGCCTGGTTGCGCAGCTGCCGGCGGTGCGGGGCGTTGCCGGGATGCGCCGCCAGCACCGCGCCGTGCGCGGCGGACGTGACGGCGATCCCCCCGATCAGCGTGAGGCCCAGCCACTCGGCCAGGCTCAGGTCGGGGCTCTCGATCGGGCTCGGATCGATCGCCAGCAGGACGATCCCGACGCCGAACAGCAGCGCATAGCCCGCCGCCACGAGGAACTGGCGCTTGTCCTCGCGGCGGACGCCCGCGTACACGAAGTAGATCCAGCTGCCGAACGAGCACACGACGAACGGGAGCAGGGCGGCGACGATCACCTGGGCGATCGGGAAGCGCCTGGGCCGCGGGGCGAACGAGGGTGACACCGGGAACGGGGAGCGTCCCGGCACCGGCTCGGTGACGTCCGCCGGCACGTATTGCTGCACGTGGGTGTGCGACGGCGGGTTGTCGAGCGGGGCGCGGGGCATCGGGATGTCGTCGCTGTCGGCCCACGGGTCGACCGGCTCGGCGTAGAACGGCTCGCCGCGCAGGATGCGCCGGTGCGCCTCCTGCATGCGTTCGCCGGGCTCCGCGCCCAACTCATCGAGGTAGTAGGCCCGGGCGTCGCGGAACGCCGCCAGCGCCTCGGCCTGCCGGCCGTCCTGGTGCAGGGCGATCATCAACTGCGCCCGCAGGCCCTCGCGGAGCGGGAACTCCTCGACCAGCCGGACCAGGTCGGGCATGAGCCCGGTGTGGTTGCCGCGGGCCAACTCGATCTCGGCCCACTTTTCCCAGGCGGTGGCGCGGGCGTCGGTGAGCCGGGTGCGGGCGGCGTCGAACGCGGCGCCGGTGAGCCCCGCCAGCGCCTCGCCACGCCACCGGCCGAGCGCTTCCCGGAGGGTCTCCGCGGCCTCGGCCAGTTGCCCGGCCCGGCGCTCGGCCGAGGCCCTGGCCACCCCGGCCGCGAACTGCTCGGCGTCGAGGGCGCCCGGGTCGGCCCGCAGCACGTAGCCGCCGGGGGTCAGGGCGATCAGCTCGCCCGGTGCGCGCGGGGAGCGGTCCGGCTCCAGCGTCCGGCGCAGCCCGGCCACGTACTTCTGCACGACGTTGGCGCCGTTCTCGGGCGGCTCGTCGCCCCAGACGGCGTCGACGATCTGGTGGGTCGGCACCGGCCGGCCCGCGTTCAGCAGCAGCGCGGCGAGCACCGCGCGCTGCTTGGCGGGGCCCAGGTCGATCGGCTCGGCGCCGCGCAGGGCTCGGACAGCGCCGAGGATCTCGAACCTCAGCGGGTCGCCTAAGGGCGCGTCGGGCACCGCGCACTCCCCTTTGAGCAGCACCTATGGGAAACGGCAGCGGGATGGCAGCCGGCAGCAGCATAACGGCAGCGGGTTGGCAGGGCGCGCTCACAGGCTTCAGTGCGTCAACCCGACAGACGGCCCGGTGACCCCGGACGTCGCGTACAAGAAAGCGAATTCCGATGAATATTCGTAGGGTTCGGCTGGCTGGTCTCGGTGTCCTGCTGGCCGTGAGCGTGACGGTCGCCGGCGGTTGCGGCGGCGCGGACCCCGGATCCGAGGTGCTGGAGTCTCCCTCGTCCGCGCCGCTCGGGCCGTGGAACACGCTGGTCAAGGCGCTGCCCGACGCGTCGACCGGCAGTTTCCGGTTCACCGTGCGGGGCGGCGGCCAGCCGATGTCGGGGGTGCTCGACGCGGCCAAGCACAGCTATCGCTTCGACGTCAGTGAGCGCGAGCCGAGCCTGGGCTTCACGCTCACCATGAACTTCCTGGTGGTGGAGAAGCAGTCCTGGATCAAGATCAAATTTACCGATGCGGAGGGGCTGACCGGCCTGCCGAAGCTGCCGAACAAGTGGATGCTGATCGACCCGGACAAGATCAAGGACAAGGACGACGCCCCGCTGGAGTACGCCGACGAGACCGACCCCGGCGAGGCCGGCGCGATCCTGCGGGCGATCGTCGAGGTCGAGCAGACCGGCGCCGGGCAGTTCGCCGGCACCACCGACCTCACCCGGCAGGGCGACGCGGAGATCGTCGACGCCGCCACCCTGAAGGCGCTCGGCGCCAAGGCCAAGTCGGTGCCGTTCGAGGCCACGGTCGACGGTCAGGGGCGGCTGACCCGCGCGGTCGTGCGGATCCCGGCGGCGGGCCAGGCCGAGGCCGCCGAGTACGAGGTGATCTACAGCGACTTCGGTACCGCGCCGTCGCCCTCGGCGCCCGCGGCCGACCAGCAGCAGAAGGCGACCGAGGCCGCCTACGAGATGGTGAACGACTGACGACACGCCGAGGCGGTGGGCGCGCGGGTCTGACGGGGGTCCGCGCGTCCACCGGTTCCGCGTGATTGGATCGGCGCATGGGCGCGAATGATGAGTACGTCTTCGTCGGCTGCTACACCGGGGAGAGCGGGGGCGAGGGGGAGGGCATCGCGCTGCTGCGGCGTGACCCCGGCACCGGCGACCTGACCCGGCTCGGCGTCGCCGCCCGTACGCCGTCACCGTCCTTCCTGGCCCAGCACCCCAGCCTCCCGGTGCTGTACGCGGTCAACGAGTTGGACGCGGGCACGGTGAGCGCGTTCGCGGTCGCCGAGGACGCGTCGCTCACCCCGCTCGCCGTGCGGCCCACCGGCGGCTCGGCCCCCTGCCACCTCGCGGTCTCGGCCGACGCGCGGCACCTGCTGGTGGCCAACTACACGAGCGGCAGCGTGTCCGTGTTCCCGCTGGACGCCGCCGGCGTCCCGGGCGAGCGGTCCGACCTGCTCCACCTCGACGGCAAGGGCCCGGTGGCGGACCGCCAGGAGGGCCCGCACGCGCACATGGTGGCGCCGGATCCGAACGGCCCGGAGGTGTTGATCGCCGACCTGGGCTCGGACCGGGTGTGGCGCGCGCGCCTCGACCCGGTCTCGGGCCGGTTGACGCTCGTCGGCCCGGCCGTGGTCGCGGCGCCGGGCACCGGTCCGCGGCATCTGCTGCGCTCGGCCGACGGCGCCCTGCTGCTGGTGGGCGAGCTGGCCGGCAACCTGACCTGGTATCGGCCGGATGCCGCGGACGGCAGCCTGCGGCTGGCCGGCGGCGAGACGACGAGCGCCGGCCAGCCGAACCAGCCGTCGGAGTTGACCACCGGCCGTGACGGCCGCTTCGTGTACGTGGCCAACCGCGGCCCGGACACGGTCTCCGTCTTCTCCTGGGAGCCCGAGGGCGGCATCCTGGTGGCCGAGGTGGTTACGGAGGGGAGTTGGCCGAGACACATGGCACTGCTCGGGGATCACCTCTACGTAGCAAACGAACGCTCACAGAGTGTCACAATCTTCCGGGTGGACCCCGCTACCGGCATCCCGCAGGCGCAGGGCGAGCCGGTGGGCGAAGGCAGTCCCACCTGCCTGCTTCGATGGCATCCGGTCCAGCTCAGCCCATGAGCAATACCGGACAGGTGCCCCGGATCATGGTTTAGCGCATAAAACGGTCAACAGGCCCGTAGTCCGCGCACTGCTCGAATTGTATTGACTACGCAACGTGAATTAGGTACCGGTAATTTTCAATCCGAGTAACTTTCGGCCGAACGTATGTGGCATTCAGCTCCAGTGATGCGCAGTATGGAGCGCGTGTCAGGCCGCCATCGCAGAAACTTCAATCTCAGGGGAGCCGGCGTCGTCGCAGCTGCGATGGCGATCGTGGTTGTCCTCGCCGGATCCTGGCTCGGCTATCAGCGTCTCGCTGACAACGGCTGTACCGGTCAGATCAAGCTGACCGTCGCCGCTGCCACCGAGATAGCCCCCGCCATCGAACAGGCTGCTCAGCAATGGAGCGCCGGCGGTGCCAACGTCAACGGAACCTGTGTCGCCGTGAACGTGACCGGCGTCAACCCCGCGACCACGGCCTCGGCCGTGGCGCTCAAGCACGGCGTCGCGCTCACCGGGCTCGGCCCGGCGGGCAAGTCGGCCGCCGTACCGGACATTTGGGTCCCGGACTCGTCGACCTGGCTGCTGCGGCTGCGCTCGGAGGCGTCCGGCTTCGTGCCGACCGACGGCAAGTCGATCGCGCAGAGCCCGGTCGTCGTCGCCATGCCCGAGCCCGTGGCGCAGCAGGTGGGCTGGCCCGACAAGAAGCTCGGCTGGTCCGACCTGCTGAAGAAGATGACCACCGGCAACTCGTTGCGTACCGGCATCGTCGACCCCACCCGCGACGCGGCCGGGCTCGCCGGCCTGCTCGCGCTGGGCAGCGCCGCCGGCGGCAGCCCGCAGGCGAAGGCCACCCAGGTCGGCGCGCTGCGTGCCCTGGCCGCCGGCAGTTCCTCGCTGCGCGACGACCTGCTGCAGAAGTTCCCCCGCTCGCTCGACGCGGCCGACCTGGCCAGCGCTGTGAGTGCCGCGCCGCTGTCCGAGGAGGACGTGGTCGCGTACAACGCGGACCGGCCGCAGGTGCGGCTCGCCGCGCTCTACCTCGACCCGGTGCCGCCGCCGCTGGACTACCCGTTCGCGGTCATGCCCGAGGTCGACCTGACCAAGTCCGCGGCCGCGACCGGCCTGCGCGAGGCGCTGCAGCAGGCGAGCTTCAAGGACCAGCTGGCCGCGGTGGGGCTGCGGGCCGCCGACGGCACGGTCGGCGCCGGCTTCGCCACGCCGGTCGGTGCGCCGCAGGCCTCCCCGGCGGCCACCACCGGCACCGAGGGCACCGCCGCGGCGGGCCTCGACGCCGGCTCGATCAACCAGGTGCTGGGCAGCTGGGCCGCGATCACCCTGCCGGGCCGCGCGCTCGCCGTCTTCGACGTCTCGGGTTCGATGCTCGACAAGGTGCCGACGGCCAACAACGTGACCCGCGCCGAGGTGACCCGCCGCGCGGCGTCGCAGGGCCTCGCCCTGTTCGACGACAAGTGGGCGGTCGGCGTGTGGATCTTCTCGACCGACCTGGTGGGCAGTCGCCCGTGGCGGGAGATCGTGCCGATCAGCCCGCTCACGTCCGCCCGATCCCAGTTGCAGGCGTCAATCGGGGAGATCGTGCCGAAGAAGGGCGGCGGCACCGGTCTGTACGACACGGCGCTGGCCGCGTACAAGAACGTGCAGGACAGCTGGCAGGCGGGCCGGGTCAACTCGGTTCTGCTCTTCACCGACGGTCAGAACGAGAACGACGGCGGCATCGAACGCGGCCCGCTCATCACCGAGTTGAAGAAGCTGGCCGACCCGAAGCGCCCGGTCCGCATGGTCATCATCGGCATCGGACCCGGTGTCGACGAGGCCGAGCTTCAGTCGATCACCGACGCCACGAGCTCGGGCGGGGTCTTCATCGCGCCGGACCCGGCGAAGATCGCCGACATCTTCCTGGAGGCGATCTCGTCCCGCACGGGCGCCAACGGCTGACCCGCTGACGACGGCGGCCGCCGCATCCCCTCGGGGACGCGGCGGCCGTTTCGGGTTCAGCGCCAGGGGCCGGTCCATTCCAGGCAGACGGCTACCGCGTCGTCCTCCAGGTCGTCGCCGACGAACGTGCGCAGGTCGCCGAGCAGCGAGCGCACCGCCTGCAGCGGCGCGAGCGAGCCGGCCCGCCGGATGAAGCGGTGCAGGGCAGAATGGCCGTACCGGCCGGTCCTGCTCGACGCCTCGAACACGCCGTCGCTGACGATGAAGAGCCGGTCGCCCGCGCGCAGCGAGAAGGACTGCGGCAGATAGACCGAGGTCTCGAACATGCCGAGCGGGAACTGCGCCTCCAGCGGCTGCTCCAGGACCTCGCCCCCGCGCAGCACCAGCAGCCGCGGCGAGCCGGCGTCGACCGCCTGCACCTCGCCCGACTCCAGATCCAGCCGCAGCAGCAGCGTCTCCACGTGCGTGGCGCCGCGGTGCTCCGCAAAGACCGCCTGGTCGGCGAGGGAGGCCTGGTCGGCCAGCGCCAGCCCGGCGCGGCGGGCATTGCGCAACGCGTACGTGGTCAGCGCCGTCAGCAGCGCGGCGCTGATCCCCTCGCCATGGCCGTTGAGCACCGTCAGGAAGAGCTGCCCGTCCTGGTCCGCCCAGTCGAAGCTGTCGCCGCGGACCGCGTACGAGGGCTCAAGCTGCCCGGCCAGGCTGAACGAGGGCCGGCTGCGGCTGCGCCCGGGCAGGAGCTCCCACTGCATCTCGGCGGCGAGGGTGAGCCGGCGGGTCCGGGCCGCCACCACGTACCGGTCGGTGCCCGCGGCCGCCCCCTGCAACTCGTGCGCGAGCAGCGTGGCGATCTCGGCGATCTCACCACGGGCAGCGGGTGAGTCGAG
>Ga0307515_10019814_pt1 | contig 12066 bp, 7 predicted proteins | sample 17_EM_MG_FD_194513 | JGI IMG/M metagenome (GOLD analysis project Ga0307515, IMG submission 194513) | Populus trichocarpa ectomycorrhiza microbial communities from riparian zone in the Pacific Northwest, United States - 17_EM | ecosystem: Host-associated > Plants > Roots > Unclassified | place...
ACGCAGACATGAAATCGTGGACCACAAATACAACTAAACCGAGATCAAGATCCGCCCCTCTTGATAGAGACCAGGGAGCTCCTGGCTTGTTGAAGGTTGTCAATCTTCGTCCTGAGAGCGATGGCTGCGGGGTCGGTGGACCATGCGTCGTAATGATTCAACGTGTCCTCGGCCTTCCTCAACTCAGCATCCATCACTGACAGATACATATCCTGGTCCGCCCTCCTACTCCGACCGGCCTCCTTCGTAACGGTCTCCAACTGCTCCCGGACCTTAGGGATCAACTCCTTGTACTTCAACCACAAGATTGCCGGCCAAAGGGTCATAGCGGTCTGGTTTTCAGTGCGCTTGATCTCTCCCATCAAATCCGGGTTGTCAATGCACCTCCTCAAGGGCAGAGAGTCGTCGGGAACCGAAGCGAAGTATTCCAACAGTCTCCATTTCTCCGCGACAATGTGAGGACGCCAGTAAGGGGAGTTGATCATACCAAGGAGAGCCGTGAGGGTAGCCTTTTGGACATCGTGGGTGTGCTCGATATTATCGACAGCGGAGGCCCAATTAACGCACAAGCTCCTCATTTGATCGGGCTCCATGATCGGATAATCCGTGTTGAACCATTTGTCGCCGATGAGAGGGAGGAGGAACAGAGCGGCCTTGCGAAGCTGGAAGGGTTTGTCATCCTGGTAGATATAACAAATGCCGCGAACGAAAGAAGGCGCGGTTGGATCGAAGCTCTTGAGTGCCTCGATGGTGACAGGACCGGAAGCATAAGCCAGCGCACGCAAAGCGTTCTGAATCGGCTCGTCTTGGTCTTCATCGGCTCGAGTAGCCAAGTCGAAGTGATGATCCAGGAAAAGGAGGATGTCTTGAGGATCCTCGACCCATGGCAAGAATTTGTCCCACTTGTAGGCCCCGTGCATAGCGAGACGAGAGGCCTCCCACTTCTTCTCCTGGGAGTAGGCTGGGGAGACGGGAGTCTGCATGATGTCATGGAACAGCTGGTAACTCTTTTGGGCGATTTGGTCCACTGAGAGGGGGGCGATCAGTTTCATTGCTTCCATAGCACGGTCGATCTCTTCCGTGGTGGCAACGGGGTTAATAAACGTCCCGGTGAGCTTCTCGTAGATCCTGATGGTTTGGGGGCTGCATTCGCGACTGCAATGGAATGTTTAATTGTACACCCAAAGGATAGCGCATAAATTCAACTCACCTTTTGTCACGGACCAACAGATCATCAATATGAAACTTGATTCCGAGGACCAAACCGATGATGAACAAGCAATCAGTCACAATTGGCGCAGGAGGAGGAGGATCCAATCGAAGGGAGTGGAGGACGAATTCTTTGACATCATCGGGCAAAGCCTCGCCCTTCTTGACCACATCCCAGGCCCGGTAGAGGAGGATGTGTGCCATCCAGATGTGGTGTGGAACAGTGAACGAGAAGTTCTGCCAGTGCATGGGTTCGTAATCACCGAAGATACGATCGATGATACCCAGAGTGGACTCCAGGTCCGACTCGGAGCCTCCCTCGTAGTGCATGGGACCCATGATAGGGTGTCGGGTAGAGATGGACTTGAACAGTGCTTTTTCGGATTCGTCGCCGGCGCATCGGCGCTGGATCGCGAGGTGGAGAAGGGCCTTGGCGCTAACATAAGCCTTGTTCTTGAGCTTGGGAATGACTATAGGACGTCCGTTTGAAAAATCGAAGCATTCAACCACTGTGTCGTAGAGCCGTTCCAATGGTGTGGTCCGGATGCCGGCGTGCCAAACGACATCGGGAATGTATTTCATGATAGCCATGATAACGTCCGAGTCCATCGACATTTTGAACATCCAGGCGATACAATTCGAGTCCAGCACATACCCATCCCAATCAGTCTCCTTATTGAAGAGCGGGGATGGATGATCTTGGCCGGCCATGAGCAATTCGATATGATCACCGGTGTTGCTTCCATCGAATACACTCGACCTGTTCGAGCCGTGAAGACCACCGGGATTTGGTCTCGGCCGCTTCTTCTTGCGGAAGATACGCCCCAACCACTTCCAAGATCTCTTGAGGTATTGCTCGTGTTCGTCATCAAAGCGAATCAGGAAACGGAGGACGAGGGACGCTGGGGTTTGGAATGGGCAATTATAGGAAAGAGTGGCGGCGGAAACGATGAGGAGGTAGAAGAGGAGACCGAATGCAGTGTAACCGACGATGACGCTGGCAACAACGTTGTTGATGGAATAGAGGTAGTCGGAAAGAGCATAACCGAGGAGGAGGAGAGCGGCCTGAAGCATGAGGGGTAAGCATTCCATGACGAGGTCGAAGCCCCAGGTGACCGTCCCGTCCATCTTGCGTTGTCGATCCCGGCTGCGATCGATGACGGATCCACGTATCTCGACCCGGGCATAACGGTTGAGCCACTGCTTGCCTAGCATGGCGATAAACGCTGCGAGGAGGGAAGAAGCCAAACTCGAGTAAACAATTGCTTGGACGCGGACAACAATGGGGTCGGGACCATCCCATTGAGGGAAAGCGGCATTAGCGCTGGTTGGAACATTCCCAAGTGAGGCATTGGCGATAATCACCAGGAGATCGTAGCTCATCTCTTGGAAGTCCGGTTCAAGCTTGCTCTGGATATCGAGAATGAAAGCCGATGTGACTGCAGAGAATAGACCAGCCTGTGCCCCCGAAAAAACAAATGAGCACCGCGACCGATGTAAATGCAAAAAATACTCACGAAGATCAACGTGGTATTCAAGTCTTCATCGTATTTCTTCATAAAGTCACGGTCATAGTCGTCGGCTTCATGTCGGAATTTATCGTAGAACTCGACGCGGGCGCTGTTGGTAGTTCCAAGGAGGTCCGGAAAGAGAGATGGCAGCGCCTTGCGCATGGCATCCTCCAAACTGGAGAGGAAAGACATGGTCAGCCAAAGTTTTGGGGCGGGGGGGTGCCAGTTGGGCGCACGCTTTTGGGTTTATGGCTGCTTCCCCCATGATGTGCTACGAGAAGCAGGGGAGAGAACTGAAGACAAGTGCGTGCTTGATGGGCTACGAGGGGCGAAGAAAGTGAAGGGTGAGTAGAGGGGAGAAGGCGGCGGGAAGATATAGGCAAACTGGCGCTAATCCAGGTCTTCGGCATATCTTCCATGTTTGGTGCCCATGAATTGCCATGAGCGTCTCTCGCATCCAGTGCAGAGAAGCCATGGACACCAAAGTGAATACATACCTGTATCACTGATATGCGAGGGGCGCCGATGATTAAGGGCGGAGCCGCCACTTTTACCAGGCCATGCGACACTCGGATAAGTGACATTCACCCCTTCCCCCCCAGCAATATCCTCCGGATCCAGAGGTGGCACGGTTTCCTGATTTTCCCAAAGAACTCGTGTATCCACCGTCGCTGACTGCTGACGACAAAGAATCCGCGGGTGACCAGTGAGGCTGTGAGGGGCTGTACCGGATGGGATAGGGCAGTTCAGCGCGGTAAGTGCGGTGGGAGAAGATATGTAACGAGGGGGTTTCCCCTCAGAGATGAGTGTGAATGACTGCACGGACGGATCGATCCGACTCCGTGAAGAACCCAAAACCCTCTCTACGATCTCTATTTTGCTCTCGAACAGATCTTTGTAGCAGTTGGCTTGTACCAAAGTACCAGCGCGTAAGACTCGTGCACGATATCATACAGCCTGCATGCGGTGATCGTGGCAGTCCGGGCGTTCAATCCCCTCTGTATGATCAATGAGGTTCGTCCAGGCGCACACTGAGCAGCGGAATGGGATACGGGTCTGGAATGCCCAAGTCCTATCCCCCGGCTGGGGAGTCCTTGAACCGAATTTGGGTTTTTGAGTGACTGACCATGGTGAGGGATCCCCAGTATGGTGTAACCCTGAAGACCAATTATCCGCCCATCGTTTCTTGCCTGGGTTAGGCTGGAACTCGGCTCAGGTCCAGGGGGGCCTGAATTATCGTGCGTCCATCTTACTTATTCGTTGTCGTGAGCGTCATCCGTCGCCAGGCTGCCCACCTGTGGACACGCCTCACGATTTACCACTACGATTCAGGCTTTCTCCTAGAAGCTCACGGCCATCAAGTCAAATGTCCTCCGATCAGGCCGCCCGAAATGTGGGGCAAACGTAGGAACTTGACAATCAAGCAGAAAACTGTATTGGATCTGTCGAAACACGCAAACAATCGCTGCACATATCCTAGGTTGTGAGAAATTCGCGCAGAACAAGGCCGGGAGCTAAGTTGTGGATTCTTTGGTCTTCCCATCCATCGATTGACCGTGTACACATGCACCACCAAGAGAAATAAACGCGTATTGCGCAGGAAAAAAGCGAGTTCTCAGGTGGAGTCGGGCAGTGACGCCAGAGCGATGAAACGCACTCCATGGAGCCGCAACGAAATACTGCATATGCATATGACCGAAAGCACTCAGAGACGTCCTCCACCCTGTACCCTCCCCTCAGAACTGCGCCCTCCCCGCCTCTGAACTTGAGGCTGGGTTCCAGTCTACGAAAGCCCAGGGTTGGAGAAGGATCAGATGTGGTACTTGCTCGGATCCAACTGCGATATGCCCCGGAATCTGTAGAAAGCTCCCCCGGCGATGTAATTTCTGACCGGTGACCTTCCGCTAGTGGGCCCAGTCAATCAACCCAGGGTAACTGAGTGTGGCAGTGTGCTTGCTTAGCTGTGCTCGAGACCAAACATGACGAGGACCTCGACCTAAGAGCCAAGAAAGGAACAACAGCACGGCTCGGATGTGCGGGTCCTCGGGCCAGCGACTAACCGCTCGTATGCTGAGTCCGGGAAAAACCCCTATTCCAGGCGACGACGGCCACCATGAGACTCTGTCTCCGTCATGGTGACATCTGCATATCGTCTCTAGGTGAGTCTAGTCTCGTTATCGATCCCCAATCCCGGAATAAGAGTTTCGTCTATAACGACTCAGCGTGCCCGGCTCCCAGCCAATGAACGGTTCCGCTCCAACCCAACCGTCTTCATGCCAGGTACAAAAATCCTAAAGGGGTTTCGAACTCCGCCTCGTTTCTCTCCCTCCTACCAGTGGCTCAATAGGGCTCGGCGAACGGTCGTACCGTTACATACGTACCTTCAACAGAGTTTACGGTTCCATAGACGTCTGAATTTGATGCGCTATTTAAAGTCCTTCTTTGCAACCAGTGATAAGATGTCCACCGCGAAATGGTTACAAGTACTGTTAAGAGGCCTGAAACAGCAGGTTATGTACGAGTGTCATGTGTGTGCTGTTCTCTTCGACATATTTGTGAAGGCGTTGAGCAGAAAAACAAAAGAGAAAATGATGGACAAAAAGGAAAAAAGGTGAGACAGACAAGATGATATGAACGCAGACAGACAGACATGAAATCGTGGACCACAAATACAGTTAAACCGAGATCAAGCTCTGCCCCTCTTGATAGCGGCCAGGGAATCCTTCGCCTGCTGAAGGTTGCCAGTCTTCCTCCTGAGAGCGATGGCTGCAGGGCCAGTGGACCATGGCTCGTGCTGATTCAACGCGTCCTCGGCCTTTCTCAACTCAGCATCCATCACTGACAGATACATGTCCAGGTCCGTCCCCCCATCCCGAGCAACCTCCTTCGTAGCGGTCTCCAACTGCCCCCGGACCTCAGGGACCAACTCCTCGTACTTCAACCACAAAACCATCGGCCAAAGGGTCATAGCAATCGGGTTTCCGGCGCGCTTGATCTCTCCCATCAAATCCGGGTTGTCGATGCACCTCCTCAAGGGCAGAGAGTCGTCGGGAACCGAAGCGAAGTATTCCAACAATCTCCATTTTTCCTCGACGATGTGAGGACGCCAGTGAGGGGAGTTGATCATACCGAGGAGAACCGTGAGATTAGCCTTTTGGAAATCATAGGTGTTCTTCATAGCGTCGACAGCGGAGGCCCAATTAACGCACAAGCTACTCATTTGATCGGGCCTCATGATCGGATCAGGGGCGTTGAACCATCTGTCGCCGATGAGAGGGAGGAGGAACAGAGCGGCCTTGCGAAGCTCGAGCGGTTTTTCATCCTGGTAGATGTAGCAAATGCCGCGAACGAAAGAAGGCTCGGTTGGATCGAAGCGCTCGAGTGCCTCGGTGGTGACAAGACCGGAAGCATAAGCCAGCGCACGCAAAGCGTTCTGAATCGGCTCGTCTTGGTTTTGGTCGCCTCGAGTAGCCAAGTCGAAGTGATGATCCAGGAAAAGGAGGATGTCTTGAGGATGATCGACCCACGGCAATACTTTGTCCCACTTGTAGGCCCCGTGCATGGCGAGACGAGAGGCCGCCCACTTCTTCTCCTGGGAGAGAGCGAGGGAGACAGGAGTCTGCATGACGACGTGGAACAATTCGTAGCTCTTTCCGGGGATTTCATCCTTCAAGAGGGGGGCAATCAGTTCCATTGCTTCCAGAGCATGATCGATCGCTTCCGTGGTGGCAGCACGGTTGTTGAACGTCCCGGTGAGCTCCTCGTAAGTCCTTGTGATTTGGAGGCCGTATTCACGACTGCAATGGAATGTTTAATTGGATGCCCAAAGGATGGCGCACAAATCCAACTCACCTCTTGTCACGGACCAACAAATCATCAGTATGAAACTTGATTCCGAGGACCAAGCCGATGATGAACAAGCAGTCGGTCACGATTGGGGTAGGAGGAGGAGGATCCAATCGAAGGGAGTGAAGGACGAATTCTTTGATATCATCGGGCAAAAGTTCGCCCTTCTTGAACACATCCAAGGCCCGGTAGAGGAGGATGTGTGCCATCCAGGTGTGGTGTGGAACGGTGAACGAGAAGTTCTTCCAGTCCATCGGCTCAGAATTACCGAAGACGCGATCGATGACACCGAGAGTGGATTCCAGGTCCGACTCGGAGCCACCCTCGTAGCGCACGGGGCCCATGATGGAGTGTCGAGTAGAGATAGACCTGAACAGTGCTTTGTCGGATTCATCGTCGATGCGCTGGCGCTGGATCGCGAGGTGGAGAAGGGCCTTGGCATTAAGGTAAGCCTTGTCCCTGAGCTTGGGAATGACCACAGGACGTCCGGTTGAAGAATCGAAATATTCAACCATTGTGTCGTAGAGCTGTTCCAGTGGTGTGGTCCGGATCCCGGCGTGCCAACCGACATCGGGAATGAATCGCATGATATTCATGATAACGTCCGGGTCCATCGACATTTTGAACATCCAGGCGATACAATTCGAGTCCAGCACATACCCATCCCAATCAGTCTCCTTATTGAAGAGCGGGGGTGGCTGGTCTTGGCCGGCCATGGGCAACTCGACGTAATCACCGGTGTTGCTTCCACCGAGAATACCGAACCTGCCCAAGCCATGGCTCGGCCGTTTCTTTCTGCGGAAGATACGCCTCAACCACTTCCAAGATCTCTTGAGGTACATCTTGTGTTCGTTGTCAAAGCGAATCAAGAAACGGATGACGAGGGATGGTGGGGTTTGGAATGGGCAATTGTAGGAAAGAACGGCGGCGGAAACTGTGAGGAGGTAGAAGAGGAGACCGAATCCAGCGAAACCGATGACGACGCCGGCTACAACTTTGTTGATGAAATAGAGGTATTCGGAAAGAGCATAACCAAGGAGGAGGAGAGCGGCCTGAAGTATGAGAGGTAGACATTCCATGACGAAGTCGAAGCCCCAGGTGACCGTCCCGTCCATCTTGCGTTGTCGAGCCCGGCTACGATCGATAACGGATCCACGCATATCGACTCGGGCATAACGGTTGAGCCACTGCTTGCCCAGCACGGCGATAAACGCGGCGAGGAGGGACGCAGCCAAACTCGAGTAAAGAATGGCTTGGACGTGGACGATGGTGGGCTTGGGGCCATCCCATTCAGGGAAAGCGGCATCGGCGGCGGTTGGAACATTTCCAAGCGAGGCATTGGCGATAATCTTGAGGAGATCGTAGCTCATTTCTTGGAAGTCCGGTTCGAGCTTGCTCTGAATGTCGATAAGGAAAGCCGATGTTACTGCAGAGAATAGACCGGCCTGTCCCCCCAGAGAAACCAGATGAATATCGCGATCGATGTAAATGCAAAAAATACTCACGAAGATTAACGTGCCATTCAAATCTTTATCGTATTTCTTCATAAAGTCACGGTCGTAGTCGCCGACTTCACGTTGGAATGTATCGTAGAACTCGGCGCGGGAGCTGGTGGGGGTTCCGAGGGTGTTCGGAAAGAGAGATGGGAATACCTTGAGCATGGCATCCTCCAAACTGTAGAGGAAAGACATGGTCAACCAAAGTTTTGGGACGAAGGGAGGGGTATCGGTTGGACGCACGCTTTTTGGTTTATGGTTGCTTCCCCCATGATGTGTTATGAGAAGAGGGGAGCAGGTAGAAGGAAGGTATAGACAAACTAGCGCTGATCCAGGCACCCATCGCGCAATCCGCCTTCCCGCAGCCCATCTTTTGGTGTCCATGCATTGGTATGAGCGTCTCCCGCACCCAGTTCCGAGAAGTCACACACACCGTTCAAGTGACAATCGTTCGGCACCAGGGCATTGGCCGACTCGTCAATTGGCCTCGGGTGGCCCATTCTCCCCTTCCCCCAGAGGTGACACGGCTTCCTGATTTTCCCAAAGAGCTCGTGTATCCACCGTCACTGACTGCTGACGACAAAGAATCTACGGGCGAGGGGCTGTACCGGATTGAATAGAGAAGTTCTCCTCGTCACCTTCCGCACTTACCGCGTTGATGGCTGCATTGACGGATCGATCCGACTCTGTGGAAGACCCAAGACACCTTTAGTATGGTCTCGATGTGTTTTGCACTCGGACAGTAGCAGTTGGCTTGCACCACTAGTCTCGAGCCAGACGTTCTGGGTTTAAAATGCGATCGGGTGTTACACTGATCGTTTCCAGAATGCCCACATGAGGTCCGAAAACCAGATCTTCAATGATCGAATCAAGGAATTCAGCTCCGACCGGCCACCTCCACAGTGAGCGAGGGGGGCTGCAGAGATCTTGCTCCCGCTCTCAAACGTCTTATATCTAGAGTATTATACCGCAATTGCAACGCGTAAGACTGGTGCAAAATGTTATTTATGAGGGTTACCCCTCATGGCAGTGTCGAACTCGCCCATTCTCAACTTTTTTCCTTCGCTACCTAATTTTTCCGTGGCCTGAATGCTTTCATTTTTCGTGTGGCCGGAAACCCCCGTCCGAGTGGCCAATCCAATGCGCGGGAGCCAACTCGCGGAAATTACCTTGCTTGCAAGGTTTCTGACCCCCTAAATTATCCCGCCTGAACGATCATCACAGCATCTGCGCATTTGTTTGGCCGTGTTACTCCCTACGCGAAACGCTCCCACGATCGCACGGTTGCCTGCATGTCGAATTTTTTTTCCGTTAGTCCGGCCTTACCTACAATTTCCTAAGGTCCGAATCCCACGGGAATCGATTCAAAATACACCTTTTCTCTCCTAAAATGTAAAAAAATTGCGCCGGGCTTTCACATTGAACGAGTTGTAAGGTGGGCCAGACTACCATTGACCGGTAACCGGTAACGACCCAGTAGATCCGGGTCCCATGGTCCCGGGTTCCGTCGCTTGACAATGATAGTCCTTCAACCTTGTTCCTGTTGCTAAGACGCCGCTTGATCAGGAGTAATCCCGCCAGAGGGCATTCATGTCTGTTGTCGTATCAAATAATTCTCTTCGCCGAATGGGCTCGATTGCACGACGTGCGTGATATCAGACTCGCTTCTGTTATGTGCGGACTCTCTTCCCCACGGCCTGCACGCCACAATTGATTCCTGTCTCACACACTCGTTCCATTCAAATCTATAATTTTTACAGATGTATATAGAAGGAATCATCTACGAACGACTGCCGCAAGCAAGGTTCGTGCTGACTCGCATAAGGCGAGTGAGGGACTGCCAGCCCCAGTAGGGACCTAAAATGAATGGTGACGCTAGAGTGGTGGGAAAGGAAATGTGAGAAATTCACGGGAGTTTGTCGTCCCAAGTTATCATGCACGTGTGCCCATCCCACTTATTCGTTGTCGTGGATGTCATCCGACGCCGGGCTGCCCACCCGCAGACACGCCTCAGCTCACAATTTACCGCTCCGTATTCAGACCGGCCATCAAGTCGATCAGGCCGACGTCCGCAATGCGAGGGCAAACGCAAGGACTTGACAACCAAGCAGAAAACTGTATTGGATCTGTCGAAACACGCAAACGATTGTTACACGCGTCCTAGATTGTGAGAGATTCGCGCAGAACAAGGCCGGGAGCCAAGTTGTGGATTCTTTAGTCTTCCGACCTATCGATTAAATACTGATCGTGTACACATATACCACCAAAGGAAATAAACACGTATTGGGCAAGAGAAATTATCAGGTGGAGTCGGGCACTGGCACCGATGCGAGGAAATGCACCCCATGGAACCGCAACGAAAAGCTGCATATGCATATGGCCGAAAGCCCGGAGTTAGGCCGGAATCCAGCCTCGGATTCAGAGGCGGGGGGACTTGTATTTTAGAAGGGGAGGGGCACAGGGAGGAGGGCACCTCTGAATCCCCGGGGTTGGAGAAGGATCAGATGTGGTACTTGCTCGGATCCAACTGCGATACATATGCCCCGGAATCCGTAGAAAGCTCCGGCTATGTAATTTCTGACCGGTGACCTTCCACTAGTGGGCCCAGTCAATCAACCCAGGGTAGCTGAGTGTGGCAGTGTGCTTGCTTAGCTGTGCTCTAGACCAAACATGACGAAGACCTCGACCCAAGAGCCAGGAAAGGAGCAACAGCACGGTTCGGATGTACGGGTCCTCGGGCCAGCGACTAACCGCTCGTATGCTGGGTGCGGGAAAAACCCCTATTCCAGGTGACGACGGCCACCATGAGACTCTGTCTCCGTCATGATGACATCCTCATATCGTCTCCAGGTGAGTCCAGTCTCGTTATCGGTCCCCGATCCCGTAATAAGAGTTTCGTCTATAACGAAGCGTGCCCGGCTCCCAGCCAATGTTAAGTAATGTTAATGATTAATGAACGATCCGCTCCAACCCAATCGTCTTCACGTCAGGTACAAAAATCTAGAAAGGGTTCTGAACGCCAACCCGTTTCCCCCCTCTTACCAGTGCCTCAATCGGGCTCGACGAACGGTCGTGCCGTTGCATACGTACCTTCAACAGAGTTTACGGTTCCATAGGCCAAAGATATGCCTGAATTTGATGCGCTATTTAAGGTCCTTCGTTACCATCAGCAAATCGTGGAAAGTCCCACATAGCCTTGTAATCGAAGCGCTTCCCCGACAGGGACTTATAACGGGTTATAACGGGTTATAACTCGTTGTCGGCTACCAGTGATCCGAAAATGGGTGACCCCCAGGACTAGGGATATATATATCCGTCGTAGAAGGGTGCCACTAGCCGGGGTATATTGCTCAGTATCTGAGAACTCCCCCCTCGTGTGGACCAACGAAAACAGAGAATTGAGCGTCGAAGTGATACCAGCATGTGGTACGGCTGAAGTCGGTGAGTTTGCCACCCTTCCCGCCCTCCGTAGCTTTGGGGGTTGGCTGGGATTCGAGCGAAAAGGCCAAGGCGGCGGATTCCAGATGCGCGGTTTGGAGATAATATCCACGCCCCGACGCAACGGTCGGGGTCCCGACAGATCCCTTAAAAGGCTATCGATATTCATCTAGACTCGTGTGTAGCACTGTTTAGTCCTGGGGACTGTCACCCAATCGCAGACTAAGATATTCCGGTATATCCCGGTACAATGCATTACAACCCTCAGGTGAAGGACCATGGAGTTATAATTGGTTGTCTGGTTTTCCACGGTTTGCTGATGACATTAACCAGTGACAAGATGTCCATGGTTACGGGTTGTGTGAGTGTCATGCGCTGTTCTCTTCGATATATTTGTGAAGGCGTTGAGCAGAAACAAAAAAGAGAAAACGACGGACGGAAAGGAACAAAAGTGAGACAGATAAGATGATATGAACGCAGACAGACAGACATGAAATCGTGGACCACAAACACAGCTAAACCGAGATCAAGCTCCGCCCCTCTTGATAGCGACCAGGGAATTCTTG
>Ga0307515_10019815_pt1 | contig 12066 bp, 10 predicted proteins | sample 17_EM_MG_FD_194513 | JGI IMG/M metagenome (GOLD analysis project Ga0307515, IMG submission 194513) | Populus trichocarpa ectomycorrhiza microbial communities from riparian zone in the Pacific Northwest, United States - 17_EM | ecosystem: Host-associated > Plants > Roots > Unclassified | place...
TTCAACCTGCTGCTGCTGCTGGCGGTGCTGTCGATGCTGCAAGCGACGCTGTCGCTGCCGGGCATCGCGGCGATTGCGCTGACGCTGGGCATGGCGATCGACTCGAACGTGCTGATCAACGAGCGCGTGCGCGAGGAGCTGCGCGCCGGCGCCTCGCCGCAGGTCGCGATCCACACCGGCTACGAGCGTGCGTTCGCGACGATTCTCGATTCGAACGTCACGACGCTGATCGCGGGCCTGGCGCTGCTCGCGTTCGGCTCGGGCCCGGTGAAGGGCTTCGCGGTCGTGCACTGCCTGGGCATCATCACCTCGATGTTCTCGTCGGTGGTGTTCTCGCGCGGACTGGTGAACCTCTGGTACGGGCGCCAGAAGAAGCTCAAGGGCGTGGCCATCGGCCAGGTCTGGAAGCCGCAGGCCGATGTGCCCGCCGTCAAGACCTGATCGTCGCGCACCCATAAGGACAAGACATGGAGTTCTTCAGATTCAGGCGCGACATCCCGTTCATGCGGCACGCGCTGGTGTTCAACATCGTCTCGGCCGTGACCTTCCTCGCCGCGGTGTTCTTTCTGGTCACGCGCGGGCTGCACTTCTCGATCGAGTTCACCGGCGGCATCAACATGCAGGTCAGCTATGCGCAGACTGCCGATGTCGACAAGATCCGCGGCTCTGTCGAGAAGCTGAATTTCGGCGAAGTGCAGGTGCAGAACTTCGGCAGCTCGCGCGACGTGATCATCCGGCTGCCGGTGCCCAAGAGCATCAAGCAGGCCGAGGTCGTGGCCAGCGTGTTCGACTCGCTGTGCAAGGCCGAGAGCGGCACGGTCAGCACGAAGGAAGTGCGCAGCGACAAGGGCGAGGTGTCCACGCGCCCGGTGTGCTCGGCCGGTGCGCAGGAGCCGCTCACCCAGCAGAGCGTCGAGTTCGTCGGCCCGCAGGTCGGCAGCGAGCTGGCGATCAACGGTGCGTATGCGCTGGCCGCGGTGGTGATCGGTATCATGGTCTACCTCGCGATCCGCTTCGAATGGAAGTTCGCGGTCGCTGCCATCGTCGCCAACCTGCACGACGTGGTCATCATCCTCGGCTTCTTCGCGTTCTTCCAGTGGGAGTTCAACCTCACGGTGCTCGCCGCGGTGCTCGCGGTGCTGGGCTACTCGGTGAACGAGTCGGTCGTCATCTTTGACCGGATCCGCGAGGCGTTCCGGCGCTTTCGCAAGATGAACACGCACGAGGTCATCGACCACGCGATCACCAGCACGATGAGCCGCACCATCATCACGCACGGCTGCACGCAGATGATGGTGCTGTCGATGCTGATCTTCGGCGGGCCGACGCTGCACGGCTTCGCGATCGCGCTGACGATCGGCATTCTGTTCGGCATCTACTCGTCGGTGTTCGTCGCCGCGGCGATCGCGATGTGGCTGGGCGTCAAGCGTGAAGACTTGATCAAGGCCGGGCCTGCCAAGGACCTCGATCCTGATGACCCGAATGCCGGAGCGGTGGTGTAGAGTCACTGGATACTTCCCCTTCATCCAGGACACGACCCCACCACATGCCGACACCCGCCAACTCGACGGCATTGGCTCAGCAGGCAAGGCAGTCCTATGTTGAGGGGCTGCTCGCCGGTCTGCCCGCGGTGGTTCAGGCCGTCGATCAAGGGGCGCGCATCCTGGTGAGCCAAGTGGCCGAGCCGATGGTGGCGATGAAGCGGCGCGAACTCGTGCCGGAGCTCCAAAAGGCCGGGCCGTTCTGGTTGCAGGGCATGACCTCGATGCTGCGTGGCGCGCGCCTGACCGGCATCGTGTCCGCCACCCGCCCCGGCGACCTGCCGATGCCGGCCAGCCGCAACGCCAAGCTCAGCCTGGTCGACGACGACACCATCGAGCACGAGATCATCAGCTCGCGCCTGGCGCTGGCGATGATGGATCGGGCCTCCTGGGAGTTCACCGATCTGCGCTCGCGCATGACGGTGCTCGAAGGGCGCGACGAGCTCGACACCAACGATGCACTGCGCCCGCATGTGTTCGCGCGCATCATCACCGCATCGTGGCGCGCGGCCGGCCTCGGGCTCGACACATGGCGGCAGTTGCAGAACGTGCTGCACGAAGAATTCGCCCACTTCTCCGAAGAGGGCTACCACGAGACGAATCGCTACCTGCTCGAACGGCAGGTGCTGCCCGAGGTCGACCTGCGGCCGTTCATCCGGCGCTCGCGCAATTCCGCGCATGGGGGGGCCGGCGGGTACAGCACGTCGAGCCAGGGAACTGGCGGCTTCTCGCCTTCGCGCAGCGGCACCGGTGCGGGCACGACCGGCCACGGGCGCGAGGTCGGCGAAGAGACGCGCCTGATGACGCGCGTCGCGGGCCTGTCGCGCGGCGTCGACCACGCCGAGGCGGTGCTGGGTCGGCTCAACCGGCTGATCGGCCGGCAGCTGCCGGGCTTCGGGGCGACCGAGCACGACCGGCCGGTCGCGGCGTCACCGCGCCTGAAGAGCGCGATCAACGAGGCGCAGCAGGGCATTGCGCACCGTCTGGCGCCGGCCGGCGATGTGCGCACCGTGGCCGGCGCGCATGTCAGCACGCCGGCGCTGCTCGAAGAACTGAACCAGCGCAGGCAGGCGCTCAAGCAAGCCGCCAGCACGCCGGTGGAGCGCGCGACGATCGAGATCGTCGCGCTGCTGTTCCAGAGCATCCTCACCGAAGAGCGCATCCCGACCGCGGTGCGGGTCTGGTTCGCACGGCTGCAGATGCCGGTGCTGCGCGTCGCCGTGAGCGAGCCTGATTTCTTCGCGACGATCGATCACCCGGCGCGCCGCCTGATCGACCGGATGGGTTCGTGCGTGATGGGTTTCGACGCGACCAGCCGGGCTATCGGCGACATCCTCGAGAAAGAGATCAAGCGCGTCGTGCAGGTCGTCGAGGCCTACCCCGACACCGGCCGGCGCGTGTTCCAGACCGTGCTGGTCGAGTTCGAAAAATTCCTCGAGCACTACTTCAAGAACGAGAACGAGGCCTCGCGCAAGGGTGTGTCGCTGGCACAGCAGGTCGAGCAGCGCGAGACGCTGGCGATCCAGTACACGATCGAGTTGCGCAAGATGCTCAACGAGGTGCCGGTGCAGGAGGGCGTGCGCGAGTTTCTGTTCCATGTGTGGGCCGACGTGCTCGCGATGACGGCGGTCAAGGTCGGCAATCAGAGCGACGCCACCAAGGACATGAAACGCGCTGCCGCCGACCTGATTTGGTCGGCAAGCGCCAAGGTCTCGCGAGAAGAGCGCGCCGAGGTCATCCGCCGCTTGCCGCCGCTGCTCAAGACCTTGCGCGAAGGCATGGTGAACGCCGGCGTGCCGGCCGACAAGCAGGATGAGCATATCCAGCGCCTGAACAACTCGCTCGCCGCAGCGTTCACCGCCAAGGCGGCGGCGATTCCGCACGAGCGTCTCGAAGAACTGATGGCGCGGCTCGAGACATTGGAAGAGCTGCTGCCTGACTCGGCCGACCTCGAGATCGACGAGTCGATGGTGCACGACCTGTCGGGTCATGAAAGCTCCGAACTCGAGGTCGTCGCCGAAGGCGGTTCGATGCCGACGCCGGCGATGCTGGCCTGGGCACGCGAGCTGCAGGTCGGCAGCTGGTACATGCTGGACTACCGCAACCGCAACGAGGCGGTGCAGCTTGCTTGGCAGGGCATGCGCCGGCAGTTGACGCTGTTCGTGTCGCCGCAAGGCCGCGGCGTGTTGTTCCAGCAAAACCGGCTGGCGGCGTTCCTGCAGGCAGGGCTGCTGGTGCCGGCGCAGGAAGAGTCATTGACGGTGCGCGCGACGCGCAGCGCTATGGCCAAGCTGGATGGCGATCCGTCGAGGCTATTGAATTGAGGAGGGCGGCTTGTGCCGCACACCCTCATCAATGGATCAGGCGATCTTCTTCGTCGACGAACAGTTCATCGAGGATCAGCGCATCGGGTTCTTCGCCGAGGCTCCAGAACACCATCAGCACGATGATCTTCAGGTCTTCGAGGTCGAGCGGGCCGCCGGGGATTGCGCTGGCACGGTCGATCACCATTTCGCGCATCGGTGGCGGCAGCACGCCGGCGGACTCGAGGAAGCTGATGAAGCCGATCGAGGCCTCGCCCAGGTGCTCTTGCTCGGCCGGCGAATAGACCCGCAGGCTGCTGACCGACTGCTCGCCGACATACGACTGCGCGGCGGTGGCCACGCCGTCCAGCCAGGTGAGCGCTTCCTGGATTTCGTCCGACTCGAACCCCACCGACGACAGCTTGCGGGTCAGCTGATCGTGGTCCGGGCAGGCATCGGGCCGCCAGTAGTTTTCGTACAGGTACACGAGCACTTCGAACATGAATCCACTATACCGCAGCGGCCTCAAGCACGCGGCAGGCGCTGGAACAATTGCCCTGGCAAGCGTGCGACTTGCCCATCCAGCTCGAGATCGAGCAGGCGCACGCTCAGCTCTGCAGCAGATGAACCCGTGCGAGCGACGAGGGCATCGAGCGTGGCCGGGTCGAAGCCAAGGGCCGCGAGCACCGGATCGCCGGCGTCTGGCGCGTAGGCCGAAGCCGTCGTCGTGGCGGCGCTTACTGCACTTGGCCAGCGCAGTTCTTCCAGGATGTCCTGCGCAGTTTCGACCAGCTTGGCTCCTTGCTTGATCAATGCGTGGCAGCCGCGCGACTGCGGTGAATGAATCGAGCCGGGAATCGCGAACACGTCGCGCCCTGCCTCGTTCGCCATCCGCGCGGTGATCAGCGAGCCCGACTGGACCGCGGCCTCGACCACCAGCGTGCCGCGTGCCAAGCCGGCAATGATGCGATTGCGCAGCGGGAAGTTGGGCGGCAGCGGGGGCATGCCAAGCGAGTACTCGCTCACGATCAGGCCCTTTTGAGCAATGCGATGAGCCAGGCTCAGGTTGCGCCTGGGATAGACGCGATCCAAGCCGGTGCCGACCACCGCGATGGTGCTGGCCTCGCCTTCCAGCCCGCCGGCGTGTGCCGCCGCATCGACGCCCATCGCCAGTCCCGACACGACAGTCAACCCGCCCTGGCTCAGGTGACTGGCGAAGGCGCGCGCGTTGTCGCTGCCCTGCGGTGTCGGGCTGCGGCTGCCGACGATGGCGACGGCTTGCGCCTGCAACAGCTCGAACCGGCCCTGCGCATAGAGCAGCAGTGGCGGGTCGGCCGTGTCGATCAGCGCAGCAGGGTAGCGCGGGTCGCCGAGCGTGATGACATCGCGGGGCTCGGTTGCATCGGTGGCGGCGAGCCAGGCCAGCGTCGTTGCAATCAGCGCGTCCAGCGATTCGGGCGGCGTCGCCAGCACTTCTGCCGGCGTGCGACCGACCACCTCGCGGCGTGCAGCCGATGTGGCCTCGATCACGGCCTGCGGCGAGCCGAAGGCCGCCAGCAGCTTGCGCGCCGATTCACGACCGAGCTGCGGCGTTTCGGTCAGGCGCAACCATGCGCCGAGTTCGCGGCTATCGATCATGCGGCGGGAGCAAGCACCGGGCGGAGCCCGGTTGCTTCAAGGCTGCGTGAAGCGGTCGCCGGCCTGTACCGGCTCCTTCACCGACAGGATCAGCGCGTACGACATGCGGTCGAACACGCGAAACACGAACAACAGGCCATGCCGCTCATCGGGCAGCTTGATGGTCGGCTTGCTGGGGTCGGTGCTGTCGGTGACGCGTTCGCCGTTGCGCAGCAAGGCCAGCACGTGACCGCGCTCCATCCCCTGGTTTGCGCCGCGATTGAGCGCGACGATCTGGTTCTGGCCGGCGTTCAGCCCGTCGCCGTAGATCGACACGATCTGGCCGTCCATCGGGCCTTGCGGCGCGTGCGGCGAGTAGTTCGTGAACTCGCGCGACGGCACCAGCGCCAGCCGGTCGCCGATGCCGGCTTCCTGCTTGATGCTGGTGACGGTGAAAGTGGCCGGCACGATTTCGGACTTGCCGTTCGCATCGACCCGGGTTTCGCCCTGGCGCGTGTACTCGGCCGCACCCACGTAGGTGGCTTCGTAGCCGAGCACCTCGCGCGTCGTCGGGTCGAGCAGCGGCTTGGGTTCGCGGAAGATGCGGTACTCGTTGCCGCTCAGCTCGCCGCGCACGTAGGCGAGGTCGCCGCGCGACAGCAGTGCGCGCCCGGCCTGGGTGGCGACGATGCGGGGCGATTTTTCCAGCTCATTGGTCTGGAAGATCACCGCCTCGGTGAGGAAGGGCTCGATCAGATTGAACGGGATCGATGCCAGCGCATCGTTGCCCAGACCCGATGCGCGAACGCGTGGCGAGAGCTTGCCCGACCCGTCCGACCCCACCTGCTGGCCCATGCGCAAACGCGCGCGGCCGCCGGTCTTGTCGAGGTAGAGCACCTGGCCCGGGTAGATCAGGTGCGGGTTGCGGACCTGCTCCAGGTTCATGCCCCAGAGCTCGGGCCAGCGCCACGGGCTCTTCAGGAACAGCCTGGAGATCGCCCACAGCGTGTCGTGCGACTTCACGGTGTATGAATCGGGCGCATTCGGGGCCAGCTCGGACAGCGGCACGCCGTTTTGGGCGACCTTCTGCGCGGTGCCGCGCTGCTGCGTGGTGATCGGGAAATCGGCCGCCTGCGCCGCCACCGAGCACCCGAGGGCGCCGATCACGGCCAAGCCGGTGATGCCCGCGACGCTGTGGGACAAGGCATTGATGGCCCGGCGCATGTGAGAAACGGATCGATCACGACGGGTCATGTGGAAATCTTTCGGAGGACACACTTGCCTTTTTCGGCTCATGCGATGGGGTTACTGAGCCAAATGCGCCGGGCCGGACACAGTTCGGCGAAAATCCTCAATCAGTTTCACAGATTCTGCCCCTAAACCCTTGATATCGCAACGAAAGTGACCCGGCGCCCGGCCGTCTGTGACGACTGTCACGGCGGCAGGCGTTGCGTTGGCTCCACATTTTTGGCGTTGCGTCCGTTCCACACCGCGCGCGGCGCCCGTGCCCCGACGCGTTCCAATCCATGACCATGGCCAAGCTTCAAATCCTGCGTTACCCCGACCCGCGTCTGCACACCGTCGCCAAACCTGTGGCCGAGGTCGATGCCCGCATCCGCCAGCTCATCGCCGACATGCTGGAAAGCATGTACGCCGCCGACGGGGTCGGCCTTGCGGCGACCCAGGTCGACGTGCACGAGCGCGTGATCGTGATCGACACGTCCGAGGCGCGCGACGACCCGCGGGTGCTGATCAACCCTGAGCTCGTCGCGCGCAGCGAAGAGATGACGTTCGCCGACGAGGGTTGCCTGTCGGTGCCGTTGATCTACGACAAGGTGCAGCGCCATGCCAAGGTGACAGTGCGCTCGCTGGACCGTCATGGCGCGCCGCAAGAGTTCGAGGCCGAGGGCTTGCTGTCGATCTGCGTGCAGCATGAGATGGATCACCTGATGGGCAAGGTCTTCGTCGAGTACCTGAGCCAGCTCAAGCGCGACCGCATCAAGACCAAGATGCTCAAGAAGGCGCGCGAAGAAGAGCGCGGATGAACGTCGCATTCGCCGGTACGCCCGAGTTCGCTCAAATCGCGCTGGCGGCGCTGGACGACGCCGGTTTTCGCATCCCGCTGGTGCTGACCCAGCCGGATCGCCCGGCCGGGCGCGGCATGAAGTTGCATGCCTCGCCGGTGAAGGCGTTCGCGCAGGCGCACGGCTCCCCGGTGGCGCAGCCGCGCAGTTTGCGGCTGGACGGCAAATTTCCCGATGACGCTGCGCTCGCGCGGGCCGCGCTCGAAGCCGCCCGGCCGGACGTGCTGGTTGTTGCCGCATACGGCCTGATCCTGCCCCAATGGGTGCTGGATCTGCCGCGCCTGGGCTGCCTGAACATCCATGCATCGCTGCTGCCGCGCTGGCGCGGCGCCGCGCCGATCCACCGCGCGATCGAAGCGGGCGATGCCCGCACCGGGATCACCGTCATGCAAATGGACGCCGGCCTGGACACCGGCGACATGCTGCTGATGGAGTCGATCGACATCGCCGCAGACGACACCACCGCGAGCCTGCATGACAGGCTGGCGGCGCTGGGCGGGCGGATGATCGTCGAGGCGCTCGAACTGGCGGCCCGCGGCGGATTGGTGCGTCGGGCGCAGCCGCTCGACGGCGTCACCTACGCCCGCAAGATCGAGAAGGCCGAGGCCGCGATCGACTGGCGCGAACCCGCCGCGGTCATCGAGCGCCGCCTGCGCGCGTTCGACCCGTTTCCCGGCGCCACCGGGGTGCTGGCCGGCGAGACGATCAAATGCTGGCGCGGCACGGTGATCACCGGTCATCACGGCGCGGCGGGCGAGGTGCTCGCGGTGAATGATGACGGCATCACGGTCGCCTGCGGCGAGGGCGCACTGCGCCTGACGGAACTGCAGCGCGCCGGCGGCAAGCGCCTTGCCGCAGCGGTCTTCCTGCAAGGCAACAAGACGATCACGCCCGGCATGGTGTTCGATCCGCACGGCCCACATTGAACTGTCGGCCGCGGCCCGCATCTGATGGTCTCCACCGCAACTCGGAGACCCGTCGATGTTCAACCTGATGAAGACCGCCATCCTGATGGCCGCGATCACCGCGCTGTTCATGGCGATCGGCTCGCTGCTGGGCGGGCGGCAGGGCATGATGCTGGCGCTGATCGTCGCGCTCGGCATGAACTTCTTTAGCTACTGGTTCTCGGACGCGCTGGTGCTGAAGATGTACAACGCGCAGCAGGTCGACGAGACCTCCGCGCCGCAGTTCTACCGCATGATCCAGGAGCTCGCCCGCAACGCGCAGCTGCCGATGCCCAAGGTCTACCTGATCGAAGAGGACGCGCCGAACGCGTTCGCCACCGGTCGCAACCCCGAGCATGCGGCGGTTGCCGCGACCACCGGCATCCTGCGCGTGCTGACCGAACGCGAGCTGCGCGGCGTGATGGCGCACGAGCTCGCCCACGTGCGGCATCGCGACATCCTGATCAGCACCATCAGTGCGACGATGGCCGGCGCGATCTCGATGCTCGCGAACTTCGCGATGTTCTTCGGCGGCCGCGACAGCGAAGGCCGCTCGACGAACCCGATCGTCGGCATCCTCGTGATGATCCTCGCGCCGATTGCGGCGAGCCTGATCCAGATGGCGATCAGCCGAGCCCGCGAGTTCGAGGCCGACCGGGGCGGCGCCGAGATCTCGGGCGACCCGCGTGCGCTCGCGAGTGCGTTACAAAAGATTCATCAATACGCCCACGGCGGCATCCCGATGGCGGCCGCCGAACGCCACCCCGAAACGGCGCAGATGATGATCATGAATCCACTGTCGGCCGGCGGCTTGCGCGGCATGTTTTCCACGCACCCGTCCACCGAAGAGCGCGTCGAGCGCTTGCTGGCGATGGCACCTGTCGCCGCCGGCTGACCGGTGCCTCCGCTCCCTTCCAAGAGCCGCCGCGAGGCGGCTTTTTTGTGGGCGCTTCCTGCTTGCGGTGGCGCGCGCCACTAGCGAACATTTCGTGACGCCATGCTTACCCTAGTGGGTGCTCTTCAGGGTGGATGATAACGTTTACATTGTTCGATTAAGTCGTCTGAAGCACCTGGCAATGAAGACATACAAATTCCCGGAATCCTTCCTCTGGGGGGCCGCCACCTCGGCCTATCAGATCGAGGGTTCGCCGCTCGCCGATGGTGCGGGGCCGAGTATCTGGCACCGTTTCGTACGGACGCCTGGCTTCGTGAAAAACGGCGACACCGGCGACGTGGCCTGCGACCACTACCGGCGCATGAAGGACGACGTCTCGATGATGAAGCGCCTCGGCCTCACCGCCTATCGCTTCAGCATCGCCTGGGCGCGCGTTCTGCCCGAGGGCCGCGGCCGGGTGAACGAGGCCGGCCTCGGCTTCTACGAGCGCCTGGTCGACACGCTGCTCGAGAACGGCATCGAACCCCTGGTCACGCTCTACCACTGGGACCTTCCAGTCGCGCTCGACGACCGCGGCGGCTGGCTCAACCCCGACGTGGCCGACTGGTTCGCCGACTACGCGAGCCTGAGTACCAGCGCCTCGACGGCCGCGTGACGAAGTGGGTCACGCTGAACGAGCCCTGGGTCGTGGCTGACGGCGGCTACCTGCACGGCCTGCTCGCGCCCGGCCACAAGAACCGCTTCGAAGCGCCGATCGCGTCGCATCAATTGCTGCGCGCGCATGGCAAGGGGGTGCAGGCCTATCGCGCGGTCGGCAAGCACGAGATCGGCCTGGTCGTGAACCTGGCGCCCAAGCACTCGGCCACAGACAAGCCCGAAGACATCGCCGCGGCTCGGCGCGCCGATGCCTACATGAACCGCCAGTACCTCGACCCGGTCTTTCTCGGCCGATACCCCGAGGAGATGACCGAGATCTTCGGCGAAGCCTGGCCGCAGTGGCCGGCCGAAGACTTCACGCTGATCGGCGAGAAGATCGACTTCGTCGGCATCAACTACTACATGCGCGACATGATCCGTCACGAAGAAAGCGCGTGGCCGGTCAAAACCGCGGTCGCACCACAATCGCAATCGACCTATACCGACACCGGCTGGGAGGTTCATCCGCAGGGCCTGACCGAGATCCTGAGCTGGGTCAAGCAGCGTTACGGCGACATCCCGCAATACGTGACCGAGAACGGCGCCGCGTTCTACGACCCGCCGAAGGCAACGGGCGGGCGCGTGTCCGACCCGCTGCGGCTGAGTTATTACCGCGAGCACTTGCGCGCGATCCACGATGCCATCGAGCAAGGCGTCGATCTGCGCGGCTATTGCGCGTGGTCGCTGATGGACAACCTCGAGTGGTCGCTCGGCTACGCCAAGCGCTTCGGCATCGTGCACGTCAACTTCGACACCCAGGAGCGCACGCTGAAAGACAGCGCGCACTTCTATGCCAGCGTGATCGCCTCGAACGGCGCCGCGCTGGACGCCGACCATTGAGCTGACGCCGCACGCATGGCCACCACGATCAAGGATGTTGCGCGTGTGGCCGGTGTGTCGGTCGCGACTGTGTCGCGGGCGCTGAACGGCCGCGCCAACGTGACCGCACAGACGCGCGAGCGCGTGATGGGCGTGGTCGCGCAACTGCGCTTCGTGCCGTCGAGCGCCGCGCAGAGCATGATCACACGGCGTACCCACACGGTCGGTGCGCTGCTGCCCGACCTGCACGGCGAATACTTCTCGGAGCTGATCCGCGGCATCGACCTTGCCGCGAGGGCGCGCGGCCTGCACCTGCTGGTATCGAGCTCGCACGGCGACGCCGCCGAAGCCGCGGCAGCGCTGCGGGCGATGAACGGCCGCGTCGATGGTCTGCTCGTGATGTCGCCGCACGTCAACGCCGACTTTCTCTGGGGCAACGTGCCCGACGACCTGCCCGCGGTGCTGATGAACACCCGCGTCGCCGGTGGCAAGCACTCGTCGTTCGCGGTCGACAACCACGGCGGCGCGTATGCGATGGTGCGGCACCTGGTCGAGCGCGGCCACCGCGACATCGCGTTCGTGGCCGGGCCCGACAGCAATTTCGAGGCGAACGAGCGGCTGCGCGGCTACCGCGACGCGAACGCCGATCTGCTGCCCGGCGTCAGCGAACACGTGCTGCAGGGCGACTTCACGCAGGAGTCGGGTTTTCGCGTCGGCAGCCAGGTCGTGGCGCTCACCGACCGGCCCACGGCCGTGTTCGCGAGCAACGACATGATGGCCATCGGCTGCCTGTCCGCGCTGAACGAGGCCGGCCTGCAGGTGCCGCAGGACATCGCACTCGCCGGCTTCGACGACATCCCGATCAGCCGCTACATGAACCCCACGCTGACGACCGTGCGCGCGCGCATCACCGAACTCGGCGGGCTGGCGCTCGAGCGGCTCGCCTCCGTGATCGAAGAGCCGGGTCGCATCAGCGCGCAACACCAGACTTTGCGCGCCGACCTGATCGTGCGTCAGTCGACCACGGCGTTGTCATCACCGATCACTCCATTGCTCCAACCTCCGCCCGCGGCGTGACGCCTGTCCGGTGTCGTCACGCACGCGTTTGTTCTTCCACCTCCAGAGCTTTTTAACCACAAAGGCCGACCATGAGACAAGACAATCGAT
>Ga0307515_10019816_pt1 | contig 12066 bp, 2 predicted proteins | sample 17_EM_MG_FD_194513 | JGI IMG/M metagenome (GOLD analysis project Ga0307515, IMG submission 194513) | Populus trichocarpa ectomycorrhiza microbial communities from riparian zone in the Pacific Northwest, United States - 17_EM | ecosystem: Host-associated > Plants > Roots > Unclassified | place...
TCCGTACGCAGAGCTTCGCGCAGAGCCTCGTGCAGAGCCTCTGTACGTAGAGCTTCGTGTAGAGCTTCGTGTAGAGCTTCGTGTAGAGCCTTGTGCAGAGCCTTGTGTAGAGCCTTATATAGAGCCTTTAAGTAATAAAACTATATAAGATTGTATAAGATTGCGTAATTAGTATATAACTTTACCTTAATTGCATGTCAAGGAATATACAGTTAGCTTTTAAAGTTATTAAATAGGTTAACTGCGTGTTAAGGAATATGCAGTTAGCTTTTAAAGTTGCTAAGTAGGTTAACTACATATTATTTAACTTTTAAATATATTAAGTAGGTTAACTGCGTTTCAAGGAATATATAGTTAGCTTTTAAAGTTATCAATTAGGTCAACTGCGTGTTATTTAACTTTTAAATATGTTAAGTTAGTTAATTGCGTGTCAAGTTAGTCAATTGCGTGTCGAGTTAGTTAATTTGCATATTAATTACGCGAAACGCGTTAAATAAAGTCTATTTAAATCTCATCCTGCGAATATTTTCCCGATATATTCTAGTAAGTAAAACTTTAAGGCTAATACCCTAACCTAAAGAGAATAAGACGTAGGACCTTAGGATGAGCTAAAGACCTAATATTAGACGCACGCCCTCCTCTATTTAGAATAGCTCGACCTATAGATCCTTAAGGAGCTAGACTCCTAGTAAAACGAGCTAGTACTAATAGAGGAGTCCTTAGATAAGCTAATAGGGCTAATTAACTACCTCCTAACTATAAACCGCACGGCTAACGCCCTAAGGGCCCTCTATAAATAAGCTATAAAAGGAGACCCCAATTTTAAGATAGAAGAAGGATTGCTCCTATACCAGGAGCGGCTTATAGTCCCTAATATTGATAATCTATAGACTAAACTAATCCGCGAAGCTTATTACTAAGTCTTTACGGCACACCCTAGTAAGAATAAGACCCGTAAAATTATTAACTGCCGCTATTACTGGCTAAAAATAGTTACGGATATTAATTAATATATATAAAACTGCGAAGACTGCTAGAGAGCTATAATCTTACAGAATAAAACCCTAGGACTATTTAAGCTACTCCTAATACTAGAGCGCCCTTAATAGTATATCTTTATAGACTTTTATAAACTACCTAGGGACCGTAATAGATATAATATAGTTATAGTTATAGTTAACCGCTTTAGTAAACGCCCGTTCTTAATTCCCTATTATAAAAACATTAATGCTAAAGAGGTAGCCTAGCTATATATCTATTACGTCTACTAAATCTATAGACTACTAGATACTATTATATCTGATTATAGGCCATAGTTTATATCGGCCTTTTAAAATAAGTTTACCTAAATCTTAGGCATTAAGCTAAAGCTTTCTACGGCTTATTACCCCTAGATAGACGGTTAGACGAAGATTATAAATTAGTACCTAGACTAGAGGCTTAGGCCCTTTATTAACTATTTCTAGGATAACTAGTCTAAACTACTACCCTTAATAGACTACGTGCAAGCAACCCTACCCCATAACTCTATAGGGTTTGCCCTAATTTAGCTAGAAATAGAATACTTACCCTATATAAGCTTTAACTAAAAAAGGCTAAAAGAACCCTAGACTATATAAGAGAAGCTATTCTATACTAAGGCCTAACAGTACGCCAAATGATTAGAGGAAGCCTAAATAGTAGCCTATAAGAACCTAAAAAAAGCTTAGAGGTTAATAGAACAACAGGCAAACAAATACTGTTAAGAGCCTAACTTTGCCCCTAGTAATATAGTCTAGGTTATAATAAGGAATTAAAAGACCGAACAACCTAGCTATAAGCTAGACTACTAGATAGCAGGACCATATAAGGTTCTTAAGAAGATAGGTAACTTATATAAAATAAAGCTCCCAGATTTAATTAGGGTTTACCCTATCTTTTCGTTAGATAAGTTACGGAAAGCTATAAATAACCTATTGCCTAGACAAAAGAACAAGCCTCCCCTACTAATTTAAGTAAACGGTGATAATAAATAGGAAGTTAACAAAATACTGGCCTATAAGATAGTATAGGGAACGCTAAAATACCGTATTTAATAAAAGGGATACGATTCTAACCTAACTTAGTACCCTGCGTAAAACTTTATAGGCTACCCCTAGAAGCTTAAAGAGTTTTATAACTAATACCCTAAGGCGCCTAAACCCCTAAAGTACCTAGATAAATAAATAGAATGCTAGTAGAATAAAGATAATAAGTTACTAAAAGAATATAGGGACAAAAACGCCCTAAAGCCCTAATACAGCTATCTGCCAAATTCTGCCATTTTCTGCCGTTTTCTACCAGTACCGTAAAATTTCAGATGTCTAGGAACTTCAACCGCCGGTTAAAGTTACCTAATTAGTTAGATCCGTGCTAAGACTTTTAGCGGCTACTCTTTCTAGCCTAGTGCTTCCACTTAGCCTATAATTGCCTTTTATACTTAGTCTAGACGTACTTATATCCCCTTTATCTCCTTATCTTATATTTTATAATCCTATATTTATAAGCCTAGTACTACCCTATTTCTAACTAAGCCTAAAAGCAGGCTTTCTTTTAAAGAGGGGGGTGATATAACGGCGCTATTGCATATTACCTACTAAATTCTACTATATTCTGCTGACCTATAATTGGCCCGCCCAAAGCTAGCGCCTTAGCAGCTTACCCTATATATTTGTTTACATCGGTTCTAGCAACCCCTTTTCCTTCTCTTTAGCTTAGTATCTTTATAAGATAGCATTCTATAAGCTTTGGTTTAGAAGTATTTATATAAGCCGTTATACTAATAAGATAACTAGTATAAGCTACTTCTATATACGGAGTACGCTTATAATTTAAAGTAATATATATTATATAAGTATATACTAATTTAGATTACCTATAGCGTCTAACTATTTAGTTTTAATAGTATACCTAGTATTAGGTGACGAAGTCACCTCGCCTATATATATTGTTCCGCACAGCCATACCTAGCATTAAGCCAGTTACTCATTTACCTTTTATAAGTTTATATAGCTAAGTAGTGCGGAGCTTATCACCTCATACCTAGCAATTACTAGCTAAGGCCGTATAATTAATTATAGGATCCTACTAGGAAGTTTAAAAATATCTATTAGAGAGTATAAGGATATCTTTAGAAATAGGAGAAGTAATAGCCTGCTGCTTTGCGCCTAGTATTGCTTCCACGCCGCCCCGCACGATTCTGATTTCGTCCCTTCTCTCCGACCAGGCGCAATAACGCAAGCCACATCCAGCATATCCATATCAGCAACGATCTTTACAATGGAGAGATTGAGCGTGCACGGGCGAGTACTGCAGATGCTACTCCAAAACCGCTTCACTGTCGATGAATCAGTCGCAAGTAGAAGGATGGAGCATGCACTGTCGAGTCTCGCAGGTGCTGCTTCAAGGCTTTCTCGCTGCCGAACGATCGATCGCAGGGGTCACAGTCGAATGACAGGGCATGCGCGGGCGAATCCCGTAGGTGCTGCTCAAGAGCATCCTCGCTTTTGAAAGATCGATCGCTGACGTCACAGTCGAAGAATGAAGCATTAAAGGGGGACTGTCGTAGGTGCTGCTCAAGAGCCATGTCGCTGCCGAAATGACGGTCGCATGTTGTACAGTCGAAGGCATGCGCAGGTGAGTCTCGTTTGTGCTGCTACAAAGCCTCGTCGCTGTCGAAAGTTCGATCGCAGAGTGTGCAGCGAGGGCTCATGGCGCCAAAGATTGTCGTCAATACAGCTTAGGTTCCGGAGATTTGATGGACATATCAGGTTCGGCGTGGAGGCGGTGAGTTAACGTGCCCCTCATTCTAATGACAAACAGAGCCATGCAAGAAGAATTTCGAAATTCACAGTGGATATCAGAATGACTAGCAGCTGTCCAAGAACCTGCTCCTCGACTGCCGCCCAGCGTGACCCAAGAATTCGAGCAGGCGGCTAAGTCGTGCTAGAGCTACTTGAAAGAAGTGGCAACCCAGATGAGGAGGACACGTGGGAACCCGCACTCACGCAGGGCAGCGTCATAGGCAATTGACCCAGTGTATGGTGCTTCGTCATCACAGTAAATTATACAAGGTGAGGGGAAATGCCGCCCACTTTACGCTCTGGACTTGTAAAGAGAGCGGAGGAATTATAGATATGGCCCCGGAAGATTAGCCGAATCATTGAATTAATTACAATTCTCTCCTGCTTCTATGCCAATACAGCATTTGGGGTCTCAGTTGCTCTCCTCAAACGAGTCCAGCGCGTCGTCCTCAACAGAGCTTCCCGAGGGGTCGTTGGCCGGATCAACAGCAACCTTGGCAACAATCCTGTGGCTGTCCTTCTGAGCACTTTCTCGAACCCCTTTGTTTTCGGCATTCTTGTTGGCCTGAATAATCACTTCCACTCTGCCATCTGCCAATTCGGACCCTCGATCTGCGCGAAAGTTGTATTTTGTGTCATTTTTGGAGGTTTGGGAGGGCCAAAGACGTTGGCCACGCTCAGCGTTGACCGCCTTCCGGATCACCGTAGCCAGAGGCATTTGGGCGAGGAACGTCTTGAAAACCGATTTTGAGATTGGCGACATGATGAAAAGATGCGATCTATGCAAAATTAGCCGCAGAGTGACAGAAAGAATTGATATTGGGAGAGCCTTTACAATGATAATTACTGCTCGTCAAGCAGCCTGGAGTCCAAAATGAACTGATTAACGGGGGTCTAGACGTCGTACTGCGAGCGTAGAGATATCAAAGAGGTTGAACTATTGTGCCGATAAAAAGTAACTTATGAATCGAAAATGCCGGGCGCAGTACTTATACACTTTAATGAATTGCAAAGAATGAATCCTTCTCTTCTTTTCCAAGTCTGCATGAACACGCGAAACCCGCCCTTACATCACGATTGGAGGAGCATGGCCAAGACGCATGCAGCGAGTATGAAGCTTCAGCGCCTAAATAGAACCACCGCATAGTGAGGACATCTACTCGTTGTCAGATGGAGCCCTTGTTGCCACAAGCGGTTCGTGACACAGTCGAGGATACGGTAGCCGCGAAGGTCAACGAAAGAGGAAAGTCAGGCAGGAAACAGAAATCTTAGTTGACTCAGACCCTTGGAGAGAAAATCCACTCCCTCCTGCAAACCCCTGAGCCAATCAGCGGCTGGCACCGCCACACCTCTGTAACCCCTGTGACTCCTCTAAACTCCTGAGCCAATTAGCGACTGGAGCCGCAGCCTAACGTACGCCGCAGGCATTAGCGCTTGCGCTAGCTTTAGCAGCCAATTACAGAGCGCCGAAGTCTCTCCGAGGGCCTGAGTAGAATGTGGGTGCGATTTGTAAAGGCAGGCCAGCCTGCCTAGTAGACGACGGTTGTATCGCCTTTAACGCGGTATATAGCCCCCTAATACACCACCGCTCAACTCGCCGATACCTCCACTCAAAAGCCCTCCTCTTACTCTATAGAATCCATCCACAATAGAGCCCAGCTGTGTCCTAAGTGGGCGTTAAGGCGACCAAGACACCCCCAGCCGTCCTCCCTCTATTTCTAGCCTCTCCAGCTAGTCGGAAAACATCATCAAAGGTACGCGCTTATTTATCGCGGCTCGAAATCCTTAACTAACAGACTAGTTTAGAGAATAATTTGCCGAAGACGAAGGTCCACAGAATGCTACATTCTCCAACCGCGCTGCCTACTATATAACCAATGGTAACTCCTTCACGCGTAGCCTCTTAATCGACTGGAGTATCTCCAGGGTAGAACCACGGTTAGCTAACGTGTGTGTAGCTAATGGAGGTAGTAGAGGTGGCGGCGCGACACGAGCTTTATGCCAGCGACTCCAAGTGTTCAACTTCTTCGACATCTTCAATTTTTAACCCGTACCTCGCCATTTCTTACCCTCTAATTGGCCAATAAGTTTGCATAAGTTCGCATAAGTTCGCATAAGTTCCTATAAGTTATTAGAATGTTACAGGGCATCGCTAGAGTGCTCTAATATAGGCCGAGCGCCCTAAAGGCGTCACTGCGACCGCGTCGCCTGCCAGAACACGACACGACGGTAGTATAGGTATAGTTTAGCCAGGTAAGCTAGTTATCGTAGAATAGAAGAGGCGCCTCTATAAATTTAGAAGGAAACGGAGTAATAGTGGTGGAGTATAGCTGCTATTTCGATGCAGCTGGCGGAGAGGGTGTCACAGTACGTACCAACTGTCAAGGTACGAGGTACAAGGTAACTATATATCATTGACAAACGATATCGTGTAAGGATTTATATAGGAGGTGAGGCGGTATATATACACGTCGCTCAGGGGTCAGGTCTATACTCGTGTCATAACAACGTGTTAGGTCAGTGCCGTAACAGAGGGACCAGTTTTAAAAATGTAGCTTTAAACTTTAAGGCTGTATCTTGCCCCCTAATATAGTAGTTAGCTAATTATAATTACTATATTTAAATTAAGGAAGAGATTACAATTTAAATGCATTACGCACTAAGACTATAGCTAGTATATTCACGCCGCTAAAGTTATTTAAAATCAGCACACGTTAGAAAATGGACCCAGTTTACACTAAACGCGCGCCCATAATCTCTTAAACGCTTCGCAGAGGAATTTTAGGGGTAGTAGGGGTAGTAGGGGGTAGCGCGGCGTTCTATTGGCTAATAAGTACCTATAAGTTAGAGCGACCGTCTAATTAGCTCATAAGTTTACATAAGAGGGCCTGTGGCACTAGAGTGGGGCTATAGCCAGTGTGGCCAAAAATTACGATAAGCGAATTGAAAGAAATCGATAACGTGTTTCACTACTCAACCGCGCACCCGCATTCCCCACTAAAAATCGTAAAAATCACAGTATAATATCTTAACAACTACTTAATAATAATTTCTAAAAATTTGTATTTAAGTTTATATATATATATATATTATACCCCCTCTTTTAATTTTAAAGTAATTCGCTGAGTAATTATAGATATATAACGATTAGAATGGAATTTACGGTCTAAAGTAATATATCTCTATAACCACTTAATAAATTTATCTAAAATTAAAATAAATAAGACAGAGTATATATATAAACTTAAATACAAATTTTTAGAAATTATTATTAAGTAGTTGTTAAGATATTATACTGTGATTTTTATGATTTTTAGTAGGGAATGCGGGTGCGCGGTTGAGTGGGGTACGCGGTTAAGTGGTGAAACACGTTATCAAATACGGAGGTAGCGGTCAAAAGTTCCTGGCCCCTCTGCGCCACCAATACGCCACCAATAAGCCACAAACCGATTTCTTGGCGTTCCGAATTAGGCTAGTATAGAAGATAGATTTTGGCTCTCTACGATAAGAGTGTAGATATATAACATCATAATAGCTACCTAGTATGGTGGTGATATATAAGATATATAGGATTACTGCTTCTACCCACTACCTCGCCTACTACCTCGCCATGGCTTCTTTCCTTTAAATAACTTAACCTGCTACTGCTGCTGCAGCTTCTACTACTATTATAGCTCTTATTCGGGCTTAATAAACGTCTTATTAAGTAGCTTAATTAGTAGGCGGCGTCGTAGGTTTCGTCGTGGCTCTAGAGGTGGAGCTTGTAGTAGTTTAGGAGGTGATTTAGGAGGTGGCTTTAGAGGCTCTTGGGGTGGCTTATAAGCTTCTTATATCGCGAAGATAGCAACAAGAGCAGCGCCAGCAGCGCTCTTAGCTGCTAGTGCCTTCTTTAGAGCACACTACCGTGGCTTAAATGTCAGCATTTATACTGCTATAAATCTTTATAGTAAGGGCCTAAGCCCTTATATAGATGTCGTATAAGTTACCTATTGTAAATAGTAAGATATAATAAGGATTTTAGAAGCTTATAGGGTATAGTATTAAGGGGAGAGTTATTACGCCACAACCCCGCGGTACGTGCCAAGCATTACTTACGCTATATTAAGCCACTAAAGGCTAGCGCATATAGGGCGGGGGCCAGGAACTTTTGACCGCTACCTCTATACCGGATTATCTAATATATAACGTAGTTAACTAGGAAGCGAGCCACCCCACGTAGCAAGCCACACATAGGTGATATTTAATTAATTTATAATAAAATCAACAACAAGCTTATATATATTCTAAATAGGCCAAATTAAAGCTTTTATACTACTATTTCGATCGCGATATCGCTTAAATTAATTTATTTACGTTTTAGTAGTAATATAGACCCGCGCGCTAACTAACTGTACGGGCGACTACCGTATCCCTACAACGTCCCTTTCCAGATTAATAACCCGCTAGTCCACTTATTTATAGGCTAAGGATTATACCTAAATATATAAGAGAGGTGGGCCTAATCCTAATTATATTTACTAGGGTTTAGAACAGCTCTGCTTAATATAGCAACGTTAAGCTCTAGTAGAGTTATTCCTTTCTTATACTCTCTTTAAGTTAACTTTTATGCAGAGGCCTCCTGCTTTTATAGATCTTTAGATTTTAATTAATTAACGTCTTCCTAGCTAAGGACTCTGCCCTTACTAAGGAGTTACCTACTTAACTTCTTATTAATGCGAAAGCTTTAATATTTTTTATTTTCTTCCTTTTAGATATAGGAGTTAGTTATAAAGCCTATTAAAGCTTTAAATGGCTTTCTAAGACGCTGTTAAGTTGGGGTCTTAAGTAGGTCATTAGGTCGCGCGGTTGTTAATTTATTAATTTAATTATATAGAGATTTAATTTCCCTTATAGTTTTTAGCGTCTTTAAAGTGTATAAAGTAGTAGGTATATTTAATTCCTCTATATCCTAGCTTTTAGAAGGCTCTATACGGATAAGAGTCTTTAAGATAGTAGTAGAATTATAAGGTAGAAGGCCTATAGCTTTCTAGGCGCTATATATTATATTATAGGTAAATACCTATATATACGCCTTTAGGTAGAGCTTTAAAAAATATTCCTTATTAACGCCTAAGTGGCTATATTAACAGAAGTTATCTGCTTATTTCCTATAGTAGTAAAAAAGTGGCCTAAAACAACCTATATTTAGTGGTTAAAGCTTATAAGTTAAATAAAGTAGTAGGGCTATTAGGACGATTTTATACGCAAGTATATACTTAATAAATTGCCAGGTAAGGTGGCTCGAATAATTATCCATTAAAAGTAGGCAATATTACTATATTTTACTATTAGAATCTTCTATAAGGTGTCTCGTATATTTATTATAGTATTTAATATAATATAGACCTAAGGAGTTATCCGTTTACCTATTAGGGGAGGTAGTATATATATATCCGCAAAGGCCCTTATTTTACTTACTAATTTAATACTATCCTTCTAGGTAGGTTTGCGCCTTCTAAATTAAGAAGGTAGATAGTAAAGAGCCATTAGCGGAAATTGTCTTAATAATAGATACTAACTTATAAGAGCCTAGCTATATAACTATTAAATTTTTTAACCTCTCCCTATACGTCTTGCCTAATATAATTACCTAGGCCACTACTATAAGGCCTAGTATTATCCCCTTTATATTAAAGTTACTAATAAAATTTAAATACTTAACTTAATATCGCTTATAAATAGTATAGAAGAACATAAACTAATTACATATAACTACTGGATTATTACTCTAAGCTCTCTAATAGTTAAGCTGACGACTTAATATAGTACTAAGACCGTGGCGTTAAACGAATCTTTACCCCTAATACTTACCTACGGTTTAGCTTTTTCCTAAAAGGGAATAAGCTATTTTTAAGAGCATATTAACCTTTAATGGAAGGCCCTAGGATTAACATTTATAGATCTATTTAATAATTTGCTATTCTTATAAAGGATATAATAAACCTAGGTAAGCTTCGTGTTATAGGAGACAGCTAGTAAGATAATGTCTAATAGTAGATTTAGGTGCTCTGTGGGCGCTAAAGGCCTTATAAATTGACGGCTTAATACCAGAAGAAAGATCTTGTATAATATTTTATATAGTAGTCTCAGCTTCGCAAGAGGGCAAGGATTGATTTGGCATCTTATAATATGCTAGGGCTTTTTAATTTTAGTGTAATTTGCTATGAAATAAAAAATGGTAGGAATATTCTTGTGTAGCTCGCTTCCTGGTCAACTACGTTACAATAAATATCGGGTTTTCTCACTTAATATATATTATAGGCACTACTAACCGTATACCCCCTAATTACTGCGTATATACCCCCTAATTACTACACGCGTACTCCCTAGCTTAGATCCTTCCACTTTAAGTTAGAATATTATGTGTGTTTAGCTTATTTACACCTAAATCGCGAAAACAACACCACGCGCCCATACCTGAATTAACACCTCATATAAGCCTTTACCGCACATGCAACCTCACTAAAAGGTAGCGCCACACTCTAAAACTTACGTATACCCATCTTACCATCAAAAACAATCGATTCTCCAACTTTTAAAACCTAATTCCTACTACTTAGCGAGCTAGAGGTGGATTTATTTGTCATTTTACCCCCTTTTCCTAATAGAAAATTTTCTCTAAGGGTGGTCCTAGCTTATAAGTAAGGCATGGACAGGAACACCAAAACTACTACTACTACCACTAATATCAAAACTACAAAATAGGAGCTAGTTTTTCTACTACCTTTTAGCCTAATCTCCCCAGAAATCTTCTAGTAAGATTAGTAAGGAGAAAGGGTATAAGGATAGTAAAAACTAGGAAACCCCCCTATAAGATATAAAATGCCAAGGCCTAATAGGTCAAAAAAAAAGAAACCCCCTATAGAAGTGAGTAATAAAGAGTCTACATTTACCTTTTCTCCTCCTTCTCCTCTTGGCCTGTTTAGGACAGGAGAAAAAAGAGGACATCCTTAGTCGTCTCCTGAAAAAGAAAACTAAAAACCTCTAAAAAAGATAATAAAACTAACAACTACTACGGATAGTATAGCTGATACGCCTTTTTATTCCTTTTCTCTAGAACAATATCTAAGATTTGCTTTAGAAAGCCTAACCCAGGCCTATAAAGGGCTAGAAGAAGAAGAAGAAGAAAGAGAAGAAATAAAAGAACAAGTTAAATAGCTAGTGTACTATACACGAAGTATCCTATTAAGAGAAAATCCCTTTACACAAGAAGAAGAAGAAGAAGAAGAAGAAGAAAAAGAAAAAGAGAAGGCAAACGATGTCCTAAAAGGACTAGTAGAAGAAGTAAGAGCTCTCCGTAAGGAGGTAGCTTCTACTAAGAAAACTTATGCAGAGAGGCTAAAGAAGGACCTCCCTTCTTCGTCCTCTCTACCCTCCTTGTTATTACCACTACCACCTTCTACCTCTTCTCCTTCTAGTAGGAGTTCTACTTCTACTAGAAGTAAGAAAAAGTAGCTACAAGAAAGGAAGCTAGTCCTAATTATAGACAAAAAGGACTAACCTTTAGATACTTTCTCTATACGGAACAAAGTCAACCAACTATTTGTATTAAAACTGCAAGTAGAAAAGCCAGTACTAGCGTCTATAGCTAGAACTAAAGGAAAACAAAATATTCTCCTTATAACTACAAAAGAGTATAATGTAGATTTCCTAGTCAAATATAAGGAGATCTAGCATAACTGCTTTACCTTTTAAAGAGAACAAAAACTAGAACCTTGGGTTTAAATTATAGCCCATGGGGTTCCTACCCTACCTTTTCTAGGAGAGGGAGGCTCTAAGCTTCTAAAAGAAGAAATTGAGACCTTTAATCCTATAAGGATACAAGGACTACCTAGATGGATCTTATCTAGTGTAAAAAGACACGATCTATAAACTAGATTTAGCTCTATAGTTTTTACTATAGAGAGCGAGGAAAAAAGATAAGAAATCCTTAAGCAAAAAGAGATTTTAATTGCAGGTACAGCTACTAAGGTAGTAAAATACCTCGAAGTCTCTCCTATAACGCAGTGTACTAACTACCAAAAATTTGGCTATATAGGAGATAGATACTCTACTAGAGCCTATAGATTTTGTGCGGCTGTATATTTATCTAAAGACCACTCCTGTTCTACCTGTATAATAACAGGCAAGCCCTGCAAGCATACTACCCCTCTTTGCATTAACTGTAAAGAAAACCACTTTGCTAATAGTAAAGACTGCGAGGTCC